>Ga0182027_10001941_pt1 | contig 33722 bp, 33 predicted proteins | sample 712E1DmetaG_FD_121300 | JGI IMG/M metagenome (GOLD analysis project Ga0182027, IMG submission 121300) | Permafrost microbial communities from Stordalen Mire, Sweden - 712E1D metaG (Illumina Assembly) | ecosystem: Environmental > Terrestrial > Soil > Wetlands > Permafrost | place: Sweden...
CCGGGAGGCGCATTGGTGGTTATGAACGGCAATGTAGGGATAGGGACATGGGCGCCAAGAGGGGCTGTTGAGATCAATAATAATCTTGTTTTTTCATCTATTTTTAGTAATGGTAATGCCGGCGCCAATCCTACGATTAATTGGAACAAAGGCAGCAATCAAAAAATAGTTTTGAATAGCATTTCCACGTTTGCTTTTACTGCTCCGGGTTCAGTGGCCAGGGTGCTTTTAGAGATTGTTCATGATGGCACGGCTACGGCCTATACCGTCACATGGCCGGGTACGGTCAAATGGCCCGGCGGCTCTGCGCCAACATTGACAGCTGTCGCCAACGCTGTAGACATCATATGCTGTTTTTATGACGGCACTCAATATAACTGTACGGATTCAGAGAATTTTAGTTGATATGGCAAAAACACTTCTTTGTGTATGCACCTTGTTACTGGCAGGGATGTTTTTTCTTTATCCGGTTTATGGCGGAACAACTACGAACTTGGTCGGTTGGTGGAAATTTGATGAGGCATCTTCTGGAGCGTGTACTACCACCGTAATTGACTCTAGCGTTAGTAATAATCCTGGAACTTGCGTTGGTAGTCCGACATATATAACCGGACACATCAGTAAAGGGGCGATGACGTTTAGTGGTACGCCCCGAGATATAACTACAAATTATACCCAAACCGGCGCAACTGCTTATACAATTACTGCCTGGGTAAACACTACAACTGCAACCAAGCAGAGCGTTATTGTTTCAGATAGAGGTTCTGGTGCCGGGTACAGTCTTACTCTATCCATAGGAGGGGCGTATCCCGGCGTCGGAGGTCCTGCCGGTGATTTGGCGTTCGGACTTGATAGCAATGGTATTTATATAGGGTGCTATTCCAACCCTGCAGTTGTTAACAATGGCAGTTGGCATCTTGTGGCTGGTGTTTGGAGCGGTGATGGAGGAGGAGCTGTAGCAGCTGCGCAATTTAGCGTTTATATTGATGGCGCAAAAGTCCCTTCCACGGCCGTAACAACTGGTGGCTATAGTGGGTCTTTATCAGGTTTAGGCGGGACAGTGATGGTTTATCACCAGGCTTGGGCTACTTATTTTATCGGGAGTTTAGACGACGTCCGCATTTACACCCGGGCCTTATCTGCGGCCGAAATCCGTAAACTTTACATTAACAATGACATCCATGATTTTGGGGCAGATTGAATGAAATGGTGATGATTGTCTTGACGGTTTAGTTATCGTGGTATATATTTATTGAGTATAATATTTCACATTGATAAATAAATGAGGGGTTATGGGGGAATTAAGATTAGATGAGTTTGGCAGTCGTATGGTTGAACTTGTCCCTAAATTAAAAATTGAGCTTGCCTGCTATGAGCACCATTCTTTAATCCGCGAAGGTATTACCACCACCCAGCTTTTGGTTTTAGAATGTTTGTCCGCGTGCGGCCCTTGCAAGATGAATACCTTGGTGGGTGCTCTTAAGGTCAAATTTTCCGCCGTAACTACTATTATGGATAGATTGGTCAAGACAGGGTTTGTTATACGCCAACGTGGCAGGGAGGACAGGCGCACGGTTTTTGTGGCATTAAGCGTCAAGGGCAAAAAAATTCTGTTGGAGGACCACCAGCGGCGGCGAAAAGCGTTTATGCAGGTTTTTAGCCGGGTCAGCGCCAAAGAAAGGGAAGATTATTTAAGGATTCTGGAAAAAATTGTGGAGAGTTTTTCTTATGAAAATAGGGGGGCATAGGAGACTATGAATATTTTTCGATTTTCTTCATTTTTATTTACCATCGCTGTGGTTTTATTTTTTCAGGGATGCCAGAGCAAGCCGACGCCACCCGCGGCTTTTGTGACTAATGTACAAGTCGCCGGCGTCGTTCACAAAGACGTCCCTGTTTACAAGGAATGGGTCACGACCTTAGACGGGTATGTCAACGCGCATATCCAGCCGCAGGTTTCAGGGTATCTGGTGGGGCAGATATATAAGGAAGGCTCCTTTGTCCATAAGGATGATGTGCTTTTTGAGATTGACCCCCGCCCGTTTCAGGTAGCTCTTGAAAAGGCCAAAGGGACGTTGGCCCAAACGCAGGCCCAATTAGGGAAGGCGACAATGGATGTCAAGCGCGATACACCGCTGGCCGCAGAAAAAGCTATCGCTCAAAGCCAGTTGGACGACGATATCCAGGCCGAGTTGTCGGCCAGGGCCTTGGTCGAATCCTCCCAGGCCGATGTCGCCCAGGCCCAATTAAATGTGGATTTTACAAAGGTCAAGTCCCTTATCGACGGGATTGCGGGCATTGCCAAAGGCCAGATCGGGGATTTGGTCGGGTCCACGACACAGTTGACTACCGTTTCGCAAGTGGACCCCATCAAAGCTTACGTTTCTATGAGTGAGCAGGAATATTTCAATTTCACTAAAAAAATTGATGCTGCCGCGTCAGGTGATCAAGACCCCTCCCAGGGAGATTCTCAGCTGACTTTGGTTTTGGGCAATGGTGAAACTTATCCGGAAAAAGGGAACTTTATTTTCGCGGACCGTCAGATAGACACCGGTACCGGGACCATTCTGGTTGCGGTATCGTTCCCTAATCCGGGCAATATTTTACGTCCCGGACAGTTTGGACGCGTGCGCGCGGTGATGAATGTTAGGAAAAATACGATTTTGGTGCCTCAACGCGCGGTCATGGAACTTCAGGGGAGTTATCAGGTGGCGGTTGTCGGTGGCGACAATAAGGTCTCCATCCGCACGGTGAAAGTCGGGGAGACGGTGGATACGATGTGGATCATCAATGAGGGCCTCCAACCCGACGAGCGTGTGGTCGTCGAAGGCGTACAGAATATCAAAGACGGCTCAGTAGTTAACGTCAGGTAGGGGCCGACCTTGTGTCGGCCCGTTTTCGACCTTGTGTCCGCCCGTTCGGACCTTGTGTCCGCCCGTTATTAGGTAATTACAATTATGTCAAAATTTTTTATCAACCGCCCTATCGTGGCGATGGTCATCGCCATTTTAACTGTTATCGCCGGCCTTGTGGCGATACAGGGCTTGCCTTTAGCCCAGTTCCCTCAGATTGTTCCGCCGCAGATTTTTGTCAGCACAGCGTACACGGGTGCAGATGCGATCACCATCGAGCAGTCGGTAGCGACACCCATAGAGCAATCCATGAATGGTGTCGAAAATATGCTGTACATGCAATCGACCAACGCCAATGACGGATCCTTCCAAGAAGCCATTACTTTTAGCGTGGACAGTGATTCTAATATCGACCAGGTCAACGTGCAGAACCGTCTGGCCCAGGCACAGCCCAATTTGCCTCCGGATGTGAATCAATATGGGTTGGCATTTCGCAAGTCAACAGGCTTCCCGATGATGATCGTTGCCTTGTTTTCGCCTCACAAGACTTATAAATCCCTTTTTCTGGCGAATTATGCGAATATTAATATTAATGATGTGCTTTACCGCGTGCCCGGCGTCGGCGAAGTCAGGATTTTTGGCGCAGGGGATTATACGATGCGGATTTGGCTCAAACCGCAAATGCTGGCAAAGCTTGGGCTAACCATTGCCGATGTCGTTAATGCGGTCAGTCAGCAGAATACCGTCAACCCTGCCGGCCAGGTGGGCTCTGAACCGGCCCCCAAGGGTAAAGAAAAAACCTACACTGTCAGGGCCCAGGGACGTCTGGTGACCTCTGAGGATTTCGGTCGAATTGTGGTACGTTCCAATCCGGACGGTTCATTTGTGCGCCTGAAAGATGTTGCCCGCATTGAATTGGGAGCTTTGAACTATCAAGTCATTGGGAGATTTAACGGCCAGCCCAGCTGCAATATTGCTGTTTTTCAAACCCCGGGCTCTAACGCTATACAGGTCGCCGCAGGGATTAAAAAGGCATTAGCCCGTCTTAAAGATCGTTTCCCGACGGACCTTGACTATACAGTGGCGTTGGACACGACACTTCCGGTGACTGAAGGGATCCGTGAGATTTTAATCACACTGGGTATCGCGATGCTCCTTGTCACCTTGGTCGTTTTTCTTTTCCTGCAAAATTGGCGGGCCACACTCATTCCTATGATTGCCGTCCCGGTTTCTTTGATCGGTACTTTTGCTTTTTTCCCGTTTTTACATTTCTCCATCAACACGCTTTCGTTGTTCGGCCTTGTGCTGGCCATCGGCCTTGTGGTCGACGATGCTATCGTGGTGGTAGAGGCTATTGAGCGCCATATAGGAGAAGGCATGACGCCAAGGGAGGCGGCATTTAAAGCCATGGAGGAAGTGTCCGGACCGGTTATAGGTATTGCACTGGTTTTGTCTTCCGTATTTATTCCGGTTGCTTTAATGACCGGGATCCAAGGGAGTTTAAACAAGCAGTTTGCCTTGACGGTGGCTATTTCGGTGCTTATTTCGGCATTTAATGCCCTGAGCCTTTCACCGGCCTTGGCCTCAATTTTGCTGCGACCTCGTCATGCGGCATCGCACAGCTTTTTAGCCAATTTTTTCGATCGTTTTAATCAATGGTTTAAAAAAGTAACGGGAACGTATGGTCAGTGGAGTCTGGTTGTTATTCGTAAGGCTCTGATAGCCATGATTTTCCTGGGCGCCTTTGCCGTTTTAGACATAGGGATGGGGTGGAAGATCCCTGCAGGTTTTCTGCCTAATGAAGATTATGGTTTCTGTTTTCTCAATCTGCAGCTGCCTACCGCTTCTTCGCTGGAGAGGACCGACAAGGTGGCCCATAAGATCGAGGGGATCCTATCGGCGACGCCGGGGATCCAATACTATACGAGCATCTCCGGGTTTAGTTTATTGACTCGTGTTTCAGCCAGCTACAACGGTTTCTTTTTTGTGACACTTGCTCCTTGGGACCAACGTACATCACGACAACTGCAGATTCAGTCGATTATTAACAATCTCAATAAAAAATTGGCAATCGAAGTGCCCGAAGCCAGGGCTTTTGTCGGCCTGCCGCCGGCTATCCCGGGACTGGGCACTTCAGGTGGTTTTTCGTTTTGGCTGCAGGACAAAAGCGGCGGGTCTATTGATTTTCTCGACCAGAACGTAAAAAAATTCTTAGCGGCCTGTAAAAAACGGCCGGAGTTGGCAGGGGTCACTTCAGGGTTTTCTGCCACCGTCCCTCAACTGTACGCTGATGTCGACCGTGATAAAGTCTTGAAACAAGGGGTGGATATAGGCAGCGTTTATCAGACGCTGCAGGCTTTTTTGGGCGGTTTGTATGTCAATCAATTCAACCGTTTTGGCCGGCAATGGAAGGTTTTAGTGCAGGCAGAAGGCGAAGACAGGATGCGTCCCGAAAGTATAAACCAGTTTTATGTACGCAATAACAATCAAGACATGGTCCCGCTTTCGAGCATAGTTACCATGAAAAAAATTTTTGGCACCGAATACACCAACCGCTTTAATCTTTACCGCGCGGCCCAGATTCTCGGGTCCGCGGCGCCGGGCTATAGCTCGGGTCAAGCGCTGGCGGCACTTGAAGAGGTGGCCCGTGAGACCTTGCCGCTTAATATGGGGTATGATTATAGTGATCTTTCCTTTCAGGAAAAAACAGTGGCGGGTACCGCAGGCCCCATTTTTGCGTTGTCGATCGTTGTGGTGTTTTTGATCCTGGCCGCTCTTTACGAAAGCTGGTCTTTACCGTTTTCAGTCTTGCTTTCCGTGCCCATCGCAATCTGTGGCGCTTTTGCGGGGCTTTTCATGCGCCATTTTGATCTTAATGTGTATTCACAAATCGGCCTGATCATGCTGATAGGGTTATCCGCCAAAAATGCCATTCTGATTGTGGAGTTTGCCAAAATGGAACATGAAAAAGGCCGCGATATTGTAGAGGCGGCGCTAGAAGGGGCGAGGCTGCGTTTTCGCCCGATCCTGATGACTTCTTTTGCTTTTATTTTAGGCTGCCTGCCGCTGTGGTTTGCCAAAGGCTCCGGCTCCGTCGCGCGTCAGGTTTTGGGAACGGTCGTCATTGCCGGTATGCTGACAGCAACGATGATAGCTATTTTTATCATTCCCGCTTTGTTTGTCATTACAGAGCGGTTTGCAAAAAAGAAAAAGGAGCAATAGAGGTGAAAATAAAAGCGCCCATCACCTTTATTTTATTGTGCACCTTATTGGCCGGTTGCGCGATTGGCCCTAACTACAAGAAACCGACCATTGACGTCCCTGTGAAGTATAGAGGCGCAGGGCATGACGAAGGAATAGGAAATATTCAGCAATGGTGGGAAGTTTTTCAAGACAGCCAATTGCGGGATTTGATCCACACATCTCTGCAGCAAAATTATGATGTGCGTATCGCGGCAGACCGCATCCTTGAGGCACAAGCACAGTTGACGATGACCGGCAGTTATCAGTTCCCGACCGTTAATGCCGGGGCCATAAGCGGTGGTGAGCGTGTTGAAAAGTTGCTTACGCAAAATCCGTATGAGCTTAGCATCAACCAAGTCAATCTTTCGCTCGCATGGGACCTTGATTTTTGGGGGAAGTATCGCCGTATGATAGAGGCTTCAAAGGCTAATTTGTTGGCCAGCCACTGGGCCCGTCAGGAGGTGGTCACAACCTTGATCGCGGATGTAGCCAGTGCGTATTTCCAATTGTGTGAACTGGACATGGAGTTAGAAATTTCCAAGCGTACGTTGGCCGCACGGCGGGATTCCTTAGAGCTTATCAAACATTTGGCTGACCATGGTTCCGCGTCGATGTTAGATGTGCGTCAGGCCGAGCAATTAGTATATACCGCCGCTGAAAATGTTCCCGACCTACAACGCCGGATCGAACAACAGGAAAATTTAATCAGTATTTTTTTGGGACAGAACCCGGGTAGTGTCAAGCGTGGATTGACGTTGGCCCAACAACCGCATGCGCCTCTGATCCCCGCAGGACTTCCTTCATCTTTACTGGAACGCAGGCCGGATATCCAGCAAGCTGAGCAGCAATTGATTGCGTATAACGCGCAGATTGGTGTCGCCCAAGGGGCTTATTTCCCGGACATCACCTTGACGGCAACCGGAGGGTACCAAAGTGCCGCGCTGAGCAAACTTTTTAGCGGACCCAGCGGATTTTGGGACATTGTCGGCACCTTGACACAGCCTATTTTTAACGCCGGACGGATCCGGGCCGGAGTCAAATTCGCCAAGGCCCAACAGCAGGAAGCCCTGCATTTTTACCGCAAGACGATACAGCAGGCATTTAGAGAAGTATCTGACGCGCTGGTAGCCTACCGCAAAACCCAAGAATTTAGGACGCAACAGGAAATGTCGACTCAATCGGCCAAGGACGCGGCGCGATTGTCTGCCCTGCGCTACAAAGGCGGGGTAGCGAGCTTCCTGGAAGTGCTGGATAGTAATACGAGATATTATTCTGCCCAACTTGAATTGGCCCAAGCCCGGCTGAATGAGCTACAGGCGTTGGTTGTTTTATATAAAGCGCTGGGTGGAGGTTGGGAAAAATAGTGGAACTTTTTGACCCCGTGGATTGTCTAAGTGGATGAAAGGCCGATTTTCTAATATGGATATTAAGGAAACGGCACAAATCTTGAATTATTTGGAAAGTAATATTTAAGGAAGGGGGGTTAAACAAAAATGAACTGCCAGAAAATTCAAGAGATCATACTCACGGATTATATGGACGGCCAACTAGATGACAAGCATAAGTGCGCAATTGAAGAGCATTTGGCGCATTGTCAGCATTGTAAAGAGTTTGCCAGCATTGCCCAAGAAAGAGCTGTTAAGCCTTTTATCAATGTGGAAAAGCAAGAGGTCCCTGCCGTTATTTGGGACCAGGTTAAAGAGGCGATTGCGGCTAGGGGAAAACCCAAAACAAACTTAATAGCTGAAATTTACCAATGGCTAAGTTCTATTAGGGAATCGGTGGCTTTTCCCGTTTTCCCTAGACCGGTATTTGCCCTGGCATCCGTTGTCACTTTAATTCTTATGATTGGTATACTGCCTCAATTTATGATGAACAATCCATCGGTCAAAATTGATGAAGTGGGACAAGTCGAATATTTGAGTTTGCTGACAGATGCTTCAGGGGGTGTTTCTGGCGCTGAGAGTGCGGATTTGGGGACACCCATTGAGAAATATTTTTTATAAAATAGCCCCGCACCCCCGCCTTTGGTGGGGAGCGGCGGCCTGCCCCGCTGCTTTATAAGCGGGGGGTCCAAAAGGAGAGGGCATATGAAAACAAAGACTAATTTAACGGGGTTAATGATCGCAGCTATGGTCTTATCCTCGTCGATCGTTTACGCGGATAATGGCGGTAATTTTTCGACCGGAAGTGATTCTTTCAAGGGGGGGCAGGAATGCCATCATGGGAAGCATCATGTGATGGCGCGCGTCCTTAACCTGACCGAAGACCAGCAAAAGCAGTTGAAAGCGATTAAGCAAAAACAGCGGGAAACAATGAAGAGCACTTTTGAGGCCATCAAGTCCAACAGGGAAGCCTTTAATGCAGAAATCGTGAAGGCGGCACCGGATATGAATAAGATCAATGAGCTTCAGAATCAATTGAAAACTATTCAATCCCAGATGGCGGATAATCAATTAAATTCCGTGCTGGAAATAAAGAAAATCATGACGCCTGAGCAATTTGCGGGTTTCATGACCTTGAAAAAAGAAGGGAAATTAATGAAACAAGAGCACAAGAAATTCGGCTGGAAATGCGCTTGGGGCAAACATGGAGGAGAACATAAAGATTGGGGCAACAAAGGGGATAAGGGACATCCTCCTGAATTTGGAGAGTAATCAATTTTAATAGTTTAGGTGCCCGTCGCTATTCCTCCCCCTGAATGGGGGAGGTTAGGTGGGGGTGATAACAAAGGAGAACGGTTATGTTTAAGAAACACAGTGTTGCCAAATTATCCATAGGGTTTTTTGTGTTGTTTTTATTTGCCGCCCCGCGATTATCCTACGCGGATTGGGGGATAGGCGTTAGTGTTGGCGGCCCGGGGTACCATCATGATGATCGTCGTTTTTACCATTACCATGATCATCCGCGTTTTGGTCTGCATCTGCACTATCTTCCCGACGGCTGCTTTACGGTTTGGGTAGGGGGGATGAGGTACTATTATTATGATGGGGTATATTACCGCTATGCAGGTTACGGAGATTATGTGATTGTGCCTCCTCCTGAAGGCGCTGTGGTGACTACCATCCCTCCTGATTTTCAACCGGTTGTTGCCAATGGCATGACCTATTATGTCAATGACGGGATCTATTATGTGTATACCCGTCATGGTTATCGGGTTGTGGCACAGCCTGTCGTGATGGCACAGCCTGTCATGGTGGCCCAGCCGGCTGTAACAGTGGTAGCTCCGCCGGCACCTCCGGCACCAGCCCCTGTTATGCAGGATACGTTTACGGTCAATGTTCCTAACAACAGTGGCGGGTATACGTCTGTGGTCATTAGAAAATCAGGCAATGGCTTTGTGGGGCCCCAAGGCGAGTTCTATCCAGAATTTCCCAAAGTTGCGCAACTTAAAGTTATGTATGGAAAATAGGATAAACTCCCCCTGCTCCCTCTTTAACATAAAGAGGGGGTTAGGGGGAGTTGAATAAAATAAATAAAAATCGGCATATTGATTATAAAGAAAGAGAATATAATATGAAGGTGTCGACAATAGGCGGTGTTTTATTAGTTTTCCTTTTTGTAACGATGCCTGTGTACGCCCAGGAGCAGGGGTCTAAAACTGCGACCAACGATAGTGGTGGTCTCATACCGACCACCACTATCGACGGTCGTCGTCGGCATGACACCACGGCGGATGCGGTAGCGAAGCTGCAATCTCAGTTAAATTTGACCCCGGACCAGGTGACTGCCATTACACCGATCATTGGGAAATATATCTCCAAACGCCAGGAACTTCGGCAAAGTGCGAAGGATGGGACCCTGGATAAGGGGGACATGCATGGACAGTTGGAACAGTTAAGAGAAGATGAAAATCAAGAGTTAGCTCAGATTCTCAGTCAAGATCAAATGAGTCAATGGAGCAATATGCAAAACCATGCGCGGCATAAATATGCCGCGGGTGCAAGCGAAGGCTCTTCGGAAGCTGGGCAATAAAATATGGTTCCCCTCCCCTTGTGGGAGGGGTTAGGGGAGGGGTAATGGCGTCTGAAAAAAATTCTTTGTCCAAGGTCCGTCGGCCTTATCGGTGGAAATGGTTTGTGGGGATAGTTTTAGTGGTGGGCCTTGGGGCTTATTTTTTTTGGCATAAGCATCAAGCCTCTGGCGGCGCCTCTCCAAGCGCAGGGTATAGCTCTGCCAAGGGTGCTCGAGTCCCCAGCGACTCGCCTATCGTGACAGCGACGGCAAAAAAGGGTGATATTGATATTTATGTTAACGCTTTGGGGTCTGTGACGGCCCTTAATACGGTCACGGTCAAGTACCAGGTGGGCGGGCAGTTGATGCAAGTGTTATTCAAGGAAGGCCAAATTGTCAAGCAGGGCGATCTGTTGGCCCTCATTGATACTCGGCCATTTGAGATTCAGTTGTCCCAAGCCCAGGGACAATTAGCCAAGGATAAGGCCTTACTCACTGATGCCAAGTTAGATTTGGCGCGCTATCAGGCCTTGTGGTCCCAAGATTCCATCCCCAAACAACAATTGGACACCCAGGATGCCTTGGTCCACCAGTATGAAGGGACAGTCAAGGTTGATGAAGCCCAAGTCAACAATGCCAAACTACAGTTGACCTATGCCCATGTCACGGCCCCTATCAGCGGACAAATTGGATTGCGTTTAGAAGACCCCGGTAATATTGTGGGCACAGGCGATACCATCGGATTGGCCGTGATCACCAAGCTGCAGCCCATTACAGTCGTATTCGCTATTCCCGAGGACAACCTGCCGCAGGTACTTAGCAAATATCAAGCCGGAGAAAAATTAACGACAGAGGCCTATAATCGTGAGGAAACCAAAAAGATAGCGACGGGGTATTTACTCGCTGTTGACAGCCAGATCGATCCCACCACCGGTACAGTTAAGCTCAAAGCGATTTTTGACAATACGGATAATGCCTTGTTTCCTAACCAGTTTGTTAATATTCATCTGCTTGTGGATGTTGACCAAGGGGCTGTGATCATCCCAGTGGCCGCGATCCAGCAAGGCCCTCAAGGGAATTTTGTTTTTGTTGTCAAAGAGAATAAGACGGTGACTGTGCGCCCGGTCACGCTGGGGGCAACCCAACAAGATAACGTGGCCATTAAGGATGGATTGTCAGAGGATGAGGTGGTTGTGGTGGAAGGGGCTGACAAATTAAAAGAGGGCAGCAAGGTTACAGTGGCCGCGACCCATAAAAGCAAAAAAGCGCCCGCGAGCACAGCATCTGGTGGAGATGCTTCATGAATCCCTCCCGCATATTTATTATGCGGCCGGTGGCAACTGTCTTATTGATGGTAGCCATCCTTCTGGCCGGCGGTGTCGCTTATTTTCAACTTCCCATCTCCGCATTACCGCAGGTTGATTACCCTGTCATTCAAGTTGTTACTTTTTATCCCGGCGCCTCTCCGGATGTCATGTCCACAGCTATTACCGCTCCCCTGGAACGTCAGTTCGGCCAAATGCCTGGCCTTAAGCAGATGCGCTCCACAAGTTCCGGCGGCAGTTCAGTCATAACACTTCAATTTAGTTTGGATTTGAGTATTGACATCGCCGAACAGGAGGTCCAGGCGGCTGTTAATGCGGGTGCTAATTTATTGCCGGCGGACCTGCCCAGTCCTCCGGTGTATAGCAAGGTCAACCCCGCGGATGCACCGATTTTGACATTGGCGTTGACCTCGAAGACCATGACCTTGCCGCAGGTTGAAGATTTGGCCGATACTCGTCTCGCCCAGAAAATTTCTCAGTTATCAGGGGTGGGCTTGGTCACCATCAGCGGGGGACAAAGGCCGGCCGTACGCATTCAAGCTAACCCGACGGCGTTAGCCGCGTATAATCTCACTTTGGAAGATTTGCGCACGGCGATTTCTTCTGCCAATGTCAATCAAGCCAAGGGAAGTTTTGACGGAGCAAGGCAATCTTCTATCATCAACGCCAATGATCAGCTTAAGTCAAGCCAAGATTACCGGTCGATCATTGTCGCTTACCAAAATGGCGCACCGATAGTATTGTCCGATGTGGCCCAAGTTATTGATGACGCTGAGAATGTCAAGCAGGCGGCATGGATGAGTACTTCTCCGGCGGTCATTATTAACATTCAACGTCAGCCCGGCTTTAACGTGATCCAGGTCGTTGACGGCATCAAGAAGATGCTGCCGCAATTGGAAAGTGCTTTGCCCGCGTCCGTGCAGGTTTCCATATTGACCGACAGGACAACCACTATCCGTTCTTCGGTGGCGGATGTGCAGTTTGAATTGATGTTGGCTGTGGCGTTGGTCGTTATGGTCATGTTCCTGTTTTTGCGTACTTTGGCGGCGACGATCATTCCCAGCATTGCGGTACCGGTGTCGCTCGTCGGTACTTTTGGGGCCATGTATCTGTTGGGTTTTAGCCTCAATAACTTGTCTTTAATGGCGTTGACAATTGCGACGGGTTTTGTGGTAGATGACGCTATTGTCATGATTGAAAATATTGCCAGATATATTGAAGCAGGAGAAGAACCCCTGCAAGCCGCGCTCAAAGGGTCGGGGCAGGTGGCTTTTACCATACTTTCTTTGAGCATTTCTTTGATCGCGGTCTTAATTCCGTTGCTTTTTATGGGGGATGTGGTGGGCAGGCTCTTTCGTGAGTTTGCGGTGACCCTCGGGGTGACCATTGTCATTTCAGCGATCGTATCATTGACGTTAACGCCGATGATGTGCGCCAAATTGCTTAAACACATACCGCCGGGCAAACAAGGGAAATTTTACCATGCCTCTGAGGACATGTTTAAAAAAGTGATCAACCAATACGGTCAATCCCTGCAATGGGTGCTGAAGCACCAGCAATTGACCTTGATGGTCGCCGTGGGTACCCTTGTTTTAACGGTAGGACTGTACATTGTTGCGCCCAAAGGGTTTTTCCCTATCCAGGACACCGGTATTATTCAGGGCATTTCCGAAGCGTCTCAATCGGTTTCCTTTCCGGCGATGGCACGGCGTCAGCAGCAATTGGCCGCGGTCATCCTCAAAGACCCGGCCGTTGAAAGTCTTTCCACGTTTATCGGAGTGGACGGCACCAATACCACGCTCAACAGCGGCAGGGTCCTCATTAATCTCAAGCCTATCGACGAGCGCAAAATTTCGGCCAGTGCTATTATCCGCCGTTTGCAGAAAAAATTAGCGGATGTTCGTGGTGTCATCCTCTACATGCAGCCGGTGCAGGATTTGACTGTTGATGATACAGTCAGCCGTACTCAATATCAGTATACCCTAGAAGACCCTAATGCTGACGAGCTCAATACATGGGCGCCCAAGGTGGTGGCGGCTTTAAGTCGCCTGCCGCAGTTAGTTGACGTCGGCAGCGATCAACAGGACAAAGCTCTGCAGGCATCCATCACCATTGATCGCGCAACCGCGTCCCGTCTGGGAGTAACTCCGTCGGTTATCGATAATACCCTTTATAGCGCTTATGGCCAGCGGATAGTGTCAACGATATTCACCCAGCTTAACCAGTATCGAGTCATCCTCGAGGTAAAACCTGATTTCAAAAATAATCCTGATAATTTACACAATCTCTATGTGCGCGGCACCAATAGCGCGCAGGTGCCGCTGGACGTCCTGGCCAAATTTAAGGAAACGACGGGACCTCTGATTATCAGCCATCTGGGGCAATTCCCGGCGGTGACGTTATCATTTAACTTGAGCCAGGGGGCATCGCTGGGGGAGGCGGTCAAGGCCATTGAGGCAACCACACGCTCGATAGGATTGCCCAGCAGTATTAATGGCGAGTTCCAGGGCACGGCCCAGGCTTTCCAATCGTCTTTGAGCAATGAGCCGCTCTTGATCTTGGCGGCTTTGATTGTGGTGTATATAGTGCTGGGTGTTTTGTATGAAAGCTATATCCATCCTATTACTATTCTATCGACGCTGCCATCGGCAGGTGTGGGAGCCATTTTGTCGCTGTTGATTTTCCGTACGGATTTGAGTGTCATCGCGTTGATCGGTATTATTCTTTTAATCGGTATCGTCAAGAAAAACGGCATTATGATGGTGGATTTTGCTTTGGATGCTGAGCGCGAAGAAGGCAAAGCCCCTGTAGATGCCATTTATCAAGCTTGTCTTTTGAGGTTTAGGCCGATCATAATGACGACGATGTCCGCTATACTGGGAGCGGTGCCTCTGGCTTTTTGCGGGGGCATGGGGGCTGAACTGAGGCAGCCGTTGGGCATTACTATTATCGGCGGGCTTATTTTTAGCCAAGTACTTACTCTTTATACAACTCCGGTTATTTATTTGTGGTTTGACCGGGTAGGCAAACGATTGGGTTTGTTGCCTAGCGGGAACCAAGAAACAGGGCGCACATGAGCATCTCAACACCATTCATCCAAAGACCTGTTGCCACCACCCTGTTGACGGTGGGGTTGGTTCTCGCCGGGTTGGTTGCTGTTGGCATGTTGCCTGTCTCCACCTTGCCGCAAATGGATTTTCCCACCATTAGTGTATCTGCGGGTTTACCCGGAGCAAGCCCTGAGACCATGGCCTCTTCAGTTGCGGCACCGCTGGAGCGTCAGCTGGCTCATATCGCGGGCGTCACTGAAATGACTTCCAGCAGTGGTCTGGGATCCACCAACATTACTTTACAGTTTGATTTAAACCGCGATATTAACGGGGCCGCGCGCGATGTTCAGGCGGCAATCAACGCGGCACAGAGTTTTCTGCCGGCGGACCTTCCTATTCATCCTTCCTATCGCAAGGTTAATCCGGCTGAAGCGCCGATCCTTATTTTGTCCCTGACATCCGATACCATGACTAAAGCGGCTATCTACGATGTGGCGGACAGCATTTTGGCGCAAAAATTGTCCCAGGTCGATGGCATCGGACAGGTCATCATCGGCGGCGGGGCTTCGCAGGCAGTGAGAGTGGAATTAAATCCCACAGCCTTAAATAAATACGGGATTGGCCTCGACGTGGTGCGCACTGCCATAAGCTCAACCAACGCGGACCGTCCCAAAGGGCAACTGAGCAATGGCCGCAAGACTTGGGAAATCCAAACGAATGATCAGCTTTATGAAGCCAAAGAGTATCGCCCTCTGATCGTAGCTTATTCCAATGGCCGTCCGGTCCGGTTAATGGACGTGGCTGACGTGCAGGATTCGGTGGCGGATCTTCGTAATGCGGCGCTGATTAACGGCAAGCAAGGCATACCTGTGATACTATTTCGTCAACCGGGGGCGAATGTGATCAAGACAGTGGATGCTGTCCTTAATTTATTTCCGCAACTGCGGGCCGCTATTTCTCCGGCCATCGATCTTTCGGTTGTCATGGACCGCTCGCCGACCATACGTGCCTCAATGAAAGAGGCCCAACGTACGGTGGTGATCTCCGGGTTACTGGTCATTTTAGTGGTGTTCCTTTTTTTACGCAATGTACGGTCTACCATTATTCCAAGCATTGTGGTCCCGGTGTCCATTATCAGTACTTTCGGGGCGATGTACCTGTTGCATTTTAGTTTGGATAATCTCTCCCTCATGGCGCTGACGGTTGCCACCGGGTTTGTCGTTGACGATGCTATCGTGGTGGTGGAAAACATTACGCGTTATATTGAGAAAGGTATGCCTCCCAAAGAAGCCGCCATTAAGGGGGCCCAAGAGATAGGATTTACTATTCTTACAATGAGTGTTTCCCTTGTCGCTGTATTTATCCCCATCTTATTGATGGGAGGGGTTTTGGGGCGACTGTTTCGTGAATTTGCCCTGACCTTGTCGGTGGCCATTTTGATTTCCATGGTGGTTTCTTTGACGACGACACCGATGATGTGCGCGATACTTTTAAAATCTAAAAAAGAAGAGACTCATGGCCGCCTGTTTAACGCTTCTGAAGGGGTGTTTAACTGGATGCACCGCAGTTATGAGAAGAGCTTGTCATGGGCATTGCGGCATCAGGGGCTCATGTTGACCTTGACGTTAGCCGCCCTTGTGACCAGCGTTGTTATGTTTACTATTGTCCCTAAAGGATTTTTTCCTCAACAGGATACCGGGCGTTTGGGCGGGAGTATTCAGGCCGCTCAAGACATATCATTTCAATCAATGGAGAAGAAATTAAGGGCAGTGGTCAAGATCATCTTGAAAGACCCTGCCGTAGATACGATGGCGGCTTTCACGGGCGGCGGTTCCACCAGAAATACGGCGAGGATGTTCATAGCACTTAAGCCTTTAGAAGTGCGCAAGGTCACCACCGACCAGGTGATAGCGCGTCTGCGTAAAAAGCTCAGTAGTGTGCCGGGCGCGCCGGCGTATCTTACAGCCGTACAGGATTTGACGGTCGGAGGGAGGATGGGCAACGCGCAATATCAATATACACTTCAGGCAGATCATCTGGCTGATCTGACAACATGGGCACCGCGGGTAGAAGCCGCATTACGCAAGCTCCCCCAAATAGCCGATTTAAGCAGCGATAAACAAAACAATGGTCAGGAGACTGACTTAGTTATTGACCGCAAGACCGCGGCACGTCTGGGGATAACTGCCCAGGAGATCGATAGTACTCTTTATGATGCCTTTGGCCAGAGGGAAGTGTCAACTACATATAAACAATTAAATCAGTATTATGTTGTTATGGAAGTCGCGCCCAAATTCTGGCAGCGTCCGGAAACATTAAAGGACATCTATGTGCGCTCATCCAAAGGGACATTAGTCCCTTTAAGCGCGTTTGCGCATTATCGATCATTGACTACGTCCTTGGCCGTCGCCCACCAAGGGCAGTTTCCGGCGATTACATTCTCGTTTAATCTACCCTTGGGGGTAGCTCTGGGAGATGCGGTCAAAGCCGTTAATTCAGCAATGAACAAGATCATGCTACCAACAACTATCCATGGCAGTTTTCAAGGGACGGCCCAGGCTTTTCAGTCTTCCTTGAGCAATGAGGGGATCTTGATTTTGACAGCGCTGGCAGCCGTTTATATTGTGTTGGGTATTTTGTATGAAAGCTATATCCATCCTATCACCATTCTTTCGACATTGCCATCCGCCGGTGTGGGGGCCCTGCTGGCTCTTTTTATTTGTCATACAGAATTAAGCATCATTGCGATCATTGGTGTTATCCTTTTGATTGGTCTGGTCAAAAAGAATGGAATCATGATGGTGGACTTTGCCCTTGACGCCGAGCGCCTGGAAGGGAAAAATTCGCGGGATTCGATTTATGAGGCTTGTCTTTTGAGGTTCCGTCCCATCATGATGACCACCATGTCGGCGATCTTGGGCTCACTGCCGTTGGCCTTAGGTTGGGGCATGGGCTCTGAACTTCGCCGTCCGTTGGGCATTGCTATTATCGGCGGCCTTATTTTTAGTCAAATGTTGACGCTGTATACCACTCCGGTCATTTATCTGTATATGGAGCGTTTGAAGATTTGGTGTGAAGCCAAAAAAAAAGGGAATCAACGAAAGGCAATCCCATGTGCGGCATGAGAACATTTATTTCCGGTCATTCCCCCCTCTTTTTTTTAAAGAGGGGGATAGGGGGAGTTTTTTTTATTGCAGGTTTACTCATGCTTTTAACCGGCTGCGCGGTTGGTCCTAAGTATGTCAAACCGACAACGCAGATACCGGCGGCTTACAAAGAGACGGGGGATTGGAAAAAAGCCCATCCTCAAGATGATATTATTCGTGGAGCGTGGTGGAAAATTTTTAATGACCCTCAATTAGACGCGCTGGAGGAACAGGTCAACATTTCCAATCAGAATATAGCGCAAGCCCAAGCGCAGTATGCTCAAGCACGCGCAGCCTTGCAAGCGGCGCGGGCAGGTTTTTTCCCGACGTTAAGTGCTACGGCTTCTTATACGCGATCGAAAGTCTCCGGAGGGGGGGCATCTTCTTCAAATTCCACAAAAGTCGTCTCTAACAATTTATTAAATGGCGATGTGTCCTGGGCCATAGACTTATGGGGGAAAATCCGTCGGACAGTTGAAGCCAGCCGTGCCAATGCCCAGGCGAGCGCTGCGGACCTTGAAAATGCCAAATTAAGCGCCCAGGCCCAATTAGCGCAGGATTATTTTCAGCTTTGTTCTCTGGATGCGCAAAAAAAGCTTATTGACGATACGGATACCATTTACCAAAAGTTTCTTGGACTTACAAAAAACCGTTATGCCAGCGGGGTGGCGGCGCAATCAGACATTATTCAAGCGAAAACTCAGCTTGAGACAATCGAGGCCCAGTCGATTAATATTGGCGTCCAACGTTCCCAAGTAGAGCACGCGATGGCGGTTCTTGTGGGCAAACCCGCGTCGGTTTTTTCTATTCCGGCTTTGACACTGGCGGGTGGTGTACCCATCATACCTGCCGGCTTCCCGTCGCAAATGCTGGAGCGCAGGCCTGATATTGCCGCTGCGGAAAGGGCCGTTGCGGCGGCCAACGCCCAGATTGGTGTTGCTGAATCTGCGTACTTCCCAACGCTTACGCTCGGTGCGTCAGCCAACTATGCAAACTCGGATTTGTCCCGGATATTTTCATCACCTAATCCGTTGTGGTCATTGGGGCCGGTTTTGGCCGGGACCATATTTGACGCGGGCTTAAGGAAGGCCCAGACCGACCAAGCCAGGGCCGTTTATCAAGCGGCTGTGGCGAGCTATCGTCAAACGGTGTTGACCGCGATAGGCCAGGTCGAAGATAATTTAGCCGCGCTGCGTATTTTGGAACAAGAGGCCCGGGTACAGGACGAAGCGGTAAAGGACGCCCAAAAAGCGGTCGTACTCGAAACGAATCAGTATAAAGCAGGGACAGTCAGCGCGTTGGACGTCATCACCACCCAAGCAACCGCTTTAAGTAATGAAAGAACCGCCGTGACCATTATTGGTGAACGTATGAATGCCTGCGTACTTCTCATCGAATACCTCGGAGGAGGTTGGGCCTCCACCAAATAATTTATGGAACTTTTGGGTAACTATTTTTGTCTAAATTTATGAGACATACAAATTGGGAGGTGTTTATGAGGTCTAAAAGTAAAATGATAATGTTGATAATAGCCGCCGCGCTGGTTTTGGCACCACCTTTGGTTTATGCGGATACCGGCAATGGTGGGAATGTGTATCAATGGCATCATTCCCCTGGGTTTGGGGATCGTCATGGCAAGCATCATTACAGGCATCACCATAGACATCACAGACATCATCATAGGCAGCATAGACATCACCAGTACTAAAAAATAATTTGACCCATTATTTCAATAGGACTAAAATTTAATTAGAAAAAGACGACTAATGAGCCCCGCCTGTCGTTAGCGACAAAACGGCGGGGTCCTAAAAGGAGAGTTTTATGCGAAGTTCATTAAAGGCGGTTTTTATTTTTTTGTTTCTCAGTTTATTAATTATTAGGCCAACCCCATCCTATGCGTGGCATGGGCATGAGCACGGCTATATTGGTGTTCATTTAGGGGTATGGCCGGGAGAGTACTACGGCCCCTATTATGGCCCGTATTACGGCCATTATTATGATCCTTATTACGCGGCACCGGGCTATGTGCTTGTTTCTCCTTCATCAAGCTATCAACCGGTTGTTATCAATGGGGTCACTTATTATGTTAACAATGGGGTGTACTATATTTATACCGCTTACGGCTATCAAGCGGTAACGCCGCCGGTTGTGGCTTCCCAACCGGTTGTGGTTTCTCAATCTGTTGTCACTCAGAACGCTGCCACAGTCCCAACGCCATCTGCTGCTGACATAGAAGATACGGTGACGGTTAATGTTCCTAATGACAAGGGAGGGTATACGGCTGTTGTTCTCAAACCATCAGGGAAGGGATTTGTGGGGCCACAAGGCGAGTTCTATGCTGAATTCCCTAAAGTTTCTCAGCTAAAACTTATGTATGGAAAATAAATCATATGTTGTGTCATTGCGAGCGAAGCGAAGCAATCCCGTTTTTAAGAGATTGCTTCACCCTTCGGGTTCGCAATGACATGCGGAGGGTTACAGTATGAAAATGAAGATATTGTTTTTAGGCCTCATGGTTTTGGGTTTGGTGGGGTGTGCGACCAGTACACGGTATGTCTATTATACCGACCAGCGATTCCCACCGAAAGATCAGTATTATAACGTGAATGTTTATCCTCAGACACAGGCCCTTGCGGCGAGTACTCCTTATTACGTGATTGGGAAAGTTTCTATTGAAGGGTATGCCAGTTACGGGGTCACTCCTGAAATGTTGGCCAATCAAGCCAGAAACATTGCCCGCAAAAAAGGAGCGGATGCGGTCATCAATGCCAAGACAGAAATAATTCATTATTGGCGCGATGCGTTGTTAAGATTTACAGGGGAATTGATTGTATACGCTCCGGCAGGGACAAAATAGGAGCAATGGGAAAGTATTATGGGGCATAAAGGTGACGGGTACTTTTATATCGGGGGCAATCCCCATCGCATAAAAGTGTCCGGTACCTTTATTATATTAGGTATATTATTTTTGAATATTTCTCCCGCCTTTGCACAGACATCACAAGATTATTATAACCGTGGGGCTGCTTACAATAACTCTAGACCAACCATGGAGGATTTAAATAGAGCCGTTGAGATGAGCCCCAACCTTGCAGATGCCTATTATGACCGGGGCTTGGCTTGGGAGAAACAGGGCAAATACCTCGAAGCGATTGCTGATTTTACACAAGCGATTACCCTAAATCCCCATGATATAGGGGCGTATCAGGGGCGTGGTAATGCCTACGCCGAGGCAGGCCGTTTTACTGACGCCATTGCTGATTATAACAAGGTCATTGAATTAAATCCTGAAAACGCAAGGATTTATTACAACCGTGCCCTTACTTGGGTAAACCAAGGTAGTTTGCCCCAAGCCATAGCTGATTTTACCCAAGCCATTAAAATAAACCCTGAATTCGCGGATGCCTATCATAACCGTGGGCTTGCTTGGGAGAAACAGGGGAATTTACCCCAGGCGATGGCGGACTTAAATAAGGCCATTGAAATCAATCCTACTCTTGTCAATGCGTATTACAACCGTGGCATTGGTTATGATAAACAAGGCCGTTACCTCCAAGCCATTGCTGACTTTAGCAAAGCTATTGAAATAGACCCTAAATTTGCAGAGGCGTATATTAATCGCAGCAGTGTCTATATTGAACAGGGCAATTTCCCGGAAGCCAGGGTTGATTTGGTCATTGCCATTGCCACAAATCCTAAGCTTGCGCAGGCGTATAATAATCTTGCCATTGTTTATTATCAGGCAAAAGAATACAATAAGGCCTGGATTAATTTGAAGAAAGCGGAAGAATTAGGTTTTGCTGTTAATCCTGAATTGATGAATGGCCTTAAGAAAATGTTGCAGTAAAACTATATTCAACAAGGAGGTCGGCATGAAATGTGATTGTTTAAAAAATCTTTCGGCTACAGTGGCGGTGTTTGTCTTTAAGATGATTACCGGCGCAACTTTGTGTGGGGGGATCTTTAGGTGGGTGTATAGTCTGGCGCCTGTCAATGTCTGGCGTCCGATGATGCCGGGTAAAAGATTATTTGTGGGCATGTTTTTGGCATCGCTCCTTTTTGTGCTGGTATATAAGCTTGTCAGCAAGGCGTTTGAAGGTATGGGGACGGTCAAAAAGGGGCTGTTGTATGGCCTAAGTATCTGGGCCGCCGGGATTGTGCCTGGGATGATCGCCACGTACACATTTATGACGGTCAACCCGACCGTGGTTATTTATTGGACGGTTTTGTCCTTAGTTTTGACGCCTATTCAGGGGATTATTGTAGCCTTCATTTTGAGGGATAGCACCGGAAGCTGCTGTCTCAAGAAGGCCACAAAGTAATGTCTAAGAATATTTTAGTAATCTCTGGCAGTCCGAAGAAAGACGGTAATACAGCTTTGCTGATTGAATGGTTTGCGCAAGGCGCGCGGGCTGCCGGAGGCAGTGTTGAGATCATCCGCGCGGCGGATCTTAAGTACAAGGTCGTGGGCTGTAATTCCTGCCGGGTTTGTCAAAAGAAAGCTGCGTATCGCTGTGTCATAAAGGATGAAGTCAGCGATTGTGTGGCGCGTTTTGCTCAAGCGGATGTGATTGTGATGGCCTCGCCGCTTTACTTTTATGGTGCCAGCAGCCAGTTAAAGGCTGTGATGGACCGGATGTTTTCCCTTTATAAATGGGATAATGAAGCCAACACCATGACAACGCCGCTTAAGGGCAAGACATTTGTTTTTTTGGGAAGCGGCTATGAAGACGTGGGGTTTGATGTTTTTGAAAAACCTTTTCGTCTAACAGCAGAATATACGCAGATGAACTATGCTTCGCTTCTCGTCAAGAATGCGGGCGTCTCCGGCCAAATTGTCAAGCAGCCGTCCGTCCGTCAGCAGGCTTTTGAGCTGGGGGAAAAAATCGCCTAGAAAGGTTTTGGTATGAAAGTTGTTGCCATCAACGGGAGTGCGCGCAAAAACGGGAATACATCTATTTTAATTAAAAAGGTTTTTGAGCCTTTGCAAGAGCAGGGGTTTGAGTGTGAGCAAATTCAATTGGCGGGGCATACCATTGGAGGGTGCAGGGCGTGTTACAAGTGTTCTACCAAAAAAAATAATCATTGTTCTTTTGAAGGGGACATTGTCAATGAATGCCTCGATAAAATGAGAGAAGCGGACGCCATCATTTTAGGTTCTCCGGTGTATGTCACGGATGTTTCCTCTGAAATGAAAGCGCTCATCGACCGCGCTTGTCTGGTGTCAAGGTCCAACGGCAGCTTTTTCAAACGCAAGATCGGTGCCGCAGTCATGGCGGTCCGTAGGGGTGGAGCGGTCCATGCGTTTGATACCATGAACCACTTTTTTACGATTTCTGAGATGATTGTGGTGGGTTCCAGCTATTGGAATTTTGCTTTTGGCCGTGAGATCGGCGATGTGACCCGTGATGAAGAGGGGCTGCAGACCATGAAAGATTTGGGCGAGAATATGGCTTGGTTGTTAAAAAAGATTCATGGTCGTTAAAATTTTTCCTACCCATAAAATAATAATTATGTTAATATTGAACTTCTTTGGAGCCTGAGATAGTGTACGACCATGACGGGCCTATAGCTCAGTCGGTTAGAGCAGGAGACTCATAATCTCTTGGTCCCTGGTTCGAGTCCAGGTGGGCCCATTGAAATTTTGACGGACTCATGGCTCAGCTGGTTAGAGCGTCGCCCTCACATGGCGAAGGTCGAAGGTTCAAGTCCTTCTGAGTCCACCATATATAATAAGTACTCTATCAATAAAGGGATGTAATGACGGTGGCAGATCAAAATTTGAAAGACCAAATTAGAAAGCTCGTCGAGCTTCAGGTCATGGATGAGGAAATTTTCCGTTTTAAACGTGAACTGCGCGATAAACCCGTTGAAGTAGATAATCTTAGAAAAGAATTTGAAGCTAAAAAGATCAATCTCAAGGCCCTGGAAGATAAATTAAAAGCGATCCAGGTCAGACAGAAAGAATCGGAATTAGACCTTAAAGTCAAAGAGGAAAATATCGCCAAAACCGATGCCTCTTTGAGTCTTATCAAGACCAACAAAGAATACCAGGCCAGACTTTTAGAAATCGAGAGTTTGAAGGCGGATAAGTCTCAGGTCGAGGAGAAAATCCTTTTGGGCTTTGATGAAGTAGAAATGGCGCGTCGTACGCTCGATGCGGAAAAAGCTACGGTAGCCAAGTATGAAAAAGATTTCAATGCCCTTAAAAAAAAGATTGAAGATGACGTGGCGGTTATCAACGATCAGCTCAAGGTCAAAGAATCTCAGCGCGCGCGGATAGCTCCCGAAGTCAGGCCCGATTATTTAAGCCGTTACGAACGGGTCTTGAAAAATAAAGACGGCCTGGGTATTGTTAAAGTTGTTAATCATTCCTGCGGCGGTTGTTTTATGCATTTAACCGAGCAGGTCCTCAATGAACTTAAAAAGTATGAACAGATCATCGCCTGCGATATGTGCGCGCGGATTTTATATTTAAGTGAGGAACTTTGAAATTAAAAATATTTACCGACGGTGGTTGTTCGGGCAATCCGGGGCCGGCGGCCATCGGCGTGGTCATTAAAAAAGGCCCCAAAACCGTCAAGACCATAGCCCGCACAATCGGTTGCGGCACCAATAATATCGCCGAATACACGGCGTTGATTGTGGCTTTACAGGAAGCGTTGATTTTAAAAGCGGATGAAGTCCGGGTTAACACCGACAGTGAATTGATGTGTAAGCAGATAAGCGGCGAGTATGCGGTCAAGCATGAGAACATCAAACCGCTTTTTGCGCAAGTCCGGCATTTAGTGACGGGTTTTAAGTCATTTCAGATTGCGCATGTGCCGCGCGAGCAGAATCGTGAAGCGGACCGACTGGTTCGCCAGGTTTTAAAAAAATCAAGTCAGGATGGCCGCTTTGATGCTTATGGCGTCGAAGAGGAAAGTCCGAGCTCCAAAGGATAATGCATCCCGATAACGCGGGACCGGATTTATTCCGAGGATTAGAGCTACAGTGACGATGTCCTCCGCCTCTGGCGGGGGAAGTGAAACGAGCAATCTCTGCATGGAGCAATGCCAAATAGGAGAAAATTTCTGTTGTTGACGGAAAGCGGGCTTGATCCGGCCCGCCACCATTCTCGGGTAGGCTGCCAGATACCCCGCAAAAATGCGGGGTGTTAGTCTAATGGCCATCGTCCCTGAAAAGGGATTACAGAACTCGGCTTATTGACTTGTTTAATTTAATAGGGGAGAAGCCCCCTATTACCTAAACGTAACGACGAGCAAGAAATAGGGGGTATGGGCAATGTCAGGTCATTCAAAATGGGCAAAAATTAAACATAAAAAAGGCGCCGAAGACGCCAAACGCGGCGCGCTTTTTACCAAACTAAGCAAAGAAATCACAGCGGCCGCCAAAGAAGGCGGCGGCAGTGTGGAGACTAATTTTCGTCTCCGCGCGGCGATGGCCCGTGCCCGCGAATATAATATGCCCCAAAACAACGTCGAAAACGCCATTAAAAAGGGCACCGGCGAAATTCCCGGCATTGTTTTTGAAAATGTGGTTTTTGATGCTTATGGGCCGGGCGGGGTGGCCATGCTCATTGAAGGTTTGACGGACAATAAAAATCGTACGACGGCGGAAGTGCGCAATCTTCTCAATAAAAAGGGCGGTTCCATGGCCGGAGCGGGCTCCACTTCCTGGTTGTTTGCTAAAAAAGGCTATATCACGGTTGAAAAAAACACAAGCAGCGAAGATGCTGTGATGGAAGCAGCCCTTGAAGCCGGTGCGGAGGATATTAAGACAGAAGGGGATACTTTCGAAGTTTTTTGTGATCCCTTGCTGCTGGAAGCGGTCAAAGGTGCGTTGGCGGCCCACAAAATCGCCATCGCGTCCGCCGAAGTGACCATGATCCCAAGCTCAACGGTCAAAGTTCAAGGCAATGATGCTAAGAATATCCTGGGGCTTTTGGAAGCTTTGGAAGAGAACGAAGATATTCAAAACGTACATGCTAATTTTGATATTTCCGATGAGGAAATGGCGAAATTGTCTGCTGAGTAATTTATGCGCATTTTAGGCGTCGATCCGGGTCTCATCACCACGGGATATGGTGTCGTCGAAATCGCAACCCACAACGGCATAAAAATCCTCGAGGCGGGCACCATTGAACCTAATACTCATGATCTCTTCGAGCAAAGGCTTTGGAAAATCCACCGGCACATCACGACGGTCCTCAAGGTGCATAATCCCGATGTAGTGGTTTTGGAAAAAATATACGCCCATTCGACACATCCCGCCACCGCCAGTATTTTAGGTCATGTGCGGGGGGTGATTTGTTTGAGTGTCGCCCAAGCGAATATCGTCCTGGTCGAACAGAGTGTTAAACGCGTCCGGAAGGCTCTCATCGGTAACGGTAATGCCACCAAGGCCCAGATTCAGGAATTTGTCAAAAGACTGTTGAATATCAAATCTGCAGGGTTTAAATTAGATGCCAGCGATGCGCTGTGTCTGGCCTTGGGGCATGCGCATATGATGCGGTATCAATTAATATGATTACGGCCATTAAAGGCAAAATTATACGGCAACAGGAATCTTCCTTGATTCTCGAGACAGGGGGATTAAGTTATGAAATCTTGACGCCCACCTCCGTCCTGCAGAGGGTCAAAGAAAATCAAGATAGCGATGGCAATATACGTCTAATCACGTATCATTATTATCAGATGGCCCCTTCAAGCGGGGTGCCGGTTTTGGTGGGGTTCTTGAATGACATTGAGCGTGATTTTTTCCTGGAATTCATCAAGGTCTCCGGTATAGGTCCACGGGCGGCGGTCAAGGCGCTTAATAAGTCTATCGGTGAAATTGCTCAGGCCATTGATCGCGGGGACATTCAATATTTAAAAACTCTCCCCGGGATAGGCGGGCAAAGGGCCAAAGAAATCGTGGCGAAGCTGCAGGGGAAGATGGGTAAATTTACCCTGATGCGCGATTGTGTGACCGCCTCTAAGGCCACCGCGGATGCACGGGATATTCAAGAGGAGGCTCTGCATATTTTATTGCAGCTGCAATATAAAAAAGCGGAAGCCGAAGACATGATTAAGAAGGCGTTACAGCAGGCGGGATCGATAGCCACGTCCGAAGAATTGCTCAACGAAATTTATAAACAGAGGCGTTAAGATGGATGAATCCGTTCAAAATTATAAGAGCGCCATTGAAGCGTTATTATTCGTCAGTGAAAAACCCGTGGTTTTGGATCAATTCAAAGAAGTCTTCCCCGAGCTTAGGCCCTCCCAAATTTATGATTTGCTTAAGGTACTCCAAGAGGAATATGTTAACCGCGAAGCGGGCATGGTGGTGGTGGAAATCGCCGGAGGCTGGCAAATGCTTTCCAACAGCAATGCCGCGGCGTATATCCGCGCGTTTTATAAAACCAAAACCAAAGAAAAACTTTCCCGTCCGGCATTGGAAAGTTTGTCGATTATTGCCTATAAACAGCCGGTGGGCCGTGCGGAGGTCGAGGTCATCCGGGGGGTCAATTCCGACGGGACTATAGCGCATTTGCTCAATAAGGGACTTGTTAAAATCATCGGCCGCAAAGAAGTGCCTGGCCGACCTTTTTTATACGGCACCACGAAAGAATTCCTGGAATATTTTGGTTTGAAATCATTGGAAGATTTGCCTAAAATTGAAGAATTCCATCAATTAGGCGTTGATAGGCCCGTGGATGCGACACCACCTGAGGCATCCGGGGCACAGATGCAGGAGTCAACATCCAGTCAGGAAAATAGCGGCCAGTCGCGCATTTCAAAAGAAATTTTATTACCAGAAGATTCCGCCGGTGAGGAGGCCTCTGAATGATGAATATCAGCCAACTACGTAAAAAAATTGATGCTTTGGATGCCAGGATTGTCAGTCTTTTAAATGACCGGGCAGCCATTACGTTGGCCATTGGCCGTGACAAAATCAAGAATAAAAAGCCGATTTATGCGCCTGACCGCGAGAAGGACGTATTCCAACGTGTCAAGAAACTCAACGGCGGCCCGATTAAAAATGAGGCGGTCGAAGCGATTTACCGCGAGATTATGTCGGCGTCCTTGAGCCTGGAGCAACCTTTGCGCATTGCTTATATGGGGCCGGAGGCGACTTTCTCGCATTTGGCATCGTTGAAGAGATTTGGTTCCTCGGTTGCACATGTGGCGTGCGATAATGTCGCTGAGGTCTTTAGTCAAGTTGAGGGTAAGGATTGTGATTATGGGGTTGTCCCTATTGAAAATTCTATCGAGGGGGTGGTCACCCATACCATGGATTTGTTGGTGGAGTCAGACCTTAAAATCTGTTCCCAGGTTTTGTTGGATGTGACGCATAATCTGATGTCCAAAGGGCCCTTGGGAGAAGTCAAGGAGGTTTATTCGCACCCGCAGATTTTGGGCCAGTGCCGTCAGTGGCTTCTGAAGAACATGCCCAAGGCCCATCTGATACCCGTGGTATCATCAACTAAAGCCGCTCAAATTGTGTGTCGCAAAAAAAATGCGGCGTGCATTGCCTCCCGGGTTGCCGCTTCTTTATATGGACTGACGATTTTGAATAAAAATATTCAGGACAGCGCACACAATATCACGCGTTTTTTGGTGATTGCGGATTGCGATGTGCCGCCTACCGGTTCTGACCGCACCTCGCTCGTATTTTCTATCAAAGACAAGGTGGGGGCTTTGCATGCGATGTTGACTCCTTTTTCGAGGAATAAGATCAACCTCACTAAAATAGAATCCCGGCCTTCTAAAAAGAAAGCCTGGGACTATTATTTCTTCGTCGACTGCGAAGGCCATCAAAATGACCCCCATGTCCACCGCGCTCTGTCTCAGCTTGAGGGGATGTGCAAGTTCCTAAAGATTTTAGGCTCGTATCCCAGCGTTTAAAGTTTGGATTTTCCTTCGCAGGTCGCTACAAACGCTTCGCTGATCTTTTTTCTTCTCAGTTTTCTGACGGTAATTTGAAAGCCGTTGCCCGTTATAATTTCGCCGCCAGTAAAAGGTTTTGCGGATTGCCTTTGGCACCAGTCCGCTAATTTTAAATCGCCCTCACCAGTCGAAGAAAGAGGACTTTCTATCCCTAGGGTTTTAACTATGGCAGACATGGGCACCGCTCCGCCGATGAGCCATTGATTGCCGTAGGGATGGATATGGCTGGGAAGGCGGTCAAATTCATCCTCGATCTCTCCGACCATTTCTTCAATAATATCTTCCTGTGTAATCATGCCTATGACTTGTCCTTGCGCGTTTTCAATCAGGCTGATATGCAGTTTTTCCTGGATCATCCTTTCCAATACCTTTGAAATCGGCGTGGTATCTGTAAATTTCATGATGGGACGGATAGTCCCTTTAATCGTCGGGTCTTCAGGGTTGATTTTGAGCGTCGCCACAATGTCTTTGAAACTAATGTATCCCCGGATGGTCTGGGGATTGTTCGCCACTTCACAAACAGGAAAGCGGGTATGCATATCCAAATGGGCCTGGATTAAGGCCTCTGTCAGGGAACTGTTGGAGGGGATCATACATATGTCAGCAGCGGGGATCATAATGTCTTTGATGGGCCTTAAGGAGAGCTGGGCCGCGGACATAACAATTTTTTCTTGTTGGGCATTGATTAATCGCGATGTCCGGGCGACGGACAGGGCCGCTGTCAGCTCATGCAGGCTGCTTTGGGCATCAGAGCCGTGGCTATGATGGGGTATTTTTTGGCCGATGAATTTAACGGCTGTTTTAACGATGTTTTCCAGTACGGAGACAACAGGATAAGCGACAACGGTAAAATATTTCATCATCTTTGACAATTTCAGGATGACCCGTTCACTGTTTTTAATCGCGTAAGTCTTGGGGATGAGTTCAGCAAATATGATGGTAAAAGCGCTTAAGGGGACAATCAAAGTGATTAAGCTTAAAGACTCCGCTATTTCTTTTGATAAACCCAAATTCATCTGGAAATAAGGGTTAAGTACTTCAGTGATACCGGCACCGCCGATGGCCGCCGCGATTGAGCCGACGAGCGTGATCCCTAATTCCACAACGGCCAAACTGGCTTCCATGCGGTCTTTCATGAACAAAGCTTCGGGCGCTCCTTTTTCTTTGATTTGCACTAAATACACGAGTTTGCTTCGTGAGATAGAGGCCAGGGCCATTTCATACGCGGAAAAAATAGCATTGAGTATGATCATGGCAAGAATGATCAGCATCTCGTTGATAAAGCCCACTGGATGTCTCCTTCCTAGTTAGAGAAACGGCCGTTATTTTGATTGAATATCATTTAAGAGCTCGGTATAATCGTAATAATATATCATATCGGAGGGTATTTTATGAATAGAGTTTTTATTGTATTCATATGTTTGGCCTTGTCAGGGTGTGTCACGACCCTGGTGACTAAAGAGGTCCGGGTGAAAAAAGACGCGAACGGGAAGGTCATTGAAACACTTGAGACCGAACGTGTCACACAGCAAGGGTCTGCCCGCGGCATGCAATTTGATTATTTAAAGAATAAACAGAGTGACAAAGCCCCGGCTAATATTTATTATTAGTGAAGAAGGGATGCCCTTATGCCTGAGAGACGTTTGCATCAACGCTTTCAGAAGCCATACACCGTCATTTTTTCCTTGAAAGACAACCCCCAAGAAACTTATGATATGTCGACGATACTGGATATCAGCCGCGGGGGTTTGAGTTTTTCGTCTTCTGCCTTTTATCCTTCGGGGACAAAAATGACTTTTAGTATTAAATTTTCTTTTTTGTATCCTCAAGCAACCGTTGTCGATGGTCAAGTGGTAGCCGCACAGCAGAAACCTAGCTCCAATTTATTTAAAACAAAAGTTAAGTTTATCAATGTGAGTCCATCGGTGGAATCTATTTTGCGGCATATGGAACAACTCAATTTGGAAAATAAATGACAAAACAGCCCGATATTGTATATACTTATATTAGTGGAGTTTTAAGGCTATTTTAGGGGTTATTTTAAAGTCAAATATTTTTAGGAAAGGGAAAATATGCCTAAGAGCGTTCATTATTTATTATTACTGCTGGTATTGATTGTCCCGACCGGTTGCGAAACAGTTCATGGCGCGGCAGACGGTTTTTGCAAAGACGTGCACAATACAACGGATCCGGATAAAAATGGATGGAATTCTCTCGCAAAAGCGGATGGCTGGATACGACAGAATTTGTGGTGATTCTTCTACTGCGTCTTTTTGTTTGAAAAGGTCAAATTTTTAACAGTAAAATAAGTAATGGTAAATACTCCCGCCTCAATGATGGCGGTGGCCATGGCCGCGCCCACATAAGAAAAAGAATATATAAAAAGAATTATTAAAGGCAGTCCCAAAATGGCCATGGTGATGTGGATTCTTGAATAAATATCGGTTTTACCGCACACCAACAAAAACTGCACGCGGAAAGCGTTCGAGCTGATAAAAAATATCGAAACCAGTAAAAATCTCAAAGACAATATCGTCGCCGGATAATCCCCCCCGCAAACAAGCCTCACAATCAAAGGCGCTAAGATAAAGATGGCCGGTAGGAAAATCAAAGAGATCATGATGGTGATCCATTGGACCTGCTGCATGATTTCAAAGGCTTTGGTTTTATTTCTTTTGAATATTTTACTTAAGCGCGGAAAAATTGCCTGGGAGAAAGAAGACAGGGGGAATGTTTGGACCGCGTTGGCTATTTTTTCTGCAATGGAATAAAATCCGGTGGTCGTGTTGTTTGTCAGAAGCCCAACGGCAAAGACGCGTGTGATGGTATAAGCGTTGATGGCCACATTGGAAATAAAAACATTCCATCCCGCCTGCAGTTGTTGGCGTATATCCTGGTATTCTGGTAATTGAAAGCGTATATCAAACCGGCTGAGAATAATGTATTGCCCCCAAATACCGGTCATGAGCGATACCAAAGATGTGATGAAGGGTACGAGCAGATAGTCCTTTGGAGCGCGGATAAAAGAGAAAATACAAAACGCAAAGACAAATTGTCCGATAATATTCAATTGGGCCGTGTATTTCATTCTTTCGGCACCTTGAAAAAACCAGGCAGGGAAAAGGGTGCCTCCCAAAACCGCGCCAAAACTCAGTACATAAACCATCCAATCATTCCTGAATTTAGGGACAAAATATACCAGCGTGCCCAATATAAGAAAGCTGAACAGACCTAAGACTATCTTGGCTGTCATCACGGCGGCAATGACCTTGCGGACTTTAATTTTTTGCTCGATGCAGAGAGCGATTTCTTTGGTGGCCGAAACGTTAAATCCATAATCCGTGAGAATGCAGAAGTATTGTACAAAGGCCTGGGCGAAGGCAATCAGGCCGAACTTCTCCGGACCGATCACCCTGAAAAGGTAAGGCAAAACAATAATCGGTAAAAGGTAGGTGATGACCTGCAGCTCTGAAAGGGAGATCACATTATGCAATCCCTTAGAACTCCCTCGATGCTCTATCATTTTATAGGTTTTTTTGATGACTTTGATGAGAGAGGGCATGGGATTAATTTACTCTTTAGTTGAGTATAAATAAACACATTTTTAAAGGATTTTATCTTCATAATGATATAATTTTTCTATGATTCAATTCCCAAAGGATTTTTATTGGGGGGCCGCAACATCTTCTTATCAAGTCGAAGGCCATAATGTGAATGCGGATTGGTGGCCGTGGGAAAGGCAGGTCGGCAAAGAAAATTCCGGGGATGCCTGCCGGCACTGGGAGCTTTATGCGCAGGATTTTGATTTAGTCCAAAGCTTAAATCATAATGCCCATCGTTTCTCTATTGAATGGAGCCGGATTGAACCTAAAGAAGGAGAGTTTTCGCAAGAGGCGTTACGCCATTATAGTGATGTGATAAAAGCTTTGCGTTCGCGCGGTATAGAGCCGATGGTGACGTTGCATCATTTTACCAATCCGATTTGGTTTAGTGCGGACGGCGGCTGGGTTAATCGTCGCTGTGTTGGGCGTTTCTTGCGGTATTGCGATTTTGTCACGCGCGCGTTGGCGCCTTTCGTCCATTTTTGGTTTACCATCAATGAGCCGACCATTTATTCTTCCCATGCGTATCTTTGGGGGATGTGGCCGCCGCAGGCCAAATCTTTTCTCAAGGCCAAGGCTGTCCATGATCATTTAATCGAAGGCCATATCGAGGCCTACCGGTTGATCCATAAGACTTATAAAGGATTGAACATCTCTCCACCCTCTATCAGTATCGCTCATCATATGCAGGCGATTACGAGCTGCCATCAAGGGTTAAAGAATCGTTTAGCGGTTGCCATGAGAGAGCAATTGTATAATTTGGCTATCCTTGATCATTTAACCCGTCATAAAACCCTTGATTTTATCGGAGTGAATTATTATTCCAGGCATTTGGTGGATGTGCATAGTTGGTGGATCGGCAATTTGCTGATGGAGACCTGCCACGACAATCATCATCCGCTCAAGAAGAATTTTTTAGGCTGGGATATTTATCCCCAGGGCTTATGCCATGTGCTTTGTAATCTTAAAAAATACCATTTGCCGGTGATTATCGCGGAAAATGGCATTTGTACGACGGATGATAATGAGCGCTGGGAGTTTATCCACAGCCATCTGAATAATGTCCATTTGGCTATGGAGCAGGGGGTGGATGTCAAAGGATATCTTTACTGGTCGCTGATGGACAATTTTGAATGGGCCTATGGTTTTGCCCCCAGGTTCGGTTTGATAGATATCGATTACAGCACCCAGCAAAGGACTGTCAGAGAAAGCGCCAAAAAATTCGCCCAAGTCTGCAAGACAGGTATCCTGGAATCCTAGGTCTCCGTCGATTTTAAATCAAATATATTCTAAACATGCGACGGTCGATACAGCGGGGCCTGTCTCGGCCTTGAAGTTAAGGTGCTCCTGATTGAAATGCGTACGTCACAGCCTTAGCTCTTGGTGGTTTTCCTCAATTAGCCCTCGGGGCCGTCACCGTCCGCCCCTTAACTTCAAGTCCGAGCCACCCGCCGCAATATACTCTCGAATAATTGGTAGACGTCACCATTTATACACCGTACGCATGAAAACTTAGGTTTGCCGAGCAAGAAATAGGGAATATTGTGCCTCACACATAATCAGACTGGGTCATATGGCCCTTAGTCCAAGCTATTCATCCCGACGGAGAAATACATAAA
>Ga0182027_10001942_pt1 | contig 33722 bp, 31 predicted proteins | sample 712E1DmetaG_FD_121300 | JGI IMG/M metagenome (GOLD analysis project Ga0182027, IMG submission 121300) | Permafrost microbial communities from Stordalen Mire, Sweden - 712E1D metaG (Illumina Assembly) | ecosystem: Environmental > Terrestrial > Soil > Wetlands > Permafrost | place: Sweden...
GATTTTTCACGTTATACACTTTTTTATATGGAGAACCATCCTATTCCGCAAGACATTACGGGCTTCCAATTTAAGCTAATCGGCAATATGACGGTTAAACAATTTGCCTATCTTGCGGGAGGAGTGATTATGGGGTGGATTTGCTATATTTTGCCGATCAGCGGATTTATAAAAATGCCTTTTGCTTTTGTTTTTATTTTATTAGGCGTTGCCTTTGCCTTTTTACCGTTTGAGGGAAGGCCACTTGATGTAATGATTACTCATTTCGTAAAGGCTCTTTTAAATCCGACGCAATTTATTTACCAAAAAATCGGGGGACAAATATATTTTCCGGCCACGGCTATAGCCATCCAGTCCGCTGCTTTACAAACTCAGCAGCCGACCGGACTTTCGGGGGATAAACTAAAGGCATTTTTGGACTCTCTTCCTAAAAGACCAAAAAATAAACTGGACGAAAAGGAAATGGTTTTTTTCCAATCCTTAGGAACAATGACTGTTCCTCAACCGGCTGTTCAGCCTGTTCCTTCCTATACTCCGCCTCATGCTTTTGATAAAAAGGATGGAAAAAAGCAAGCGGACACAGAAAGCGTTTCGGAAGAAAAACAACCCATTATTGAACCTACTGAAAATGAACCCCAGGTGCAAGAAATAGAGCTTGAGAAAGAAGCACAAAACATTTTGGAGCAGCTTGAAAAAGCAAAACAGCAGGAAAAACAAACTCAATCGGGAACGGCCAATTACGATGCCGCTCACCAAAAAGTTTTAGAGCTTCAGCAAATTTTAAACGAAACCACCTTGCAAAAACAGGACCTGGAAAGACAGGTTATGTCTTTAAAAAGAACCCTGGAAAACCAGCAAAAACAAGTTTATAGACCTTCTGTTGCGGTTGCCGAAAAAGCGGAAACAAAAAATATCAGAAGTATTCCTCAAAGCATGCGAAAAACCGTTGGCCTACCGACTACACCCGAGTTTCCGAATTTAGTAACCGGTATTATTAAAGATCCTCGTGGAAATCCCCTTCCAAATATTTTGGTTGAAGTAAAAGACAATGACGGTAATCCGGTAAGAGCGTTTAAGACCAATGCTTTGGGACAATTTGCATCCGCAACTCCTTTAACAAATGGCATTTATACCATTGAGTTTGATGATTCAAAAGGAGAAAATAAATTCGACATAATTGAGTTTACGGCAAATGGCGATGTAATTTTGCCAATTGAAATAATTTCAAACGACACAAGGGAAGAATTAAGAAAATCCCTGTTTAATTAAATGAAAAAATCTGCCCAAAACATTCATTCTACTACTCAAAAATTTACCGAAATCGAGGACGTTTCAGAAGACATTGCCATTTTATCTAAAGGAAACGCTTGCTTAATTATCGAAGTAACCGCGACTAATTTTGCTCTTCTTTCCACCGAAGAGCAAGACGCAAAAGTTTATGCCTACGCTTCTTTATTAAATTCTCTTTCTTTTCCAATCCAAGTAATTATTAGGAGTAAAAAACTCGATATTTCAGCCTATCTTAAATTACTTGACGCCCAAGCAAAAGCGACGCAAAATCAAATGCTTGCCGAACAAATCGGATTATACCGCGATTTTGTGCAGGAGTTAGTTAAGGTTAATACGGTTTTAGACAAAAAATTTTATATTTGCATCTCTTATTCTTATCTTGAAAAAGGCGCAGGAGCAGCCGCGAAAGTAGCGGATAAAAACTTAGCTAAAGATGCAAATTTCGTCGCTCAGGCAAAAACAAGCCTCCATTCAAAAGCAGAATCCTTACAATCCCAACTCTCAAGACTGAACTTACGGGCAAAAACCTTAGAAAAGGAAGAGCTGATTAAGCTTTTTTACGAAATCTATAATGACACTTCTATCGAAAGCAACCAGGTTGATGAAAATTTAAGAACACCATATGTTAAAAAGGAGGAAAAACAGTGAGTTTTTTCGGAAAGAAAAATAAATCAAAAACTCAGCAACCGGCTACGTCTCCTGAAATTGCAAAAATCGAAAAAGGAATGGTTGCCTTAACCGACGTAATTGCTCCTTCTTCGGTTGAGGTTGATTTTCAGTACATTAGAGTCGGAGAAAAATTTTACAAAACATTTTTTGTAGTCGGATATCCCCGTTTTGTATCGCCTAATTGGCTTCAGCCTTTAATTGACTTTGATCATTCAATGAATATTTCGATGTTTGTCTATCCTACGTCATCACCCGATGTTTTATCCGATTTAAGAAGAAAGATTGCGGAAATGGAGGCAACAATTTCATCTCAAATCGAAGAAGGACAAGTGGTTGACCCGAAAGTTAGAGCGGCACTGGACGATGCGCTTGCAATTCAGGAGCAATTGGCAAAGGGGGTAGAAAGATTTTTCCAGTTTAGCCTTTATATTACGCTTTCATCAGATAACACAAAAGAGCTGGATGAAGCATCGAAAAAACTACTGACTACTTTAAACTCAATTATGATGATTGCAAAAACCGCAACCCTACAAATGGAAGACGGCTTTAAATCAACCATTCCTCTTGCTCAAGATAGATTATTTACTACCAGAAATATGGACACTACTTCTTTGGCATCCACTTTTCCTTTTACTTCTGCCACTCTTACCCAGGACAAAGGAATTATGTATGGAATAAATGAACAAAACGGATCGCTGATTGTTTTTGACAGGTTTTCTCTGGAAAATGCTAACGAGGTAGTTTTAGGAAAGTCAGGCGCCGGAAAATCATACTTAATAAAACTTGAGGCTCTCCGCCAGTTTATGTTTGGCTCTGAAGTAATAATTTTAGATCCCGAAGGAGAATACGAGGCGTTAGCCAGAACTTTGGCAGGAGAATATGTTGCTTTTACTCCTTCCAATCCGATCAAGATAAATCCTTTTGATCTTTCAGGGCTTTACGAGGAAGGAGAAAACGAACTGGGGCTTAAGATTTTGTCACTACACGGGCTCTTAAGGATAGTTTTAGGAGAAATGGATGCATCTCATGATGCAATCCTGGACAGGGCTCTTATGGAGACTTACAGGCAAAAAGGAATAACGGTTGACCCGGCATCCCAGAAAAAACAACCGCCTTTGATGGAAGATCTTTATAAAGTTTTGCTTGGGATGGAAGATCCGGCGGCCCGCGATCTTGCCTTAAGACTTGAAAAATTTATAAAGGGCAGTTTAAGCGGAATTTTTAATCAACAGTCAAATTTTGATATTACAAATCCGATGACGGTTTTTTCAATCAAGGCCCTTGAGGAAGAACTAAGACCGGTTGCAATGCACATTGTTTTGGATTTTATCTGGACCAGGGTCAGAAAAACCCTTAAAAAAAGAGTGCTGATACTGGATGAGGCTTGGTACATTATGAAATATGAAGATTCCGCATCTTTTGTTTACGGAATTGCAAAAAGATCAAGAAAATATTACTTGGCGCTCACAACAGCAACCCAGGATGTCCAGGATTTCCTGTCAACCGACTATGGGAAAGCAGTTTTATCAAATTCTTCAATTCAGATGCTTTTAAAACAAAGCCCGTCCGAGGTTGACTTAATTTCTCAAGTTTTTTACCTGTCCCAAGGAGAAAAAGAGCTGCTACTTTCAGCCGATATCGGAGAAGGTCTGTTTTTTGCCGGGCAAAGCCATGTGGCAATAAAAGTAATCGCAGCTCCTTTTGAACATACGATTATAACTTCTAACCCTCAGGAAATCTTAAATAAGAGGGCCGAGGATCTTGCAGAAACGGCAGCAAATTCTGCACCGGAAAGCATACCAGTGCCTGTTCAAACAGAACCAATCACCATGCCCCCTTCCGATGTACCGGATGAGCATTCTTCTCAAGAAAAGTCTGAGCCGACTATTCCTGCGCCCGATTTATCTACTCCACCGCAGGCTACAGCAAAACCAGAACCCGTTGCTCCTAATAATGTATGACTGACTCAAGTAAATCAGCTCTCGACCAGGCCCTGGCTAATTTAGAGACTTTTGCAAAAAATTCTCCTCCCGACCTACAGCTTGGTCTCCGCCAAATTATGAACGAGCCGGATCCGGCAAAAATGGCTTCGAAAATCAACATCTTTAAATTAACCTATCCGCAATTCCCGGACAGTTTTTTTCAAAATTTGCTTAGTGCGGTTTCTGTTAAGACACAGCAAAACCCGCAAGTCCCAGCAACTGACGAAAATGGAGCAAAAATTCAGGGCGGAGGCGGCCTGGCCGCTACCGCGCTGGCTCTTCCGTTTATAAGAACTGCTTCCATGCAAAGACGGGCACAGGCAAAACTAAGACTTAATAAAGCCTTAAGGCGCGAGGCCATAAGACAGGCGTCCGATGACCGGTCCAGCGAAGCTTATAAGCTATCCGAAGACTATGTTTTTAAGAAATGGTGCAAACAGGCAAGGATTAAAGATCAAAACAGCAATGAGGCGCAAAATCTTAGAAAAAATGAACAATTTAAAGATGATGTTGGCGAGCATTTTGTTAAAAAGAATAAACTTCAGGAAACAATTAAAGAGAAGACTTCACTTGAAAGAAAAAGAGCCTATGATAACCCTGAAGACGATCCGGCAATAAAAGAGTTAAATAAAATGCTTTCTGAATTAAACGCGGAGCACAACCGTAAATCGGAAAAGCAAAAAAAGAAAGACCCGCAAAATAAAAAAGCAAAAAATGATGTATTAAGCGTATTTGCAAAAGAATTCCCCGAAAAAACCGACAGGTATACCAAATGGCAGAAAAAGAGAGACTACGAAATTTTTACTAAGGGCGGCGAGCCGATGCTTGCAGGGCTATCTTCAACAATGAGCTCTTTACGGGGGCTCTCTGATTTTATGAATACGCCAGACTATAATGATGAAGGCGTGCCGCCCATCTCTCCTCAGGCAACAAATAGCCACGGGGGGCAAGGCATTAGAAACCTTGCCCAAAAAGGAGTAAATAAGGCATTAAAAAAAGGCTTGGAAGAACCGGCTGAACAACTTGCCGAACAGGGACTTAAACAGGGCGCGCTACAACTGGCCAGAGCAGCGGGGAGCGCAGTCCTAAGCGCATTGGGCGCGATTGGTTGGCCGGTCTTGGTTGCCGCTGCAATTATTCTTATAATTATTATTTTATGCCTAATTTTGACAGGCGGTGGCGGCAACGGCAATGGGACAGAGGACAATAACAGCACTCTCCTGCTCTCAAAAACTGTTACCCCCGCCGAAGTGCCTAATCTTGACCAGACTACTCCTGCCGCTTCTCAGTTTACTTACACCATAACCGCCGACTATTTAGGACAAGGAGGACAAATGGTAATTGAAGATCCTATTCCCGACAATGCCGATTTTGTCAGCGCCGATAACAATGCCGCACTTATGGATGCCTCGGGAAATGCAACTACGGATGCTTCCCTGGTCAGATCCGTTGTCTGGACCGTTGACGAAGGCACGGGCTCCGGAGGACTATTGGAAACAGAAAATCAATTACAGGCAACCTCGCAGGGAAATGTTTTCCATTTAACCCTTCAGCCAAAACCCGAGGCAAAAGATACATACATAATTAATCAGGCGACAGGGGAAGTAATCGGGGGGTCGGGTCCTACGGCTAGCATATCCGGACAATCCGAAACAATCACCCTGGATCCGGGGCATCCCGCCAATACTCAGGACGGATTAGTAAACTGCGGCAATACCGGAGCCGGTGTTCCAGGAAATCCTAATGCTGAAAGGGATTTAAATTTTGAGATAGCAACATTATTGGAATCCAAACTGGAATCTGCAGGCTATAACGTAATCATGACTAAAAGCAATGTGGATCAATGCGTCTCTAACCATGACAGAGCTAATATTGCAAATCAAAACAACTCAGTACTTTTTTTCAGAATCCACGCAGACGGAGCCGGAGCAGGCCCACGGGGATATTTTATGATGACGCCAGATATAACCTGCAAGTCAACGGCACTCCCGACACAAGATAGCATCCAAAAGGGCACGAATGCCGCACAATCAATCGTTTCAGCTTTAAGATCGGCTAATTTAAGTATCCCGGCAAACTCAAACACTTTTCGGGCCGATTCATCGGGAGGAAATGCAGGAGATAACCCAAGCTGTCCGGGACTTTTAACAGGAAGCAGCTATTCAAAAGTGCCGGTAACTTTAATTGAGACAGGAAACCTGGATAATTCAAGCGACCTTGCCTGGTTTTTTACTAACGCCGGACAAAAAGATGAAAAATTTAATGAAACAAATTTAAATGTATTTACAGATGCTTTGGCAAAAGGAATTGAAAACTTTGCGCCAATAACCAATCAGGGGCAGTCGGCTTCAGGAGCTACGACGCAGTTCGTGGGAACAAGCGGAAGCACCCCGATTCAAGGAGTCTGGGGCGGAACGGCTAATACTCTTGTCAACCTATTTAATGGCCATACGCCAAAGTTTACGGTCCCCGTCTCTCAGCTTGCCCAATATTATATTAACTATTCGGCACAGGCCGGCCTTAGGGCAGATATTCTTTGGGCGCAAATGATCCATGAAACAGGATGGGGCAACTATGGCGGCGACGTTAATCCAAATCAAAATAATTTTGCCGGACTTGGAGCAGTCGGCGGAGGAGCAGCGGGGGCATCGTTTAACACGGCCGAAGACGGTGTTGAGGCCCAAATTGCGCATATGTATGCTTATGTCCATTCCGACAATAACCTTTCTTTTATAACCAAGGATCCAAGGTATAATTTGGTTAATCCGAGAGGACAAGTAAAAACCCTGCATGACCTTGACGGAAGATGGGCCGTGCCAGGAACTAACTATGGAGAAACGATAGAGGGAATAATCAAGCAGCTTAATCCGTAGCTTAGTTATTAATTTCTATTTGGGTTTTTTTTGATAAAATTAAATTAATGAACACAATGAACAAAAAAACAATAATATTTTTTCTTCCATCTTTACTTTTTTTGCTGGTTTTTTTCTCTTTTAAGCAGGTTTTTGCGCAAACCGCCCAGAGCAATTGCTCTGTTGTAAAAGTAGGAAGCCCAAGCACGGGAGTTAATTTACCTGAAAATTGCAATATAACATCCTCGGGGGCGGGGGGCCCAGCAGGAGGAACAGAAACTCAAATGGGACAGCAGGCAGTTCAGCTTGCAAAAGGACAAATTCACAAAACTTATGACTGGGGAGCTTGCCATGGCAATCTGTCAAATGTCCCCAACGGGTGTGATCACTATGACTGTTCGGGGCTGGTTAGATGGTCGTGGTACTGGGCCAGCGGCGGAAAAGTGAATTGGCTGGAGACCACAAACGTTAACTGGAACCTGGGGCAAGGAACATATCAAAGATTCCCGGCGTCAGAAAAAGCCAATCTACAGCCGGGAGACATCCTCTATTTCACGGAGGATAACACCACTAAGGCCAGTCATACGGGAATTTATGAGGGAACAGGCGGTTGCGGAGCAAACGATTGCTTTGTAGAGGAGTATACTCAAGATTTTCCGGGAAGAGAAAACAGCTTATCAAAAGTTAAAGGATTTCTTGGATATTTGCGGCCCGTGGTACAATAATTATATGTACAATAAAAAGCTTTTTATAGGAATAGTCATATGTTTGGTGCTTATTTTTTTAGTCTCCGTTGCCTACCTTGCTTTATCCTCCAAAAAGAAGGAGCCTGAGAATAATTATCCCTCCGTGTCCCCGACTGCCCAGCCAACGGTTACTAAATACCCCTTTGCTTCCCCGACTGTTTCAGTCGTTCCCGCGCAGGAACAAAAACAGATAAACGACACCACCGTTAACAACATCCAAACAGCTATTGAAAAAAGCGATATCGGCACAAAAGGGATACGAGTATTTGGATACTATGCAGTCGTGACGGTTTTTTCAAAAAGCGGCGTAACTGACGATGCAAACGTTATTCTAAAAAACGAAAACGGTAATTGGACAATTATTGCCGGTCCGGGAACATCTTTTGATCAGGATTACCTTAATTCCTTAAATCTTCCCCCTGAGGTTGCAAAAGAAGCAAACAACATTCTCTAGGCCTGAACCCTGATCGGCATTATTAAATGAAGAAAGGTTGGGTCGTTTTTTATTCTAAAAACTCCGGGGCTTAGAGGCCCTGTCATTTCAAAAATCAATTCATCTTCTTGCAGGCTTGATAAAACATCAAGAAGATACCTTGCATTAAAAGCTATTTCGTTTTCCCCGCCGGCTATTTTTGCCTCAACCTCTACCTTATCCTCCCCAACCGAAGGCGTATTCGCGGAAACGAATATTTTGTCTTTTTTAAGAGAGAACCTAATTATGTTTGCTGTTTCTCTGGCAAAAACAGAACAAATTCTCACCGCGTTTTGCATTTTTTCCCTATCAAATTCCACCTTGGTTGATGATTGAGAGGGAATAATTTTTTCATACGCAGGATATTCCGCTTCGATTAATCTTCCAACCAGAACCGTATCTGCCAGGAAAAACAGTATTTGATTGGTTTTCTTAGAAATTGAGATTTCTATGTCTTGACTCTCCTCCTTAATTGCCAACAACTCCCTTATTACCCGTGAAGGAACCAGTATTTTTTCAAATCCGCCTTCTCCTTTTCCGATTGAAACGCTTGTTTTTAACGACAGCCTATACCCGTCGGTTGCAACCAGAGAAAACCCTTTTTTCTCTTTTTTTATCAGCAATCCCGACAGCGCCGGCCTTCCTCCATCTTGGCTTGCGGCAAAAACTACCTTTTGGAAGTCTTTTTCTATGGCTTCTTTTTTTAAAGACGCTATTTGAATTCCCTTGTCTTCAAATATTCTCGGGAAGTCATCAGCTGGGCTGGTTTGAAAAACTGCTTCTACCTTCCCCCCCGTTAAATAAAGATTTGAGTCTTTTAAAGAAATTTCCGCCTTTCCCTCAGACATGTTTGAAACAAGGTCAGAGAATGTTTTTGCGGGAACGGTAACCGTACCCTCGGTTTCTACCTTTGCCGGGACCGATGATACAATGCCTATTTCAAGGTCTGTGGCGCTAATTATTAACTTTCCCTTTTTTGTTTCCAAAAGGTAGTTTGAAAGTATGGGTAATTGATTTCTTCCTGAAACAGCGTGGTTTAAAAAGGTTAATTTTTTTTGGAGATTTTCAACAAGGAAAAAAGCTTTCATTTTTTATTTTTTACTTAAGATTAACTAATAGTTGTAGTAGTCTATAGGGAAAAGTGGAAAAAAGCAAGGGGATAAGAGAGGAAAAATGTGGAAAACGGGTTGATAACTTTGGGGAGCAAATGTTCATAAATGAAACTTAGCTAATATTCCACAACACTTCCACCGTTTATTTTAGTTATCCCCAAAAGATCCTCAGAAAGCTTTGTTTTTGTAAGTAATCCTTCAATTTTGCCCACACCGTACATAACCGTGGTGTGATCTCGCCCTCCAAGGATATTGCCAATTTCGGAAAAAGTTAAACCAACCTCCTTTTTTAGCAGATACATGGCAACCTGTCGCGCTTTAACCAAGAAAGCGTCTCTCTTTTCTCCCTTTAACTGTGTGGATTTAATTTTATAAAACAAACAAACATTTTTAATTATTTCATCCGGACGAAAAGTGCTTGAATACTCTTCATGTTTGTTGTTTAAAGCTATTTCAAGTATCTCGTCGGTTAGCTCTCCTCCTCTATTCTTTGCTTCCGTAATTACTCTTAGTAAAATTCCTTCAAGGCTTCTTCCGTCACGGTCTTTTTCCGCAATGACCTTTGCTGCCTCAATAGAAAGCTCAAAATCATATTTCTTTGCTTTAATTAAAAGAATCGCCGTTCTTAGCTCAAAGTCCGGCGGAGCAACGTCTACGGTTAGTCCTCCGGAAAAACGGGACAACAGCCTTTTTTCAACTTTTTTAATTTCGGACGGCGGCTTGTCTGAAGAAAGAACAATCTGTGCTCCCCTGTCAACTAAAATATTAAACGTATGAAACAGTTCTTCTTGAACTTTGTCTTTGCCTGCGACAAACTGAATATCGTCAATAATTAAAAGATCAAGGTTTCTAAACTTTCTTTTCATGCCTGAAGTAGCATTGGTTCTTATCGCTTCAACAACCTCATTTGTAAATTCCTCGCTTGTTATGTAGAGAATTTTTTTAGTTGAGTCAGTCTTAAAAACCTCATTTGCGATAGACTGCATTAGGTGAGTTTTTCCAACTCCGACTGAACCGTAAATGAATAAAGGGTTGTAGGCTTGGCCAATTTTTTTTGCTACGGTTGTTGCGCTTACATACGCAAGCTGATTACTTGAAGAAACCGCCATATTGTCAAAGGTATATTCTGCCCTTACTCTTGGCAGAACCAGCGTCTTTTTATCTAATTGGTTAAAAAGGGGGCCGGCAAAAGCATCTTTGATAACCGGCAAAACAGTTTTTGGTATAAAAACGACCTCGATGTCGCCTCCGGCGTGCTTATCAAGAGCATTCTTTATAATTTGATAATAACGTCGTTGCAATAGATCAACGATCATAGATGAAGGCGCGGCAATAGTGGCAATATTTTTTTCAAAAGACAACATCACGGTTGGCTTAAAAAGGGTGATAAAATTTGCCCTGGAAACATCGACCTCAATCTCGGCAAGTATGGAATTCCATAAATCATTTAAATCTTTATTCATAAAACTTATCCCGAGTAGAAAACGAGAACATTATCTACGGGGTTAAATTTAATAATGTGGATAACTTTTTGTCAATAGCCGAAAGTGGATAAAAATAGATCTTTTTTAAATACAACTGTCTTTTAAAAAAGTAAGTAATCTGATATACTTAACGAATGGAAAAATTTATTACACTTAAAAAAGGGAAAAGGAAAAGTAAACACGGTTTTAGGTCAAGGATGGAAACACACGATGGAAAAATAGTTTTAAAAAGAAGGAGATTAAGGGGGAGGAAGAGGTTAACAGTTTAAAATGCTGGCAAAAGAGAAAAGGTTGCCGATAAAAGTTAAAATAGAAAAAGGTAAAGTTTTCTCAACTCCGCTTTTTTCACTAAAAATTGGCAAAAACAACGAAGAAAAAAGTAGACTTGCCTTTGTTGTCAGTAAAAAAGTAAGTCAGAACGCGGCTAAAAGAAATAGGATAAAAAGGCAGTTTAGGAGTATCCTAGAAAAGGAATATAATAGATTAGAACCGGGGTTTGATTTCCTTTTTAGAATAAAAAAAGAAGCACTTGAACTAAAAAAAGAAGACATAGCTAAAACGATTTTGGAAATGCTAAAAAAAGAAAAATTAATTAAATGAAAAAAATTGCATTATCTTTAATATATCTATACCAAAAATTCTTCTCAAGGATTATTAAAATGATTATTGGAGTAGATCATTTTTGCCGCTACAATCCAACTTGCTCTGATTTTGCAAAAATTTCAATAGCTCAATATGGGCTAATAAAGGGCGGTTCAATGGCTTTAATTAGGATTTTAAGTTGTCAGCCCATCCAATTTCAGACAACAAAGGTAAAACTTAAGAATTACTTACTAAAGGCGGGCAGCAGATAATGATAGGGAATTTTTTTAATGTCATCTTAGTTTGGCCAATTACAAACGTCTTAGTAGCAATCTTTAAAAGCTTGATTTTTCTTCATATTCCCTACGCGCTTGGTTTTTCAATTATTGTTTTAACTGTTTTAATAAGGCTCCTTCTCTATCCGCTTATTGCGTCTCAACTGAGAGCATCGAAAAAAATGCAAGAAGTAGCTCCTCATGTGAATAAATTAAAAGACAAGCATAAAGGAGACGCAAAAATGCTTCAGCAGGAAACGATGAGGCTTTATAAAGAGCATGGAGTAAATCCCGCCGCGGGCTGCCTTCCTCTTCTAATTCAACTTCCGATTATCTGGGCTTTATATGCGGTTTTAAGGCAAATAGTTAGTCTTTCATCCAAGCAAGCAATACTACAGATAAACAAAGTAGTTTATTCTAGCTCGTTAAAATTAACGGGCAGTTGGGATCAAAGTTTTTTTGGACTTCCTCTCGGCAAAACTCCCGGACAGTTAATCTCAACAATCGGCGTGTTGGTCTTACTCGTTCCAATTCTTACCGGAGTTTTTCAGTTTATTCAATCAAAAATGATGTTTGCAAAAATAGAAACTCAAGTAGATAAAAACGCAGACAAAAATAAAGAAAAAAAAGAAGATTTTGCCTCCGCTTTTCAGTCACAATCGCTCTATATATTCCCCGTTATGATAGCCTTCTTTTCGTATACCTTTCCAATTGGACTTTCTTTGTACTGGAACGCATTTACAATTTTTGGTATTATACAGCAGTATCAAATATCCGGCCTTGGAGGTTTGTCCGGACTAAAAAAGAAATAGTATGAAAAAAGACGAGAAAATAATTAAAGATACAACGGCTGAGCTTTTTAAGCTTTTGGAAATTGACGGGGGATTTACGGTCTCAGTAAGCGAAGAAAGCATAGATTTGGTTTTGGATACAAAAGACAGCGGTATGGTGATCGGTTATCACGGAGATACTCTTGAGTCACTTCAGTTAATCTTATCCCTTTGCCTTTCAAAGAAACTAGATGTTTTCAAGCGTGTTTCAATAGAGGTTGGAGATTATAAAAAAAACCGCTCGGAATGGTTAAAAAATCTTGCAATACAAACCAAGGAAAAAGTGCTTGCAGAAGAAAGAGAAATTCAACTATATGACTTAAAAGCTTGGGAAAGAAGAGTTATTCATTTATTATTGCAGGATGACGAAGACGTTACTTCCGAGTCAAGCGGCGAAGGCAAAGACAGGGTTTTGGTCGTTTCTCCGAAAAGATAATTTAGAAAAGATTTTTCTTTTTTTAATTCTTCTTTTCTTGCCTACTCAGCTGGGTCTCCATTTTTGGCCAAATTACTCATACGTTTATGGATTAAGGATAGATTACTTATCCCCCACTCTTTATTTTACAGATGTTTTAATAATCCTTCTTTTTCTAACAACTTTTTTAAAAAAAGGTACATGGAAACTTAACCCCCTGTTTGTTTTGTTTTTTGCAATTTTATTAATTGGCGTTTTGTATGCAAAAAACTGGCAAGTTGGTGTTTATGGAACAGCTAAATTTTTAGAAATTTTCTATCTTGCATATTACTTTTCAGAAAAAATAATTAAAATTAACGCACTCATTTTTCCGCTTGTTTTGTCATCTTTATTTGAGAGTTTTCTTGCGATTGCTCAATTTTTAAACAAAGGATCTTTAGGATCAATACTTTATTTTCTTGGAGAAAGATCTTTTAATGGGCAAACACCGGGCATAGCCAATGCCTCTATTGCGGGCAATCTTATTTTGCGTCCTTATGGAACTTTTTCCCATCCTAATGTTCTAGCCGGCTTTTTGCTTATTGTAATTTCATTAATTCTTTTCAGAAAAGACAAGCTAAATTTGTTTTATGGCATTTCTCTGGCGATATCTTCAATAGCGCTTCTAGTAACGCTTTCAAGGACCACAATATTGCTTTTGGCAATAATGGTTTTTCTAAAGATAGTCTTTATTTATAAAAAAAGACTTCACCAGAGAAAATTCTTGCTTTCTCTTTTTACGGTTATGATAGTTATTTTATATTTTGTCTTTTTATCTCCATTCAGCCTAAGGTTTTTAGGGTCCTCCCTGGGAGACATTTCGGTCACACAAAGAGAATCATTGGCCAATGCGGCATTTGCAATGTTTTTAAAAAATCCATTATTTGGCGTCGGGGTCAACAATTTTTTAGTAAACTTGCCTATTTTTATAAGCCAACAAACAACCGTACTCATCCAACCCGTTCATAATATTTACTTACTCATTCTGGCAGAAACAGGGATCACCGGATTTTTACTTTCTCTTGCCGTTATTATTCTTGCTTATAAAAATATTTACAATAAAAAAAATCTTTTAATTAGCATATTGTTTTTTGAAGTTTTATTTTTAGGTCTCTTCGATCACTATTTTTTAACACTTCAGCAGGGGCAACTTTTAACTGCCCTAATAGTCGGACTGTCTTTTTCCAAAGTTAAATTTGATATAGAATAGAAAGATGAACAAAGCGATCGCAAAGAATACCTTTTATCAAACGATTGCCAAAATATTCTCTTCAGGTACGGGTTTTATAATTACAATTTTAATTGCCCGTTATTTCGGAGTTACTCAATACGGAGACTTTGTAAAAATCACGTCATTTGTCGCACTTTTTTATTTAGCGGTTGATTTTGGCATAAACGCAATCTTTTTAAGAGAAGATGAGAAACTTGTTCATTTTAAAGACCTTTTTTACTTAAGACTTTTAATTTCCTTAGCTATTTTTATTTTAAGCAACTTTATCGCGGTTTTTCTTCCATTTAACAGCATACTTGGAATAGGTTTTTCTTCTTTTGTAAAGCTTGGAATTTTTATTTTCTCTTTTTCCCTGTTTACCCAAAGCGTAATTTACTCGACATCAGCTGTTTTTCAAAAAGAATTAAGCTATAGCCGATATGCATGGTCAGTTATTTTTGGCGCATTAGTAAACTTAGCAGTGGTTATATTAGTGGTTATTTATAAGGGAACTATGCTTGAGGTAGTTCTTTCTTATCTAATTGGGAACTTGATTACGGCGGCAGCAGGACTTGTTTTGGTAAGAAGAAAAATTCTTTTGCCCTCCCTTGATATTGATTTTTCAAAAAAAATTATTTTTTCTTCAATGCCGCTTGGAATAATGCTTGTTTTTAATCTTGTTTATTTTCGAGCCGACACTATTTTACTTTCACTTTTAAAAACCAGTAAAGACGTTGGTATTTACGGACTCTCATATAAGTTTTTTGATTTTCTAGTTGCGCTCCCATTATTTTTATCAAACTCTCTCTATCCATTTTTACTTGAGAGTAAAAAAAATATACGAAAATTTTTTATCTTAGTTCAAAATTATCTACTTGTGTTTACAATAATAGGTGTTTTTTTAATAATCCCCTTTTTGTTTTTGTCTCCTTTGTTTACTTTAATTAAAAAAGATTTTGTATTATCAGTTTTGCCTTTTAATTTACTCTTGTTCTCTTTGCCGATTTTCTTTGTAACAAGCCTGCTGCAATGGGTTTTAATTACACTTGGTAAGCAAAGATTTTTAATGTGGGTTTATCTCATGTCAACCGTAATAAACGTTATTTTAAATCTTATTTTTATTCCCCAGTATTCCTATTTAGCGTCGGCTGTTATTACAGGGGTAACGGAATTATTTGTAATGATTGCGCTGGCAATTAAGGTGTTCTGTCTTAAAATAATATTAGAAAGGGGAATAGAAAATAAAAAAGATTAATCTTTTTACAGATGGAGGTTCAAGAGGAAATCCCGGTAATGCGGCAATCGGAGTTTATATAATTGATGAGCAAGGAAATGTCTTGGCTAAGATTGGCAAGAGGCTTGGGATTGCAACAAATAATGAAGCTGAATATAAAGCGTTGCTTGAAGGAATTGACTGGATTTTAGAAAACCAAAAAAAAATCGAAAGTGACACTAGAATAAACATCAACGTTGATTCCCTGCTGGTTTATTCTCAGGTTTCAGGATTATTTAAAGTTAAAAACGAAAAAATCAGAGAGCTAATTTTTAGCCTTAGGGAGAAAGAAGCGCAAATAAAATTACCGATTTTTTATAATCATATTCCAAGGGAAAAAAACCAGGAAGCAGACAAACTAGTCAACCTTGCCCTAGACAATCTTTTGTAATCCATCTACAATAATCTTGAATGAATCCTGCCCAAGTGCTAGAAAAAAAGCAATCCTACCCGATTTTAATTGTTGATAAAACAGGAGAAATCGGAGAACAATTGGTAAGCAGCTTAAAAGAAGAATCTCTGATTGTTTTTGTAAGTCAAAAGACTCCGGATAAAGAAGATAATATCATCCACATTCCATTTGATAGGCAATTGCCGAAAATTCCCGAAAACATTTATTCTCACATACTTTTAGTTGATGATGGGTTGCAAACAACAAGAGAAGCTCTTTCTGTTTTTGCTAAAAAACAGGATGATGATAAAGGAAGTTTTATTTACATAACATTTCTTAATAATATTAAGCAAAAAAACGTTGATTTACTTTTGCAAAAATTCCACAGAGCAAAAGTTTTAATTTGCGGAGACATTTTTAATAACGATGAAAACATTCTTTTTAAATCACTTGCAAGCAAATATATCTATCAAGCAAGAACAGAAGGAAGAATAGATGTTCCAGGAGACGGAACTGCTTCGTTTTACCCTGTCTCATTTAAGGATTCTATAGCAGGAATATTAGAGGCGACTTTTGCCGGAGAAAAAAAGAATTTATTTTATATTTTTTCCAAAAACCCAACTTCTTATTTAGCTTTTGCCCATGCAATTCAAAAAGCCTTTCCTTTTATAAAAATAGACTTTATTAAAGAGAATGGTTGTTTCTCAAACATGCCGGAATACGACGGGGAATACGTCTTGGGTAATAACTATCCTCTAAGTTCAAGAATAAGAGAAGTAGAAATTTTAGATTTTATAAATGAAAAAAAACAACCATTTGTTGAAAAAAAGAAAGTCAAATTTGAAAGTACAAAGAAGAAGAAAAGAGGTTTTTTAAAATTAATTTTATTTTGTCTTTTTCTAATCTTGCTGCCTGCTTTATCTACGGCTTTATCTTCAATAATTGGCTTGGAAACTTTACGGCTTTCAAAAGATAGTTTGGAAAAGGGAGACTTAAATTCGGCAATAAAATATTCAGAGGAATCTTCTTTATCTCTTTCTGCCGCAAACTTTTTCTTTACCCCGTTGTTTCTTGAGGGGTCACTAATCGGGCAGGAAAATTCAATCGCAAACTACGGCAAAGAAATAGAAATGGGTAAGGAAATGGCTGTGGTTGAAAAAGATTTATTGAGCACAATTCTGCTGCTTAATATTACGGGTAATAATAAAAATCAAATATCAAGTCAAAACTTAATCGCAGCGCTAAACACTTTTAGAAGTTCTTTTGAAGCTTATGAGAAGGAGTCGGTGCTAAACAAAGGGACTTTTAAAATTCCTACGGAATATGACCCAATTTTAAACTTTGCTTCATCCACCCTAGGAGTTTCGCCGGATATTTTAGGTTTTTATCAAAAAAAAGAATACCTTGTTCTTTTACAAAACAATATGGAGTTGCGTCCCGGGGGAGGGTTTATCGGGTCATACGGAATTTTAAAAGTTGACAAAGGGAAAATAACGGATTTTACAATTCATGATGTCTATGATGCGGACGGACAATTAAAGGGTCACGTCGAGCCGCCGTTTGCGATTAGGCGTTACATGAAGATTCCACACTGGTATTTAAGAGACAGCAATTTTGACGTAGATTTTTCCAAGGCAGCCGCTACCAGCGCTTATTTTTTAAATCTTGAAACAGGCGAAAAAGTAAACGGTGTAATTGCAATTGACGTTTCTTTTGTAAAAAACTTATTGAAGACAATCGGCCCGGTTTATGTAGATGACTATAAGGAGACCGTAACGTCGGACAACCTGTTTTTATTAACAGAAACGCACGCCGAAAAAAATTCTTTCCCCGGATCAAGACAAAAAAAAGAGTTTTTAAGCTCACTTTTTAGTTCTATACAAAATAAAGTCAGTAAAGAAAAAGGATTACCTTACTCATCGCTAGCAATTGAAATAGGTAAGTCGTTGACCGAAAAACATCTGCTTTTTGCATTTGATGACCAGAGCACTCAGGACCTTTTTTCGGTAAACGGCTGGTCGTCTGCTCTTCCTGCAGGAAACTTTAAAACGAATGAATTAGATGATTTTTTTGGAATAAATGAAGCAAATATCGGCGTAAATAAGGCAAACTATTTTATAAAAAGAAGCGTTGAAAAATCAGTAACTATAGCTAGCGACGGACAAATTAATTCAACATTAAATATAAGCTACAATAATACAAGTAAGGGTGCATGGCCGGGCGGGGACTATGTAAATTACCTAAGAATTATTTTGCCGGAAGGAGCAAATATTAACGATATAACAATTGATAATATAAAACAGCAAATGACTCCGGCAATAGAAGTGCCGTCTCAATATGAAGCAACATCATTTAAACCTCCTTTGGGGCTTGAAATTGAAAAATATACAGAAAGCGGAAAAACAATTTACGGATTCTTAACAACAGTAACATCAGGAAAGATAAAAACAATAAAAATTACCTATACTTTAGCTCAAAAAATAGACATAAATTCTCCTGATTTTATTTACAATCTAAATTTTTTTAAACAGCCGGGGACTGACAATTATCCCCTTGCTCTTTCAGTTAATCTTCCGCCGTCGTTATCCTTTATTGATCTTTCCTCAAATTTTACAAAAAGCGGTAATCAAGCCATCTTTAGCGCAGATATAGATAGTGATTTAATCTTTTCTGCCAAAATAGGAAAGTAAAATTTATTGAAGGAAGCATAAGGCTATGTTAGAATAGGCAAATCTATGGACAAAGCTTACAACCACAAAATTACAGAAGAAAAAATTTATAAAGAATGGGAAAGCAAAGGTTATTTTAAAGCAGATCCTAACTCAAATAAGAAGCATTATTCATTACTAATGCCTCCTCCGAACCTGACAGGAGAGTTACATTTAGGACACGCAATGCAACACTCAATTTTAGATGCTTTATCCCGATATAAAAGGCTTCAAGGCTTTGACGTTTTACTTTTACCTGGAGTTGACCATGCAGGAATTCAATTTGAGGCAACATTAAATAGATCCCTTTCTAAGGAGGGTTTAACAAAGCAAAAATTAGGAAGAGAAAAATGGCTGGAAAGAGCATGGCAATTTAGAGACGAGATATATAATTCCGTTCATAATACTTGGAAGGTCTTTGGATTATCTGCTGATTGGTCAAGAGAAGTATTTACGTTGGAGCCAAAAATTAAAAAGGCTGTATTTGAAGAGTTTAAAAGCTTTTGGGACGATGGACTAATCTACAAAGGAGCATATATTGTTCAGTGGTGTCCTAAAGATCAAACCGCCATTGAGGATCTTGAAATGGAGTATCAGGAAAGAAAAGAAAAACTTTATTATGTTAAGTATGAAATAGTCGAATTACCTGGAGAAGAAGCATATATTACCATAGCTACTGCAAGACCAGAAACAATATTTGTAGACTCAGGAATCGCAATCTATCCTGACCATCCAAAGTATTCCTCTTTTGCTAGAAAAAAAATGCATGCTAGGAATCCGCTAAACGGAGCATGGCTCCCGATATTTGAAGATAAGAGAGTTGATAGAGAATTTGGGACAGGAGCATTAAAGATTACGCCAGGACACGATCTTTTAGATTACGAGATAGGCAAAGACCACGATCCGCCCTTTACCGCGGAGCAGGCGATAGATAAAACAGGAAAGATGACAAAACATGCATGGTTTAGCGATAATCCAAAAGAAACACTAGAGGGACTTAAAGTATTTGAAGCAAGAGAGAAAACAGTACAGATATTAAAAGACAGAAAGGCTTTAGAAGATGTTAAAGATTACGTCCATTCCGTTCCTGTTTGCGAGAGATGTAAAACAACAGTCGAGCCGCTCATCTCGGAGGAATGGTTTGTTAAAATGAAACGCTTGGCAGAAAAATCCCTAGAAAATCTAAAGAATATTAAATTTGCTCCGAAAAACTATGAAAAAATTATTGGAGATTGGCTAAAGGAAATTCACGACTGGTCGATTTCAAGATCCCTTTGGTGGGGCCATCGGATTCCTGTTTGGTATTGTGAAAAATGTAACCCTAACCATCAGGTCGGAAAAGATAAAGATATGATAATTTCTCTGGAGAAACCAAAGCAAAAATGCAAAACATGCGATGGAGATAATTGGGTCCAAGAAGAACAAGTGCTTGATACATGGTTCTCTTCTGGCATGTGGCCACTTTCAACTTTGGGTTGGCCGGAGAAAACGGATGATTTAACAAAATATTATCCTTGGAATTTTGAAATTACCGCACCAGAAATTAAATATCTGTGGATTGCACGAATGATTATGCTTGGACTATGGTTTGAAAATAAGGTCCCTTTTGATAATATGTTTTTTCATGGAATGATTAGGGATTCACAGGGAAGGAAATTCTCAAAGTCGTTAGGTAATGGAATTGACCCTAATCAATTAAGAGAGCAATGGGGAACAGATGCGGTAAGAATGGCTCTTTACACTTATGCAATCCCTGGTAGAGACGCTTTCGTTTCAAGACAATTATTGGATGAGAGGTGTAAGAACTTCAGAAACTTTTCGACAAAACTTAGAAATATCTCAAAATTCATTTTTGAACTAAAGCCTGAAAAAACAAATGAAAAGTCAGATTATTCATATCCGGAAGACGAAGAAATAATAAGAAAGCTAAACGAAGCTATAGCCAAGATAAATAGAGGTTTAAATAATTTTGAGCTTCATCTTTCAGCTGATGAAATTTATTCCTTCATTTGGCATGAATTTGCAGATAAGTATATTGAGCAATCAAAAAAAAGAAGAAAAGAAGCGCAGCCTGTACTAGAGGAGATTTTCAGACAGTGTCTTATTTTGCTTCATCCTTTTATGCCATTCATTACGGAGGAACTTTATCAAGAATCATTTAGGCAAAAAGATTCCATAATGATAGAAAAGTGGCCTCAGCGATTAGAAAACATAAAATAAAATTGAAGCCTAGAATGAAAAAACCAGCAAAATCCAAGCAATTACCGAAGAATTACCGATTTATTACCGAAAGAATAAAAGCAATTAAACATCTACAGCTTTATACATATATCCTTTTTGGCGTGCTTTGTCTAGGCATGATTTTAATAATCGGGTATTTCAGCTTCGATTTAGCTAAGAACTTAAACAATTATAATCGGCAAACTCGAGAGAAAGCCGTAATTTTAAGTCAGATTCTAACTTGGGAATCAATTACCGATAAATATCAAGGGTATAAAGACGGTTATCTTCAGCTGGCGGTTTTGGAGTATCGACTGGGGGCTTTTGATAAAGTCAAAACGTTTCTAGATAAAGCTTTATACTTAGACCCTAACTATAAGGAGGCGATTGAACTTGAAAAGAAACTAACTAAACACTAGGCTGCGGGTTTCTCCTCAGGCTTTGTTTCGGTTGTCCCTTCAGTTTTAGGCTCTGCTCCTTCAGCGGGCGCTTCTCCTTCTATTGCTCCTTCACCTTCGGCGCCTTCAGTAGAGGCTGCTGCGGCTGCTGCGGCTTCTTCTTCGGCTTGAGCCTGGGCTGCTTTAGAGATTAACTCTCCGATTTTTGCCACAACCTGTCCGGGATCGGTTAATATTTCAACTCCATTAGGAAGCTTAAGATCGGCAACCGTAATCTGTTCATCAATAGCTGCTAAGCTTTCAACATTTACTTCTACTTTCTCCGGTAGCTCCGTAGGTAATGCTTCAACCTCTACTTCGGAAATAATTTCCATTAGTAAGCCTACTTTATCCGTAACGGCTTTTGGTTCACCGATAAATTCCAAAGGAACCATTGTTTTAACTTTTTCTTTAAGGTTTACTTTGTAAAAATCGGCGTGGAGGGGAGTCCTTTTATAATCCGTTTGCACGTTGTGAATTAAAACCGGAATAACTTGTTCATCAACGTGGATTTCTACCAATCCCGTTTCGCCGGCTTCTTTAAAAACGGGCTCAAAATCCTTATAAGCAACCTGGACGGAAAGCGACTTAAAATCTCTGCCGTAAATATTTCCGGGCAAGATCCCTTCCTTTCGAAGCTTGCCGACTTTTTTGCCCAGAGTTTTTCTCTTGGTAACTGTAAGTATGTGTTTCTTCATAAAATGATATTCTACAGGAATTAAGGATTTAATACAAGTAATGTTATAATTTAGAAAAGATGAGAGTGCTTGGAATTGATCCCGGAATCGCAAGATGCGGTTGGGCAGTCGTAGAAGAGACCAAAGGAAAGTTAATAACTTTGGCTTATGATTGTTTTGAAACAGAGTCAAAAGAGGAAACTTCAAAAAGGCTACAGAAAATTCACGAAGAAATAAGAAGGTTAATAAAAAAATATTCACCCGAGGAAGTTGCAGTTGAGGAGCTATTTTTTAACACAAATGCAAAAACGGCTTTTGTAGTTGGTCAAGCTAGGGGAGTAATACTTTTAGCAACTGCAGAGGAAAAATTAAAAAATTTTACCTATACACCTCTGCAGGTAAAAATAGCTGTCAGCGGTTATGGCAGAGCAGAAAAAAGTCAAGTTGGACAAATGGTTAAAACGATTTTGGGATTAAAAGAAATTCCAAAACCGGATGATATTACGGATGCTTTAGCTGTAGCTCTTACTCACCTTTTTTCTGCAAAATTAGCCAAAAGATAGTGTGTTATAATCAAAAAGATTTATGATCGGTTCTTTGGACGGAGTAATTGAATTATTAGATTCCCCCTTTGTAATAGTGAAAGTTGGCGGTATTGGTTTTAAGGTTCTTCTCCCTGGGAATATCCTCTCAAAAATAAAATTAAGCCAAAAAATAAAACTTTTTACTTACACATATGTAAGGGAAGACGCGCTAGAGCTGTTTGGCTTTGAAACCTTGGACAATCTTAAAATGTTTGAAAATCTGATCGGTGTTTCGGGAATTGGGCCGAAAACCGCCATTAATATCTTTTCGATCGGAGACAAAAGCACGATTTCCGAGGCAATTATTAAAGGAAATGTTGATTTCTTTACGGCCGTGCCAAGACTAGGTAAAAAAAATGCCCAGAGAATCATTATTGAGCTTAGAACCAAAATCGGCAGTGAAGGAGAATTAAACTTAACAGAAGAAGATAAAAAAGAAAACAGAGAATTAACAGAAGCCCTGAAAATCTTTGGATTCACGGCTAGAGAGGCACAAGAGGCAATAAAATCTATTAAAGGGCAGGGTAAAACAACAGAAGAAAGAATTCGTCTTGCTTTAAAACATCTAGGCAAATAATGACTGATAAAGTAAAAAATAAACTTCTAGAAGAGGAAAAAAATCCGGAAGAGGAGATACTTTTAAATTCCTTAAGAGTTAAGGCCTGGACTGACTTTGCCGGGCAGGAAAACGTTAAAGAAGGATTAAAAATAGCCATAACTGCGGCAAAAAAAAGAAAAGAAGCAATCGAGCACATTCTGCTTTACGGACCTCCCGGGCTTGGAAAAACCACACTTTCTCATTTAATCGCAGGAGAAATGGGAAGCAATATCCGGGTTACCTCAGGCCCGGCGATAGAAAGAGCAGGAGATTTAGCCTCAATTTTAACTAATTTAGAAAAAGGCGACATTTTGTTCATTGATGAAATCCATAGGCTTAATAAAGTAGTTGAAGAAACTCTATATCCGGCAATGGAAGATTTTGCGCTTGATATTGTAATCGGAAAAGGACCATCGGCCAGAACCTTAAGACTTGAACTTCCTCAATTTACAATTATAGGAGCAACTACCCGAATTGGGCTTTTATCGGCACCATTAAGAGATCGGTTTGGTGTTGTTCATAGGCTAAGTTTTTATTTACCTAAAGAACTTGAAAAAATTATTAAAAATGCCGCCAAAAAATTGGAAGTACCGATTGACGAAGAGTCAATTTCAGAGCTTGCTAAAAGGGCAAGAGGAACCCCAAGAGTCGGTTTAAAACTTTTAAAAAGAGCCAGAGATTATGTGCAAGTTAGGGGGGAGGGTAAAATTACCAGTCTTATGGTAAAAGAGGCCTTAAAAATGCTTGAAGTTGATGAACTAGGACTGGATAGTTCGGACAGAAGATTTATAAAAGCGATTATCGAAAAACATAACGGAGGACCGGTGGGAGTTGAAACAATTGCCGCAACGATCTCTGAGGATCCAGGTACAATAGAGGAGGTAATAGAGCCTTATATGCTGCAAATTGGTTTTTTAAAAAAAACAAACCGGGGCAGAATGGCAACAAAAGCCGCCTACAGGCATCTCGGCTTTGACCTCCCAAAAGAAAAAGAACAGCAAAAACTGTTATAATAATAAACTATGTTTAAATTTAAGATAATTAATCTTGTTTTTTGGCTTCTTTTTGCCATTCTTTTTGTATTTCCGGAACGCGCTTTTGCCTTTTGCCCTGTTTGCACGATTGCGGTTGGAGCAGGAGTTGGGCTTGCCAGGTATTTAAAAGTTGATGATACAATTTCGGGAGTTTGGATCGGCGCATTAACAGTATCCATGATAATGTGGACGATTAACTGGCTTGATAGTAAAAATATTAAGTTTTTAGGCAGAAAAATGATTACCACAATCGTTTATTATGTTCTAATCGTTGTTCCGCTTTTTTATACGGGGATCATGGGACATCCTTTAAACAGAATCTGGGGGATAGATAAGCTTTTGGTTGGGATAATCTTTGGAAGCATATTCTTTTTTATTTTTGGCCTCGGTTACCAGTATCTAAAAAAAAGGAATGACAACAAAGCTTACTTTCCTTTCCAAAAAGTGGCAATGCCGATATCGCCTTTAATTGTTTTAAGCATTATTTTTTACTTTATTACCAAAAGATAAATATGGCAGATAAAGATAGCAAGCGAATTCAAGAATTTATTGAAAAAGTCAATAAAAGCAAAAAAGGCAAGCTTGATCTTTCTTCCGACGAGGATCTTTCCATTGCAATAATGAATTTGGTTTCCATAGAAGAGCACCTTTTCTTTACTCAGCAAAAAACCGGTAAAGATGAGTATTTAGACTTTTTAAAAGAAGTCAGGGAAATGCGAAAAGAACTTTTAAAAAAGATTATTAAACAATATGAAGGGGAAGTATGGTGTATTTCAAAGCATCTTTTGGCTGCCTCGATGAGATTAATGGAGGTCGGAACAAAGCAGCTTGGGATCGGTAAGGAAAAAGAAGCAAAAGACTTATTTGCAAAATCATTTAATTTATATTCATATTTTTGGGCTTTAAACTTAAGATTAATAAACGCAAAAGACATAAAAAAAATCGACAATAATGCTTTGGACAGACATGATCAGGAAAAAAAGGGTTTTAGCGGCAAGTTTGGAGATTTAGTTAAAAAAGTAATTGATTGCTGCATTGAATAATTATCTGCAGGAGTTTTCCCACCGTGCCTGATAAATTGAAGCCATTGGATCATTTTTCCCCTGTAAAATTAAAGTCAGTCCGTATAATCCGTTGCAATTATTTGGGTCAACTGTAACTAGTTGGGTAAGCACTTTTTGTCCAAGATCAATCCAGCCTACTTTTGAAGAAAAAATTGCCAGGTGAAGTAAAGAATCTTTATTCTTTAAATCTAAATTACTTATTCGAACATCATTTTTGTTAAAAGTAAATTTTTTAATGACTGCCGCATTTTCGCTGTTATTTTTGACCAAAATAAAAACATAATCGTCAAGGTAAACCGGTTTCCATTCATTATTGTTTACAATATCAGCTAAAAACTGATTTGCCCAAGGTGTTTGGTCAAGATAGCTAATAAAAATGGTATTAAAATGGTATTTTTCATCCTGTTGCTTAAAAATTGCCGGATTTTCCATCATCGGGATAAAAACATTCTGCCAAAAACTCGCCGGATATTCACCGGGCCGGCTGTCGACAAAAACCCTTTCTTTTGGGTAAAAACGGTAATCCAAATAGCTACCAATATCAAAATTATTAAAAAGCGGACCTTTTAAATTATTTTTTAGAAAAAAGTCTGCTCCGTTTTTTGCTCCTGGATCAACTCCAAATCCGACAGCGGTAGTCGTAGAGACGGAGAATATTTGGTAAATAAGCGCTAGGAGAACGAAAAAATATAAAATCTTACTTAATTTTTCTGGGATTTTTTTATACACAAAAGAAAAATTGTAAACGAAAGCCATAAATGTGCCAAATACGAAAAGCGGAAAATCGCGGATCGCCCAAGCTGAAATTGCAACAAAGAAAATAGAAAGCAGCCAATCAACGAGCCTTGATTTGGAAATATTTATAAACATAAATACAAAAAGAAGTACGGAAGCTACTGTAAAATAAATAATCGACGGAAGCTGAAACAACTGCCATAAAAATAAAATATTCTGGTTTTCCTCAATTGGATAGCCGTAGTTTTGCGAAAAATAAAGCGGATAAAGAAATCCTTTAATGCCGTTAGGGTTAATATTTGCCGCGATAATCGATAAAATTAAAACAATTAACAGATACAAAGTTTTTTTTGGAAACTTACCCTGGTTTTTAAAAAAACCCAATATCTCTTTTCTTTCCGAAAAAACACAATCGATTAAAAAAATTCCGATTACCGAAACACCAATTGCAAAATAAATATGCATATTTACCCATAAAAGTTCAATCAAAGGCAAAAGGAAAACTAATTTTGTGAATTTGGTCCTGTATTGATAGAGAGCGACGATAAAAATCGATAAAAATAGAAAACTAAAAAGTTCAGGACGGATATCTGTTCTTTCAAAAAGAATGCCAAAATAAAGCATAGAACTTATGGTAATGGGAATAAGATTATTTTTATACGCCCTAAAAAAAATTACTGAAAAAGCGGCAAGAGCAATAAAGGTTGAAAAAAGTAATAATCCATTAAAGCCGCTTAATTTGAAAACAAGGTAAAAAATAACTTCGGAAAGCCAGTGAAGATTTATAAAAGGAAAATTTGGATAAGTATAGGAAAAAAGATTAATTTTGGGAACGCTTAGAGTTTTTAAAACAATTTCCCCGAGTAAAAAATGCCGACCTAAATCCTGTGCCATAGCCGTTATCTTGTGGAAAAAACCCAAAAAAAGAAGAAGAAAAGTTAAAAATATCAAGGGAACGCTCTTAATTCTCATAAAATTTCAAACTTGGGTCTGTATTGTAACACTTCCGCGATACGTGAGGTTTTAATGTCTTTAGAAAACATAAATATATATTATCATTTTAAGCAAAAAGTTTTAATAATTTCTTGACAGGTTGAGTTAAAAAAGATAAGATTAATTATGGAAGACCAAAAAAATTCTTTTCCCCTCGGGCTCACCTTTGATGATCTATTACTGCTTCCCGGGTATACTGATTTCTCAAGGTCGGAAATTGATTTATCGGTTAATATAACAAAAAAAATAAAACTTTCTCTCCCGTTTATTTCATCTCCAATGGATACAGTTACGGAATCAAAACTTGCGATAGCGCTTGGAGAATTAGGGGGTTTGGGAATAATTCACAGAAATCTTTCAATTGGCGATCAGACTGCGGAGGTAAAAAAAGTAAAAGCAAAACGGCTTTTAGTCGGTGCGGCGGTTGGAACAGAAAAAGGCTTTGAAGAAAGAGCAAGAGCCCTGCAAAAGGCAAATTGTGACATTATTGTTATTGACTCGGCGCACGGTTTTACAAAAAAAGTTCTTGAGGCGGTTTCGTATCTAAAGAAAAACTTAAAGCTTCAATTAATTGCCGGAAATATCTCAACAAAAGATGGAGCAAAAGCTCTAATAAAAGCGGGAGCTGATGGATTAAGGGTTGGAATGGGGCCTGGCGCAATCTGTACGACAAGAATAATTTCCGGAATGGGAGTTCCGCAGATTACGGCAATTTTAGAAACTGCAAAAATTGGAAAGACCTTCAGAATCCCGATAATTGCCGACGGTGGAATTAAATATTCAGGTGACGTTACAAAAGCGCTTGCCGCCGGGGCATCTGCGGTTATGATGGGGAGCTTTTTTGCGTCTTCCGAAGAATCTCCGGGCAAAAAAATAATCCTAAAAAAAGAAAATGTTCCTTCCCGTTTTTTAAGCATCTTTAATCATAAACACCTAACGTTTCCTTTTAAGCAATACCGTGGAATGGGATCAATGGGCGCGATGAAAGAGGGCGCGAAAGTAAAAACAGAAGGGGAATTTCACGGAAAAGATTACTACAAAGACCGAGCTATGGTGGCAGAGGGAGTAGAGGGCTTGGTCCCGGTAAAAGGTTCGGTTAAAGAATTAACGGATCAGCTAATCGGCGGATTAAAATCGGGAATGTTTTATGTTGGCGCAAAAAATATTAAGGAGCTTTGGGAAAAAGCCAATTTTATCCAAATTTCTCAAGCTTCTCTAACCGAAAGCCATCCTCATAGCATTTTAGTTACAAACACCGGCAAAAACTACTTCTAGCTATGATTTATATAGTTGATTTTGGCTCACAAGTTACGCATCTTATCGCCCGTAGAATAAAAGACCTTGGTTTTAAATCGGAAATAATATTGCCGGAAGACGTAATTTTAAAAGTTAAAGCTAAACGCCCAAACGGAATAATCTTATCCGGAGGGCCGGCCTCGGTTTACCAAGAAAATGCGCCTGGAATTAATAAAGAAATTTTTTCTTTAAATACGCCTGTTTTAGGAATTTGTTACGGCCTGCAGTTAATGGCTAGGGTATTAGGAGGAAAAGTAATCTCGGGAAAGAAAGAATACGGTCCGGCGCAAATAAAAATCAAGAATACAAAATTAAAAATCACAAAAAATCTGCCAAATTCTTTTAAGGTTTGGATGAGCCACGGGGATGAGGTAGTTTCCTTGCCAGACGGCTTTAATATTATTGGCTCAACAGGTAGCGTTAAAGCAGGATTTATTGCAAACGAAAAGAAAAAAATTTATGGTGTTCAATTTCATCCCGAAGTAGACCACACGGAATTTGGAGACGAAATTATAAAAAACTTTATTAATATTTGCACACCTAAAGCTTCGGTAAAACAAGAAATTAATATTGAAAAAATTATAGAAAAGATAAAAGATACAGTTGAAAATAAGTATGTTATCGGAGCCGTTTCCGGAGGCGTTGACTCAACAGTTGCCGCGGTTCTAACAGCAAAAGCCATTGGAAAACAATTTATTCCGGTGCACGTCGACAACGGCTTAATGCGGGAAAAGACACAGGAAAATGTAGGAAAAATATTTAAATATATTGGAACGAGAGTAATTATTATTAATTCAAAAAAAGAGACTCTTAAAAAATTAAAAGGAATAATCGATCCTGAAAAAAAGAGAAAAATAATCGGTAATCTCTATATTAAGCTTTTTGAAAAGGAAATGAAAAAATTAATTAAATCCGGAAAAGAGGTTGAGTTTCTAATGCAGGGCACGATTTATTCGGATGTAATTGAGAGTAAGGGGACAAAAAATGCGGTAACAATTAAAAGTCATCATAATGTCGGAGGATTGCCAAAAAATATGAAGCTTAAATTAATAGAGCCGCTTAGGTATTTTTATAAAGATGAAGTCAGAAAAATAGGTAAAGAACTAAATTTACCAACAGATTTTATTTATCAACAACCCTTTCCGGGTCCGGGATATGCGGTAAGGATTAGAGGTGAAGTCACTAAAAACAGGCTAGAAATGCAAAAAATTGCCGATAAAATAGTTCTGGAAGAATTGGGAAAAGCAGGAGTGTTAAACAGGGTTTTTCAGTCGTTTCCGGTATTAACGGGAGCGCTTTCAACCGCAGTTAAAGGGGACGGCCGGGCATTTGGAGAAGTGGTTGCTTTAAGAATAATTGAATCAAAAGACATTATGACCTCGACTTGGGCAAGACTGCCTTATGACCTGCTGCAAAAAATGTCTTCAAGAATAGTTAATGAAGTTCCTGGAGTTTCCCGGGTGGTCTACGACATAACCACCAAGCCTCCGGCTACGATGGAATGGGAGTAGCTAAAGTGATACAATACTTTCGCTATGGATCAAGCTTCCCAGGTAAGAGAAAAAATAGACATTGCCTCTTTTATTTCAGAATATATTCCGCTTAAGAAAGCAGGCAGGAATTTTAAGGCAAATTGCCCTTTTCACAATGAAAAAACTCCTTCTTTTGTAGTTTCTCCCGAAAGGCAAATCTGGCATTGTTTTGGCTGCCAGAAAGGCGGAGATTGCTTTACATTTTTAATGGATTATGAGCACCTGGAATTTATCGAAGCTTTAAGAATTTTAGCAAAAAGAACCGGCGTAGAGCTTAAGGAGACTTTTGATAATAAAACCTACTCAATAAAAGAGAAAATTTTTAATTTAAACAAGGTATCGGCTAAATTTTATAACTACATATTAGTTAAACATCCCGCAGGGAAAATTGCTCTAAATTATTTAACTAAAGAAAGACTTATGTCCTTGCCGTTAATTGAAACATACCAACTTGGATTTTCGCCGACAGGAGGGGTTGCGCTTTCAAACTACTTGCTTTCTTCTAAAAAAGGCTTTAAAAAACAGGATTTATATGAGGCCGGATTAACTTTTGAAAGAGTGGGAAGAGTTTTTGATTTTTTTAGAAACCGGATAATGTTTCCCCTGACCGATCATAGGGATAATATAGTCGGATTTTCCGGAAGAATTTTAAGTGATAAACAGGATGGTCCAAAATACATTAATACCAAAGAAACTCTTGTTTACCATAAAGGCGATCTGTTTTTCGGTTTAAGTGCTGCAAAAGAGGAAATAAAAAAGCAGGAGCAGGCGATTTTGGTTGAAGGAGAGTTTGATGTAATTTCCTGTTTTAAAGAAGGGATAAAAAACGTTGTAGCGGTTAAAGGAACGGCGTTAACCGAAAATCAAGTTGCACTCCTTTCAAGGTTTACCAAAAAAGTCAGCCTTTGTCTTGATCAGGATAATGCCGGCTTTGAGGCTATTAAAAGAAGCCTTTCGGTTTTAGAAAAAAAAGGTCTTATGACAACGGTTATAATCCCAAATGGCAAAGATCCTGATGAGGCAATAAAAAAAGATCCATATGCTTTTAAAAAATCAATTAAAGCTGAAATTCCGGTTTATGACTTTTTAATTACAAAAGCTTTAACAGAGGAAGATAAAAAAAATGCTTTGGGTAAAAAAAAGATTACCGATAATTTATTGCCGTTTTTTGCAGAAATCTCAAACGAAGTAGTTAAAGAACATTATTTAAGAAAGTTAAGTCAAGAAATTGATACTTCTTACGAGAGCCTTATAAGGGAAACGGAAAAAATACAAACAGGTAGAGAAAAAGATGTGGTTGTTTATCCGACTAAAGATAAAAAAACCAGGAGAGAGGTTTTGGAGGAATACTTTTTAGCAATTGTAATCCAATCGGATAATCCGAAAGCGGTGCTCTCTCAGGGCTTACAGGTTCTAGGAGACTATGTTTTTGAAAGCACTTCTTATAAAAAAATAATTGATCAGCTTGAAGATTTCTTTAAAAGGCAGGATGGCTTTGACGGTAAAAAATTTGCTCAGGATTTACCTAAAGAGCTTTTAAAATCATTCGACACCTGCTTTTTGCTTCCTTTACCAAAGTTTGAAACTAATGATAAATACTACGAAGAAGCTAGAAAATCGGCCTCGGAACTTTTAACATTTTATGTAAAAGATAAAATTAAAGAACTTAGCGAAAAAATAAAAATTAAAGAAAAAGAAAATTCTCCTGAAGCTGAAAATTTAAAAAAAGAAATCATAAATTTAATGTCTCTTTTACCAAAAGCCTTAAAGGCTTAGGATTTTCCGCCTCAGTATGGTAAAATAGATAGATACAAAAAGCCAAAATGAAACAAAAAGCACATTCAATTCTAAATGATATAGTTGCAACGGCGAAAAAAAGAGGTTACATTACCCAGGAAGAAATCCTGTCGATCTTTCCAAAACCGGAAGAACACATAAAGGAACTTGACGAGCTTTACGACCGCCTTTTGAGTTCGGAAATCGACGTTTTTGAGTCCGTAGCTGCAGATCAAGATAACGAGAAACCGATAGAAGATCTGGAAAAAGAACTTGAAGCCTTAACGGTTTTAACCGAAGGAACAGTTTCTGATCCGGTCAGAATGTATCTAAAAGAAATCGGTAGAATTCCTCTTTTAACCTTTGATCAGGAAATTTCACTGGCAAAAAGGGTTGAAAAAAACGATGAAGAAGCAAAAAGAATTTTGGTTAATTCAAATCTCCGTTTGGTTGTTTCAATTGCAAAAAAATACGTCGGCCGGGGGTTAACGCTTTTGGATCTAATTCAGGAAGGAAACCAGGGATTAATAAGGGCGGTTGAAAAATACGATTGGCGAAGAGGATATAAGTTTTCAACCTATGCTACCTGGTGGATTAGGCAGTCCATAACTCGGGCAATCGCCGATCAGGCAAGGACAATCAGAATTCCGGTTCATATGGTTGAAAATATTAATCGTTTTCTCCGTTCGTCAAGAAAATTAATGCAGGAATTGGGCCGCGAGCCAACCCCCGAGGAGGTTGCAAAAGTTTTGGGAATCGAACCGGACAAAGCTTTGGAAATTATTAAAATTTCCCAAGAGCCGGCAAGCCTAGAATCTCCTGTTGGCGATGAGGAAGATTCCCGCCTTGGAGACTTTATTCACGATTCTACTGCGCCAACTCTTTTCGATACGGCTTCGCGCGAATTATTAAAAGAGCAGGTGGAACAGGTTTTATCAACTTTATCCGACAGAGAAAAAAGGGTTTTGGAGGAAAGATTCGGTTTAAAAGACGGACGACCAAAAACTTTAGAGGAGGTTGGAAAAATGTTTGCGGTAACAAGAGAAAGAATTAGGCAAATTGAGGCAAAAGCCTTAAGAAAATTAAGACATCCTTCCCGCGGAAACAAACTTAAGGATTACTTGGGGTAAGGGCCTCTGGCTTGTGCCAACTTAAAACATCATGGGTTCCTAAATCAAATATTTGGTTTCGTTTAATTCTTTTTGGTTTAGAGATTTTGATAGAAGGTTGTATGTTCGGGTTGCAATTTGGAAAATTTCCAAGGTCTTCTAAGAAAACACTTCCTGAAGCTAATACTGTTTGGTCAATGACGCCCCCTGTTTCGATTTTCATGTTGCTTTTTATATCATATCTCAAAAAAATTATCAACTGAAAACAATCTGGGATCCAGAAAGCTTTAGTAGAGAGATTTCTATATAGACTTTTGTCTATTTCTTTTTATCTACCCAATTCCAAACGGTTGCAAAAACCCAACCTACAGCATATCCCAAAATTCCGGTTACGATAATAAGAACAATCGCCGTAGCATAATCAAAAGGCTGGAACCGAAAGGGATTATTTAGGAAATGCAGCCCAAGCAACCAAGCTATCCAAGGGTTTGCAAGATTTAGTCCGACTAATATGACCCAAATTAAATGCACCAAAACAACAAAACTTGCAACGCTTAACGCTACTTTGTTTCTTTTCATTGTTTCACCTCCTTTCTGTCTCTAGAGTAATCCCTTCACTTATTAAAAGCAAATTGTGGAATAATATTGTTTTTCGTGTTAAAATCGTAGATACATTCAGCGGCCTACTAATTGGTAAAGCTCAGAATGTAAATATTCCGCGGTAGCTCAACGGTAGAGCAGGAAACTGTAGCACTTTAAAAGGGAATCTTAACTGGAATATAATTAAAGAATGCCAGTTAAAAGGACATATGCCGATCGTCGGAAATATCTAATAATGGCTGTTGCCAGAAGACGTAAAAAACTTCGGGAGCAGGCAGTTGAATATAAGGGCGGTAAGTGTGTATTCTGTGGTTATAATCGCTGCCAAAATGCTTTAGACTTTCATCATATAGATGAAGCAACAAAAGGATTTGGAATATCAAAAGATGGCTTAACCAGGTCATGGCAGCGAACAAAGCAAGAAATAGATAAATGTTTACTTGTTTGTGCAAATTGCCATAGAGAATTGCATGCGGGCATATTGCAGCCTTCGGAAGTAATTCCGAAAGGAAAAATGGGGTGAATTCAGGGAAGCCTTAACTGGTAATCCTGAGCCAAGCTGATAAACGGCATAAAGGTAATCAGAAGGTGCAGAGACTAAGAGTGAGTAGCCGAAACAATAAGCTCTAAAAGCGCCCCACATCCCAAAAGGATGATAAGATAGTCCACCCTTTTTGGAAACAAAAAGATAAAGTGTAATTTCAAGGTTCTAGGTTCGAATCCTAGCCGCGGAGCAA
>Ga0182027_10001943_pt1 | contig 33718 bp, 38 predicted proteins | sample 712E1DmetaG_FD_121300 | JGI IMG/M metagenome (GOLD analysis project Ga0182027, IMG submission 121300) | Permafrost microbial communities from Stordalen Mire, Sweden - 712E1D metaG (Illumina Assembly) | ecosystem: Environmental > Terrestrial > Soil > Wetlands > Permafrost | place: Sweden...
ACTGTATAGCTTTATTCACACAAGGACTGGGTCTTCTTCGCAATATAGGCTTTGCGCCTTGAGACGCGCTTAGACTTGTTCAGTCCTTGTTGGCAGAGTTACCATCATAAGTCTAATGGAGACAGTGCTCTCCTGTCAAAGCAATCTCTGCTTGCCATGTCATTGCGAGCTTTGCGTACTTTGCAAAGCGCCTGCACTGTGTTCTTTCAGTGTGGCAATCTCCTCTTTCATCCTTCATCCTTCTGCCTTCATCCTTGACCTCCTTCCCCTTCCGCACTACAATGCCCGCCTTATGTTTGAATCCCTAACCAATCGCCTCAATCACGTCTTTGACGGACTCCGTCGCCGCGGCAAATTATCCGAGGCCGACGTGGATGCCGCCATGCGCGAAGTGCGCCTGGCTTTGTTGGAAGCGGACGTTCATTTCAGCGTGGTCAAGACCTTCATTGCCCGCGTCCGTGGACGCGCCGTGGGTGCGGAGGTATCCAAAGCTCTAAATCCCGGCCAGCAGATCATCAAGATCGTCAACGAGGAATTGATCGCCACCCTCGGCGAACCTGCGCCGCTGGATTTATCTGGGCCTAAGCCGCGCATGATCATGCTGGTTGGCTTGCAAGGCTCCGGCAAAACCACCGCCGCCGGCAAATTAGCGCGGCTCCTTCGCTCAAAAGGCGAGCGTGTGATGCTGGTCGCAGGCGATCCGTATCGTCCGGCGGCCGTGCAGCAGTTGCAGCAGCTCGGCGAGCGGATTGATGTCCCCGTTGAATCGGATTTGAATCTCAAGCCGCCGGAACTTGCCAAACGTGCCTTTGAGAAAGCCGATAAGGGCGGATTCGGCGTCGTGATCTTGGATACCGCCGGCCGCTCGCAATTGGACGCCGAATTGATGAATGAGTTAAAGTCCATTGTGGCCAAGGTCCCGCCTGTGGAGACCTTGCTTGTGGTCGATTCCATGCTTGGTCAGGAAGCCTTGAATATTGCCCAGGGATTCCGTGATAATGTCTCCATCACTGGTTTGATCTTGACCAAAATGGATGGCGACTCGCGCGGCGGTGCGGCCATCTCCATCCGTTCCGTGACCGGTGTGCCGATCAAGTTCATTGGCACGGGTGAAAAACTCGACGCCCTCGAAACCTATGACCCTGCGCGTTTATCCTCGCGTATTTTGGGCATGGGCGACATGATCGGTTTGATCGAAAAAGCCGAAGCCGCCTTCGATCAGCAGACCACGCAGAAGAGCGCCGAACGCCTGATGAAGGGACAGTTCACGCTCGAAGATTTTTTGGAGCAGATGAAGCAGATGAAAAAGATGGGGCCGCTCTCGCAGATGATGGACATGCTGCCCGGACAGTTTGGGCAGGCAGCCCGTCAGGCGGACCCGAAAGAAATCGAGAAGAATATGCAGCAATCGGAGGCGATCATCAGTTCGATGACCCTGAAGGAGCGTCGCAATCCCGATGTCTTGAACGCCTCGCGCCGTCGTCGTATTGCCGCCGGTTCCGGCACGGATGTGCAGGATGTGAATAAGCTTGTCAAGCAATTCCGTGAAGCGCAGAAGTTGATGAAGACTTTGCAGAAGACAGGGGGAAGGGGGTTGGGAAATTTGTTTGGATAAATGAGGTGACGGCCACTACATAGTGACCGTCTTTTATTATGTTCATTATTTGACAACGATAGGCATTAGCCGCCGCAAGCGCAGTCGCATTGAAGCCTAGACGAAAGATATTTCTCGCTGGCTCTAGCGACTTGCTAAAAGATGCGCGGAGCGCATCGGTCGGCTGGATACAATTATTGGGCAGGTCAAACGACACATTGTTACAATGTAGTATCTACTTCTTTAAATAATAAAGAACGCATTTGTTTGATGGTTGGCGAAACAACTTCAAGCAAATATGACGTATGCTCGTTAACGCCCCAATTATGCTTGTTCCTAGGAGAGCTAGGATGCGTAAAAGACGCAACTAAAGATTGCATTCCGCTTATTTGTCCTCGATATAATTCGCCTTGAATAACTTCAAGTTTGTCAAAAGAATTTCTAACCCAATGCCATATACCTTTGCCTTGAACAATTATTACTGTCGGTTCCAAGATTTCAAGCACTGCTCGGAAATGGGAGCCACAATTCTTTTTCATAATGCGGCTCGAATCTCCACGGGATAGACTGCCCGTCGCATGTGCAGCGCACAAGAGATAATTAACAAGACTAAATGCATCAAAGATATGGCAAGATGTTCCATCTTCAAAATCAAGAAACTCCGACTCGTAGTCTGTGCCTGGATTCCTGCCAAATAAAAGTCGGAGGGCGCTCGTTGTGCCTTTCATATGAGGGTTGCGACCAGCGTGTGTATCAGTCTTCTTGAAACGACGGTCATCCCCACATTTTCGCAATTGGTTGTATCGCGCATCAATAGAAATACGAGAATCTGTCCCGCCATATTCCTGTCCTACAACTACAGCCCTAAGTGCATTGCCATTTTCTATAATATCGTAATAATGACCAAGGTGATGCAACTGCCCCTCGTAAAAAGGACCATTATGTGAGTGCAAACAGGTTAGGTAATGCTTGCAGATAAAACCTGTATCGGACAATACTTCGGTTTCCAGATATTGTTTCAATAAGCCAAGCCGTTCAACCGTTCTTGTTGCATCATATTTGAAAGCCATAGTTTAATTCCTTGCCTTTGTTAACCTTCTCAATTATGATTTAACCAGAAGGAATTCTGTATAACATCCCGTATAGCGGTTTATACAGAAATATTTCTGGATGCTATTCTATGAATAGATTATACGTCTATGTCGATTGGATGGCAAACAGAGTGTTCATGCAACATTCCTTCCATCTTTTCTCCATCCTCACTTCACGCCCATTTCCCAACCGAATCCTAAAACAGATCATCGCCAGCGGAGAATCCACTCTGGGATTCTCTCCTCGCCCAACTTGTGATAAATCCTTTTCAATTCTTCAAATGCGCCTTGCCACTTCAGGTCACTCAGCTATTCTTCAATCGGAACATCCTCGCGAAGCCCAGAAGCTGATGAAAATGTTGCAAAAGATCGGTGGATAGGCTTGGGGGAGGATGTTTGGGTAAATTCTGAATGATCTATTTGATAACAAAAAAAGATACATCTGGATCTGACTCACGGGCTAGAACAATTTCGGTACCATCTTTTACGTTTATCGCTACTACTTGTTTTAAAGCTCCGCCCACCTTGGATGGAGAGCTTATAGCCACGATATACCTCCCACTAGCTGACCATATACGAGTCGCTTCACTCCACTCGGGTGTATTTGTTAATTGCTTTATGAGATTCCCTTTGATATCATAAATGGTTATATCGCTTTGGGAAATTTCGCCCGAATAGCTCACATCAACTGCAAAAAATTGACTATCAGGTGACCACGTAGCAGACGGGTAGCCAACTCTGGGAAGTTCGCCGCTGCCTCCACCCTCTTCCAGAAATGGCTTTGAATTAATTATCTTATCGGCTGTAAAGTCGGCTACTTTAAAGATTTGAGACGTGCCTTCCTGTTTACGCATGAAGACACTATAAACAATCTTTTGACCATCCGGCGATACAGAATGATCGTTTAACAAGTTTTCACCGTTTGCATCAATAAATTTTCCTGTTTTGTTTGAAACATCACATTCATAAAACTTGCTTGAGGATGAGGGATCGCCTACGATGTAAAGTATTCTGGTACTGTTGGGTATCCATTCCGCGTAAGTAAAATATTCCATTATTTCGGGACAGGTATAAGTTTTTAAACTTTCTACATTCAAAGCATTTACTGTGTAATTCCATTTTTGGCCGTCCGTGAGCAGATCTAGAAAAAGTATCCACTTTCCATCTGTTGACCATTTAGGGTAAACGCCGAAATTGGTTAACTGGGATATATTGGTTCCATCGATTCCCATCGTAAATATACCCGCTTTTTCAGAGGCACTATAATTAAAAGCAAACTTCTTTCGATCTGGGGAAAAAACTATGGCATCAGGTCTGATGTTGATATTCAGATTAGGTTTGTTGATTATTACCTGGTTTGAATTGCTAATTCTCGCGATGTAAATATCATTAATGATTGGTATTGGAGTACCAGAACGTGCAGTAGTAGTACCAAATATAACTGTATCGTTCACAGAGGTTGTCGGGCCTGTGGTAATTTGGGGAACAGGGTTGGATTTGGAACAGGAGAGGGAAAATAGCAGGGATATCAGAAAAATAGCAGAATTAAGTTTTGAAGTTGGACTTCTCATTATCTTCTCTCGTTATTCTCTTCGATTTAACATTTGCTTGGGCACAAATTGTAACCAAAACGTTATTTATTGAGTCAAAATCCATAACTTTATTGGAAATTAGATCGTCAACGAAAATCCAATAATATTACATTTGATTTCTTCCTCCTCGCTTCACGCCTAACGTACAACCGAATCCTAAGAATAGATCAACGCCAGCGTGGAATACGCTCAGGGATTTTCTCATCACCCAACTTCTGACAAATCTTTTTCAATTCATCATACGCACCCAGCCACTTCAAGTCACTTAGCTTTTCTTTCTCCGGAACATCGTCATTATTCCAATTCTAAATCCCCGATCCACACGACCCATTCGATTGCTATTGTTGGCGGGTTATCTTGTGCGATCCTCGCGCAATAAAGAAAGTGATGAAGGCGCGTTCCTCGGAACTTTGAAGCGTCTGTGTCGGATCGATGTCAGGGTCCTGTTTTGGTGATAAGCGGGTGAATGTGCTTCGATTTTCAACATTGCTTCTCGGTCATAGACCTTCTCGCCGCAAATTGGGCAATCGTAAAACTCCACCTTTGGAACTGTATAAGTCTGCTCTTTATATTTGCGAGTGATATCGCACACCACGCGGTGAATTTTGTCACTGCCACAGGTTGGGCAAATCTTTATTTGAAGTTTGTGGTTCATGGTTATATCGCTTTTTTAGATGAAACGAGCAAGTATCGCGCGCTTGATACGAACCAGCGTGTCGCTCATGTTTCAAGTATAGCACATCCAGATTTTCAAGGAAAGAATCGTTTCTCTCTCCTCGCTTCACTGCGTCGCACCTTACTTATAACGTAATACTTGTCGGGTAGGTGAATCTCGTTGATCAGAATTGTCCAACCCGTCAGGTGCGACGCCTTCGCGTTGACCGCGAAGCGGAATAGTTGATGAAGACGTTGCAGAAAACCGCTGGTTGAAGATTGGGAAATTTGATTGAGTAACGATTTGTTAGGCGTTTCTTGTTGTGCAAGACTCGAAGCCTGAAAAAAATACGGCACTGCCAACATGACAATTAGTCTTTGGCAACTATCAATAATTGGCGTAACTTACATTGCTGGCAACGTAGTTACGCCAATTATTATGGAAGAAAAATAGATTTGTCTCTCGTACAGTAAAGGTAACTGCTTAAGCCCGATGATGCTGCCGTCGGGGTCTCTACCACTTGCGATCAGTCCTCAGCTCACTGCTTTCTTCACGCGAGCGGCGATTCTTGCCTCATCCTCGGAGGTCAACTCTGGCAGTGCGTAGGCAATCGGCCACATGGAGCCTTCGTCTAATTTAGCTGAGTCATTGAAGCCGAACATCGCGTATCTCTCTTTGAACTTCAGCCGGTCACGGAAGTAGCAGATGATCTTGCCGTCCCTATTGGCATAGGCAGGCATCCCGTACCATGTTTTGGCAGAAAGGCCGACGGCTTTGATGATTGTGTGAAGCCGCTTGGCTATGGTGCGGTCCGGTTCCTGCATCTTGGCAATCGCCTTGAGTGCGGCGCTCTCACCTTCCGCTTTGTTCGCCTCCGCCTTCAGCTCATTGGCGCGCGCTTTCATCGCGGCTTTTTCATCGTCCGTGAATCCCTTGGCAGACTTTTGTGTTTCCTTCTTTGGGCTCATAGAAATCTCCTTATGGCGAATGTTTCTGATGTCAAGGGCAACTTCTCGCTACCCTTGCATTACCATGATTAATACTTTATAATCAAGATACTTGAATAATAAGATACTACACCAAAAATGTCAAGAGGCAAAATATGTCAACAGGTAGTAAGAAAGAACTGGTAAGACAAGTCATTGGAGCAGTCAGAGAATACAACTTTAGCAACATATTGTTTCGAAACGCCATTGTCGAAAAGCTGGGAGTAAATATCACTGATTGGGAATGTCTCGGGCTGCTCCTTCAGAAAGGAGTAGCGACTCCTACTGAGCTTTCTGAGCATACCGGACTTACATCCGGAGCAACGACGGCGATGCTTGATCGACTTGAAAGGAGTGGTATTATCGAGCGCCGTCGCAATCCCGATGATCGACGCGGCACATTGATTGTTATTATCAAGGAAAAAGAAGCCGAACTCGTTACCCTTTTTGCATCTGCAATAAGAGCACAAGATCATCTTTTTTCAAGTTACACAGAGAAAGAATTGGAATTTCTATCGGACTTTATCAGTAAATTGGCTAGGGTGTTAGATCAAGAACGTCGAGAGATGCAAAAAAACATCCAGAAAGACTAGCCTGTAGATTGATGCTTGTTGCAAAAGACTATCCTATCATGTTTCTCTTATAACCATCCGGGGCTATATCATATATCACCGCCAGCGCGGAATCCGCTCTTGGATTCTCTCGTCACCTAACTCGTGACAAATCTTTTTCAATTCTTCATAAGCACCTTGCCACTTCAAGTCACTGAGCCTTTCTTTAATCGGAACATCCTCGCGTAGCGTGGCCAATTTCCAGTAGAGGAGGGCTTCTTCGCGATGTTGCCTCAGGCTGTCTGCGAGGCTTGCCGCGCGTCCGGGACTTACCGCCTTCAATTTCCATTTGCCTGCCTCGTCCGGGATCGCTTCCAAGTGCTTATAGCGCGCCAGCACTGCCGAACTGGATTTTGCTCCCCAGCCTGGGATGCCCGGATATCCGTCCGCAGCATCGCCCACCAGCGCCAGCCAGTCCGGGATGGATTGCGGATGCACGCCGAATTTCTCCATCACACCTTTCTTATCAAGAACGATCTCGCGCCTGCGGTCCCAACACACGATCCGTTTGCCAGATACCAACTGCGCCAGGTCTTTGTCCGGAGAGCAAATGATGATTTGTTCCACCGACTTATTCTTTTTAAATCGCGCGGTCGCAGTTGCCAATGCATCGTCAGCTTCGAACTTCACCATCGGCCAGACGATCACTCCCAGTGCCGCAACCGCCTCCTCCGCCAAAGGGAACTGTGCCAGCAAGTTTGGGTCAACGCCTTCGCCGGTCTTATATCCGGCGAAGAGATCGTTGCGAAAGGATTTGATCACGTGATCGAAGGCGCACGCCACGTGCGTGACCTCCGGACTCATCAACAGCATGAGCAGGCTTCTCAATAGTCCCAGCGTCGCGCCGACCTCTCGGCCATCCGGAGCCTTCTTCGGAGGCGCACCGAAATGGTTTCGGAACAATTCGTAGGTTCCATCCACAAGGTGGATCTTCATTTACGACCAATCCTTTTCTTGGATGCGACTCTTTATCCTATGGCATCGGAGCATCGAGGAACGATGTGACAATGGATGTAAGGTACGAAGTCGAGAGAATATCGTAATGGGTCGTGTTGGGTAGAATGGCGAGCCGCGACTTTGGCTTGCCGGAACCATCCAGGCCGGCGTCGCGCTGACCGCCGCCAAGCAGCGCAAAGAATTCCATAATGTGCGATATATGATAAGTATCTGCATCTGCGAAGATAAGCATCACAGGCGATTTGATTTTAGTCACATCTTTTGACCAATCAAAGTCTTGCCTCAGCAGATGACCAAGTTTGGTGAATAGCACTGCCCAATCTTTGTTTGGATAAAGTTTGGCAAGAGGTGATTGACTCATGAACTGTGCAGCATCCGGACCCATATGCGCAAAGCCCTCCAAAACTTCGGGATAAAACCCATTGTGTTTGAACGCAACTGAAATGAGCACGAGTTTGTGAATCAACTCTGGATAGCGGATCGTGGTTCGTAATGCTACTATGCCTCCAAGCGAATAACCCAAGAGGTCGGTTCGTTCCACGCCCAGGTGTTTTATCAGTGCCGCGATATCGTCCGCCATAAACTCGAAGCTGAGCGGACGTTCGATATCAGCCGTCCGCCCATGGGCTTGTAAATGAACGGCGATCACTTCTCGGCTTTTTGCAAAGATGGACGAAACCACCTCAAACATTTCGCTCGCACCAACGCCGCCGTGAAGTAGGATGAGCGGTTCACCCTCGCCATGGATCTCGTAATATAGATTGAGTCCATTTACAGAAGCATAGCCGTCTTTGACTTTCTTGCTGGTTGCTTTTGCGCTAACTTTTTTCTTTGCCATAAAGAGCTCTCCTTAACCTTTTTGTTATTGTAGAACACACATTTTGTTGCGTCAAGTTGTAAGGAATGATTTTCTTAACTCGTCTACCTAGAACAATCTTCTCTTTTTCTCGTTATTCACGCTCAATTCATAATTGAGTACTATAGTCTATTCTACGCGTTGCACAATGCAAATAAGCTCATAACCGGATGGTATGTATCCGTTCTTAAATCAATAGGTGAAACCCATGACTGCACAAGCAGAAGCCTGTATCGCTAATATTAGTCCGCGCGAACGGCTTAAACGATTGATAGGGGGAGTGATTCCATTTATCTTCGCGCTTGTCATTCTAACCTGGCTGATCTCGGTGAGTGCGAATCGTCTGTGGCGTTTGCCCTTATTCCTTCTGTTTATGGCGGCTGGATCAGGCTTCTTTCAGTGGCGTGATAAGACCTGAGTAGGACTGGCTTCGCGCAGTTCGCGCAATTTGAATGGCAAAGAAGAAAAGATTGAGGATGAAGCCGAACTTGCCCAAGTAAGACGTCAGGCACGCAAAGTGAACATCCAGGCGTTTTTGGCCGCCATCGCATTGACGTTGATTGCGCTGGCATTGCCAATGTAGCGGTTTGTTTTTTCTTAAAGGAGAATATCGAGATATGGCTCAAACTCAGCAAGACTTTGAATCCCCTGCTTCCGAAGCGATGCTCCAGCAAGTTGCGGATCGGATTCGGGAACGAAACATCGAAGTGTTGATCGTTAACAATGGGGAAGAAGCGCGAAAGATTGTGCTGGAACGGTTGCCTAAAGGCGCAGAAGTCCATTCTGGCAAGTCGAAGACGCTTCAAGACTCCGGTATTTTTGATGCGATTCAAGATCCGGATCAATTCAATGCATTGCGTCATCAAATGCTAAAAATGGATCGCAAGACTCAGGGAAAAGAGATTCGGAAACTCATCGCGGCACCTGATTTCATGCTGGGCAGTGTTAATGCAATCACAGAGGCTGGAATTCTGGTGGCCGCTTCCGCCACTGGAAGTCAGATTGGTCCCTACGTCAATACAGCCGGAAAGGTGATCTTGGTAGTAGGCAGTCAAAAGATCGTGCCTGATCTTGAAACAGCATTTCGGCGAATCCGTGAACACGTCCTGCCCTGGGAGGATGCCCAGGTCCGGAAAGTTGCCAATATGGGCACGTTTATCGGCAAAACCCTGATCATCGAGCGTGAGTGGATCAAGGAGCGGATGACCGTAATTCTCGTAAGAGAACCAATAGGGATTTAAGGAGTTTTACAATGAATAGCTGACTCCGGATTATTCAAGTTTTGTTGGCGTTTGTGTTTATCACTTATTGAAGGCTCAAGTGGTTTCCTCTTGCGCCCAAGCAACGGGAAATGTTGGGCTACATCGAGGCGATCCCAGCCGGTCTACCGCGTTTTACGGCTGTCGCTGAAAGTCTGGCAGGTGTTGGTTCATCCAGCCTTGGTTAACACCTCTGGCGGCAGTAGGTCTGGTGCTTGTCATGCTGGATGCAATCATCTTTCTTATCCCGCGCCAGGAGTATCCGCATATTGTCTTCAACCTGGTCTGACTGGCATTGGCGGCGTTCGTCGCTTATGAGCGCTTTGTCGTTGTTCATTTTTAGATTTGTAGAAAACAAAAAGAGGAAGTCATGAGAATCTTTTTAAATATCGTCTCTAGCTTATTGATTCTTATAGGTGTAGGCTGGTTCCTGCAAGGGATCAATGTCTTACCCGGCAGTATTATGTCGGGTCAGATTCAATGGGCAGTCTATGGCTGTATCACATTTGTAGCTGGGATTGGGCTGCTGGTGTTTGCCAACCGGCGCAAGGATTCCTCACCCAAAAAATGAAGCTGACGGTCTTTGGCGGGACGGGTGGGACCGGCAGGCAGTTTGTTGAACAGGCGCTTGCAGGAGTATATGAGGTTACTGCCTTTGTCCGCAATCCATCAAAACTTGTTGTACGTCACGAACACCTGACGATCATCCAGGGCGAACTTCATGATATGCTAAACATTGAACGCGCAATAAATGGTCGGATTTGTGATTAGTCTGCTGGGTCCGCGCTTGGGAATTCCCATGGAAAGCCGCTTACACAAGGAACACAAAACATCATCGCGGCCGGTTCCGGTACCGATTTTCAGGATGTGAATAAATTGGTCAAGCAATTCCGTGATGCTCCGAAGTTGATGAAGCCTTTGCAGAAAACAGGCGGAAGAGGATTAGGAAATTTGTTTGGGTAAAAAACTATGTCACATTCAAGATGTGGATAAGTGACTTTTATTCGATTTATGTCCGGCTTTATCCGCATACATTCGCTGATCGGCAAGGTTGAATGATTCGACCACGGTGCCTTTCTCTGCAGTTGACGCGCCCAACGATAATTTTACAGACGTATCAGGATGTTTAAAAATCTCCTCTACCAGCCGCTCTTTGACACGGGAAACAATTTGCTCCATCGTAGCCGAATCCGTGGCGGGCAACAACACAGCAAACTCGTCTCCGCCGATGCGCGCCACCACATCCCCGTCCCGGAACACCGAGCAAAGCACATTTGCGGTATGCTGTAACAATTCGTCGCCCTTTGTATGTCCTTGGGTATCGTTTATGACTTTCAACCCGTCCACATCCACGATGACAAAGCTGATCGGAAACTCTCGACTGCGTTCAAGCCGTTCGAGTTCTGCTGAGAAAAAGAGGCGATTATAAATGCCAGTTAATACGTCATGCGAACCTTGATAGCGGAGTTGATCTTCTAGGTTTTTGCGTCGTTCATTTTCCTTATGCGCTGAATTCAACGCACTTTGAAGATTGCGCGTGACTAGATTGACCGTGCCGTAAAGAAATCCTAGCGCCAACGCGAACCAAAACCAGGTTGCCAGCGGTGTGAAATGTAAGATCTGAGGTAAAGGATATTGGTTGGTTTGCAATATGGCCAGGCCCAACTCCACCAGAATACTCAGCAATACGATAATAGAACCAATGGAGATATCTATCAGCAAACCGATAATGATACTCATCGCGACAAGGGTAATAGACACTGGACTGTTTACACCGCCTGAAAAAAATGCCATGCCCTGAAAAATTGCCCACGCACCAAACACGATTATCGAGCCTCCGAGTTTTAGCTGACCGCGGCTCACCAGATAACGGGAAACGATATAAAGCATCATTAATACGGCGATGATGATCCACGCCGCAATTTTATCGGTGGCAAAAAATGGGATAAAGATGGCGGCGGCGGCGACAAGTAACAGGGCAAAATATAACCCCAGTGTGTTCATCAGCCGCGCGACTCGATTTTTTTCTTCGTCCCCTTCAAAATGAGGCGGTTCGAGCCATTGTTTAATGTGAGTTAGCATTTGAAATCCTATTATAGAGCAATATTCTCTCTTCGTGCCCAATTCACAATTGAATATTCGTTCTCTGTAGTGTATCTCTCCACGATTCCAGCAAGTTCAAGGTCTAAAGGAGCAATTCATCATGAGTTCAACAACCAAGAATAACAAGCCAGATCAACTTATTGCCAGACTAGGCGGCTTGTGGAAAGATCAGCAGGAACAAATTTTGGTGGCCAGAACCGTTCAGGCGCTTGACACTCGCTACAACCTTGGCGGGAAAATGGCAAGGGAATCTGGAGTCGATGCCATTATAAAACAAATGTTTGGAAGATTGGCGAATTCATTTGGCATGTTGTCAGACATCCGGGACAAAAGGATTTTGGATATTGCCTGTGGTTCGAATACCAGCAAGGCTCCGGCCTCGCTTTATATTAATACACCTTTTGGTGAAAAGAGGATCGGACGCGCCAGCAAAGGATTTACCGCTCAGTTCGAGCCATGGTTCTGCCGTATCCTGTTGGAGTTAGGCGCAAACCCCGTAGGGATTGATTTCGGCGATTTAGATCGTGAACTTTTTACACATTATCGAGTCGATCTTGGACTGATTGGTGCGTTGGACTTCCTGCCTGATCGTTCGTTTGATGCCCTTCAAGATAGCCGCTTGTTTGGCTCGCCTGAATTCACCGCTCAATTTCCAAATCAAGCGGATCGTTTGAAAATAGCGCAAGAGATAAAAAGTCAGGAACAAAGACTATTAAAAACAAATGGTATCATTATTCATTCAGACGCCGATGCGCTATTGGGATAAAACCTGCTATTTCTCCCTCCTCGCTTCACACCCAATTCACAACCGAATCCTATACTCCGTTTGGAATTCATAAAAGGAGAAATTAATAAATGGAAAATCATTCACATGACCGCGGGCGGGGAGGATTGGCTTCATTCAATAAAGATGAACCCGCTATTTCATTCAAGTCAGTGAACTGGAAACGTTTATTTGGTTATCTTAATCCGTATAAGGGCAGGATGACCATGGCGATTATAGCCTTGCTTATCTCAAGTGGATTCGGTTTGGCATTTCCGCTCGTCATTGTGCGTCTCCTTGATTCGGTGACCAAGGCTGCAAGTTTTGCCCCGCTAAATAATCTGGCCTTTTTGCTGGCGGGTATCTTCCTGCTCCAGGCAGCTTTCTCGTTTGTTCAATCCTACCTCCTTGCCTTTGTAGGCGAGCATATCGTTTATGACCTGCGTACTTCCTTATATGGCCATCTGCAGCAACTATCGCTCGATTTTTACGCCAATCGGCGCGTCGGAGATGTTATTTCGCGGCTCTCCAGCGATGTGACCCAGATGCGCACCATGCTCACTAACAATCTCACTACGCTCCTCAGTTCCATCGTGACCCTGGTCGGCGCCATTGTGATTGTCCTGACGTTGAACGCCCGCTTAACGTTGTTTATTATTGCTCTAATTCCCGCCGTTCTCATCGTCGCGTTTCTGTTCGGCAGTCGTATCCAGAAAGGCAGCACACGTGTCCAGGATCAACTTGCCGATTCGACGGTCGTGGCCGAAGAAGGATTGCAGGGTATTCGCGTGGTGAAAAGCTTTGGGCGCGAAACGTATGAGACCCGGCGTTATGACACTGCGATGGAAAAGACTTTCCAAGCCTCGTTGCAGATGGCTGTATACAACTCCGCATTTGGATCCGTTATGATGTTTTTGGGCTTCGGTTCCATCGCGGCGGTCATGTGGTATGGTGGACGCGAGGTGATCGCCGGGCGGCTGACGTTGGCGATGATTACCGGCTTTCTGATGTATTTCATCACGATTGCCGGGAGCTTGGGCGGACTGGCAAATCTGTACGGACAGTTAAGGGCCGCCATGGGCGGCGTCCAGCGCGTGTTCGAAATCCTTGATACGAAACCATCGGTGCATGATTCGCCGAATGCCAATATTTTACCGGCCAGTGATGGACGGATTACATTTCAGGATGTTTCCTTTAGGTATGAAGACAATGTGCCGGTCATCCAGGGCGTGTCGTTGGATATTCAACCCGGGGAAATACTGGCCCTCGTCGGTCCAAGCGGAGCGGGCAAGAGCACCATCTTCAACTTGATCCCCCGCTTTTACGATCCGACCGGTGGCTTTATCAAAATTGATGGATATGATCTGCGCTCCATTACGCAGGATAGTTTGCGCGCTCAGATGGCAATCGTTCCACAGGAGACACTCTTGTTTGGTGGAACGATCCGCGAAAACGTGCTTTACGGACGACTCGATGCCGGCGAAGATGAAATGATCGCAGCTGCCAAAGCGGCCAATGCCCACGACTTCATCATGGAATTTCCAAAGCAATACGAGACCACGGTGGGCGAGCGAGGTACCAGGTTAAGCGGTGGGCAGCGCCAGCGCATTGCCATCGCACGCGCTGTATTAAAAGACCCGCGCATCCTGCTTTTGGACGAAGCCACCAGTTCATTGGACAATGAATCTGAAGGTCTGGTGCAGGAAGCGCTTAACCGCCTCATGCAGAACCGGACGACGATCATCATCGCCCATCGTCTGAGCACCATCAAGGTGGCTGATCGTATTGCCGTGTTGGATGGCGGACGCGTCATCGAGCTGGGCACGCATCAGGAACTCATGGAACGCAATGGGATGTATGCCCGCTTATATTCGATGCAATTCCGCGATCCAGAAGAAGAGTTAGCCGCATTACAAGCTGCGCTGCAAAACGGCACGCATCAAGAAGAGAAACCGGCTGGGCAATCCGCTGGCTTGTTGAATGCAATCCTCGGGCGAGGTTGAGTAAATATCCTCTTTGCTTCACCCTCAATTTATGGCTATTGGAGGTTTGCCCCTTCGCTGTGTTCACGATGGGCATTCTTCCAAAACTGGACTCACTTTCTCCCTCCTCGCTTCACACCCAATTCGTAACCGAATCCTATATCGCTGGTTTTGCGTATTTGTTCTAAAAAACCTAGACTGCTCTATATAACGCGGAACATCCGTAAATCCCGTAAAACTCAAAATCATCGGCTTTCAGTCCAGCCTCCACCGCTTGATAAACTTTAAAATCGGCATTGTCCGCGTTTTTATTTTCCGGTACATTGAAATCGTGAAATAGGCAAAATCCTCCTTTTGAGACAACGGTCTTGAGTTCACGGCACACGGCATAGACCGGTTTGTAGCTATGGGCATGATCAATGAATACGAAGCTGAATTTCCTTTGCTTACGAGCGAATCGCCGTATTGCCGTGGCGGCTTCTGCCCATTGAACGCTTAAATTTCGTTTTAGACCCATGGTGTAAAGATTTAAAGTTGTGAATAATACACTTTTGGGGCTTAAGTCAACAGTAACAATGTGTTTGCGGTATGAAGAATTGCGGTTTGCTTGGGAGAGTATGCAGGTACTAAGCCCTCGGTAGGATCCTAATTCCAGGATATCTCCTTGGGCAAAATAGGCCATTTCGTAGAGTTTGAGCGCGTCTTCTCTCAATAAATAGCCTTTCAAAACCCCTCGGTTCCATAAACGATGTTTGAGTTGCAATTGGAACTGTTCGTTGACAGGACACTCTGCATAAAAGCGGTGGGATGGATCAATGAACTTTCCTTCGAATTCGAAAGTGGGTTGATACGCACCGGCCTGATCTCCAAGCTCGTCTATTCTTTTGAATGTATCTTTGTGCGTATTCATTTATTCCTCCTCATCGGCTCGTTTCAGAAATCGGCATATGACTGAATTGAGAAATATCATCCAATGAATTATAACATGTGGAATCTCATATTTCTCCCTCTTCACTTCACATCCAATTCACAACCGAATCCTATACTTCCGTTCAGAATTCACAAAAGGAGTGAAACATGAACGGAAATAATATCTTTGGCCGTATCGTAGCGGGGTTGGTATTGCTTGCTGTAATTGGCGGCATCGCCTTCTTCGCCTTCAATGCTGGTATCGCTCAAGGCGTTGCGGCGAAACTCCCGCAGACTGCAACCCAGCCCGGAACCATGCCATATTTTCAGAATGGGCCTTTCTTCTGGCATCCATTCTCTAGCATCTTCGGCTTCCTGATTAGCTTGTTCGTGCTGTTCTTTGTCTTTCGCCTGATCAGCTTCATCGTGTTTGGCCCGCGCTGGGGTTGGGGTGGACACCATATGGAACGTCGCGCTTGGCGTCATGGCTGGTATGACGGCGAAGTGCCGCCGATGGTCAAGGAAATGCACGACCGGCTTCACGGGAACCCGGTATCCGAAAAGAAAGACTAACCATCCCTTAAAGGGACACGGCGAACCTTGGAAATCCCCTCATCCATTGGAACCCGCCGTGCCCGAGGACCTTTGATCTCGAAAAGGAATAGTAATCCAATGAAATATGCAGAGGTGGTGAGAAAAAGCCTCTGCATTTTCCTTCCTTGGGAGACAGGAAAATGAAACTCCACAATCCTTTTCATCGTCATACGGTAACAAAATATATACATGTTAGAACAAGTTATTGCGATGCTTGTTGGAGTTGTTTGGATGCTTGTCCGAATCAGGTGTTGCGAAAGCTTGAAATAGGTCCGCATAGACATATTCGTGTGGTCAGGCAGGAAAATTGCAAAGGTTGCAAAAAATGCGTACTGGCCTGTCCTCATAATGCCATCGAATATATTTACAAGCCAAAATGTCAGATGCAAGCTCAAATGAGTTAGTCTACACGTTTGGTGCACAATGGGATGCCTATAAACGACAAACACACCGCTGGCTTTAGCACGTATAATGTGTTCGGATCCTAAACCAACCATAAGACTTATGCTGAGATGCCTTCATCCTCTACTACGTCTTATACTTAGTAACGCGTAGGGGTACAGCGGGACGATACCTCGTCAAACCCCGTGAAACCCTCCGCTGTGTCCCTGACTTGTGGGTGAAATCCGTGAAATCTGTGGCTGAGAAGTAAGTGTCCGGATTGATGTTTGAATTGCAAAATCATGACCTATTATGAAAACCATCCTTGTTGTTGACGACGAACCCAAGATCACCCAGCTTGTTCGCGATTACCTCGAAGCCGCGGGCTATGGCGTCCGTGTGGCGCATGATGGCAGGACGGCGCTTTCGCTTGCCAAAACCGAGAAACCCGATCTGATCGTTCTCGACCTCGGCCTTCCGCAGATGGATGGCCTCGATTTCACCCGTGAATATCGCAAGGTCTCCAATGCGCCGATCATCATGCTCACCGCCCGCTCCGAAGAATCAGATAAACTCATCGGGCTTGAACTCGGTGCAGATGATTACATTACCAAGCCGTTCAGCCCGAAGGAATTGGTAGCGCGCGTCCGTGTGGTTTTTCGCCGCATCGAGAATGCGGTCAGCGGAAATATCGAGATGATCCGTGCGATGGATTTGACCCTGGATGTGCCGCGTCTGCGCGTGAGTGCCAGCGGGCGGGACATCGAAGAATTGACCCCCACCGAATTTGAATTGCTTGCCACGCTGGCGCGTCAACCCGGACGCGTTTTCACCCGTGCCCAACTTCTCGATGCAATTCATGGCGTGGCGTTTGAGTCATATGAACGCGCCATTGACGCCCATATCAAAAACGTTCGCCGTAAGATCGAGATCCAACCCGGTGAACCGAAATATATCCTTACGGTCTATGGCGTTGGTTATAAATTTGCAGATAGATAAGGACTGAATGAAATGAAAGACGATACCAAACATGCTCAAATGAACGAAGCGATGTGGGATAAATGGGCCGGTTCTCTCGACAGCAATGGCTTGAAATATCGGTATCTGCGCCAAGCTCAAGGCAGCGTGATCTCCCTTTTGAACCTGAGGGAGGGTGTTCATTTCCTCGATGTCGGTTGTGGTACCGGCTGGGCAGTGGGACAAGTTGCCAATATGGTGAATGGCAAAGGTTTGTTCTACGGCGTGGATCTATCCGCGAAGATGATAGAGAAAGCCCAAAGTAATTTTAGTGGTAGGGATAATTTCCATTTCCTGCAGGCCAATTCGGAATCGATTCCCCTGGATGACAATTTCTTTGATGTCATCATTTGCACCAATTCGTTCCATCACTACCTAAATCCTGATAAAGCCTTAAAGGAAATGTGCCGGCTCCTGAAAAAAGGTGGCAAGCTCTATATCCTTGACCCGCTTGGAGATATATGGCTGGTGAAGATTTGGGATCGGATAATAAAGGCGGTTGAACCGGAACATGTAAAAATCTACACTACGATAGAATTTCAGCAATTATTCGAACAGGCCGGCTTAAAGTACTCTTCCTCCAAAGGCGCAAATTGGCATCAGGGTATTCACATGGGTGAAAAATAAGATGGTATCGCTTGAAGGTAATTGACCCATGACCGGCCAATCCAATCCATCCCAATCCGATCCACCCTCCTGGCGTGGAAAAGTTTCCCGCCGCGCCTGGCGCGAATATTACATGAGCGAGCATCGTCCTACATGGTGGCCTGAGAATGAAGAATGGCCGCCGCATAGCCGTCACCAATGGCGGCGTGTCCGCAGGCATAATCCCTTCTTCCGCAGGTTTGGTTGTGTGTTTGCGGTATTTAATTTATTCAGCCTTGTCTTTATTGCTGCAGTGGTTGGTTTAATTCTTAATGCCTTTGGCATTATCCATTTTTCTGTAAATCAATTTCAATCGGTTCTTGCTCCGCTGGGCGGCATTTTCTTTGCTATTGTAATTGCGATGCTGGTTCTTTCCGCCCTGGATTTGCGCCGTATGTCCATGCCGTTGGATGACTTGCTGGAAGCTTCCAATAAAATTGCGGCCGGCGATTATTCCACCCGTGTGGATGAAAGCGGCCCGCGTGAGGTCCGCTCCCTTGCCCAGGCCTTCAATTCGATGGCTGCGCGCTTGCAAGTCAATGATCAGCAGCGCCGTGCCATGCTGGCAGATGTTTCTCATGAGCTTCGCACGCCCCTGACCATCATCCAGGGTAATATCGAAGCTGTGCTGGATGGGGTCTATCCTGCGGATGAGGCCCGGCTCAAGTCCATTCTCGAAGAGACGCAGATCCTTTCCCGTCTCGTGGAGGATTTGCGCACGCTCGCCCTCGCCGAAAGCGGCGCCTTGCAATTAAAGCGTGAACCTACCGATCTCATTGCTCTGCTTCGCGAAACCGTCTCTGTATTCCAATCTCAAGCCGATGCCGCTGGCGTGAATATGGAATTGGCTCTAAAAGATACCCTGCTCCCGCTGGAAATTGATCCCGAACGGATTCGTCAGGTGTTGACAAATCTCCTCTCGAATGCCTTGCGTTATTCGCCGCGCGGCAGTTCGATAAAGATCAATTTGGCAGGATCCGCTCCCGGCGCTGCAAAACGTATATGGATCTCTGTTCAGGATAGTGGTCCCGGGATCGCTCCTGAGGATTTGCCCCATATCTTTGATCGTTTTTATAAATCACGGGATTCGCGCGGTATGGGTTTGGGACTGTCCATTGCAAGGTTTATCGTCGAGGCACATGGCGGGGAGATCGCTGTAGAAAGTTCAGAGGGGAAGGGGACAACGATTTCGTTTTCCCTTCCCGCTTAATCTCTGGTAAAATAAGCGCCTGTGGGTTTTGGCTTGCGAGTGCGTGTCCTTTCACGCAACCCTCTCTCGTTTGCTTGAACCGACTAATCAATTGATCATAATTTGAAGGAGAACGTTTTCAATGGTTCGTATTCGTTTTCGCCGCATTGGATTGAAAGGACAGCCGTCTTATCGTATCGTGGCCGCGGATAAGGAAGCGCCGCGCGATGGCCGTTTCTTGGAAATCATTGGTTTCTATAATCCCCGCACCCAGCCTTCCACGTTGAATCTCAAGGAAGACCGCGTCTATCATTGGATGAAGAATGGCGCACTGCCGACCGAATCGGTTGAACAGGTTTTCAAGAGCGCGGGTGTGTTGGACCGCTTCGAGCGCTATAAGCAGGGCGAGGCGGTTGAGACTCTTATGCAGGAAGCCGCTGATGCCTCTACCAAGCGCGCCGCTCCGGCTAAAACCCGAAAGGATTAACGCCTCGCGGGGTTTACAGAGATTGCAAGGTGATTCTCTGTGTTCTCTGTGGTGTAGGATGTTATGAAAGACCTCATCGAATTCATCGCCAAGTCGTTGGTCGAGCATCCGGATCAAGTCGAAGTCCGTGAATACGGAACCGGCGATCACATCCGTATTGAGTTGAGCGTGGCCGCCGATGATATGGGCCGCGTCATCGGAAAAAGCGGAAAGGTTGCCAACTCGATCCGCATGATTTTGAGAGTCGCGGCCGAACGGGAAGGCAAGCAGGCCACTCTCGATATAGTCGAGCCTCAATAATGACCTCCAAAAAGAATTCAAGCACCACCCGATCAGGCTCGCCGACAAATGGCGAGCCTGTCTATTTGGTGGTCGGTTATCTGCGGCGCGCACATGGCGTTCGCGGCGAAATGATTATGGAAGTTCATACCGATTTTCCTGAGCGCCTGAAACCCCAAACGAAAGTCTTTGTGGGCGGGGATTATCAGCCTATGACCATCGCTGCAGTTCGTGGTTACAGCGGTGGATTGCTGGTTAAACTGGATGGTCTCGATACGCCTGAGGACGCAAGCCGTTATCGCAACCAATTGGTTTATGTCACCGCGGCGGATCGCCCCAAATTGCCTGATGGTCGGTATTATCATCATGAATTGATCGGCTTTGATGTGGTGGATGAGGAGCAGAACAGCATCGGCAAGCTGGGTGAAATTATGCAGACCGGTGCAAATGATGTCTACGTGGTCACGCGGCCGGATCAGGGCGAAATCCTGCTACCCGTCGTTCCTTCGGTTGTTTTGTCCATTGAAACCGAACGTCGTTTAATTCGCGTTCACTTGCTGGATGGTTTGATCGAGGAGCCGCAGGCAGGGCCTGGGGATCGTGAATAAGATGCCAATTTCGATCCTGAGCTTCCCATTATCTCATACCGGGTATCGAATATGGAATCCTCGAATATCGAGCATCTAATATCGATTATCTAATCTCGAGGTTCGGCGGCCGAATTTCTTATGGACGATAAACGTTTCTGGGTTGGTCTCACTTTGGTGCGCGGCATCGGCGCAGTACGCTTGCAGGCCTTAATGGATCATTTTGGTAATGCGGCTGATGCCTGGCAAGGCTCTTCCGATGAGTTGCGCGCTGCAGGCCTTGGTGCTAAAGTCATCGAGCGTTTGCTGGAAGCCAGAAAGACCATTGACCTTGATCAACTTTGGGATAAGATCATTGCGCAGGGTATCCAAATCCTGACGTGGGAAGATGAACTGTATCCTCCGCGCTTGAAGGAGATCCAACAACCGCCGCCGGTTTTGTATGTGCGCGGTGAGGTGTTGCCCGAAGATCATTTTGCGGTTTCGATTGTGGGCACACGGCGGGTCACACCGTATGGCCGTCAGGTGGCCGAGGAATTGTCTGCGTTTTTGGCCGCAAATGGTGTAACGGTCGTGAGCGGCCTGGCGCGTGGTGTGGATGCAGTGGCTCATTCAGCCGCGCTCAAAGCGGGAGGTCGAACAATAGCCGTTTTGGGATCGGGTGTGGATCGAATTTATCCGCCGGAGAATCATGCCCTGGCGGAACAAATGATAACGCGCGGCGCATTGATCAGCGATTATCCGGTTGGCACTGCGCCCGAGGCAGCCAATTTCCCACCGCGCAATCGCATCATTTCCGGGTTATCCCTGGCGGTCGTTGTGGTGGAGGCCGGTGAGACCAGCGGCGCTTTGATTACAGCCGGGTTTGCGGCGGAGCAAGGTCGCGAAATTTTCGCAGTCCCCGGTAGTATACTTGCGCCTCAATCGAAGGGCACCAATCGGTTGATACAAAATGGCGCTTTGCCTTTGCTCACGCCTGCAGATTTATTGCAGGCCTTGAATCTAACCCGCGTCGGCGCTCAAAAATCGGCGCGAAAGATTTTGCCCGCTGATGAAGTCGAAGCGCAGTTGATGAATATGCTTGGGAATGAGCCTATGCACGTGGATGAGATTCGCAGCCAGACCGGCTTGCCGGTCGAAAGAGTTTCCGCCGCGCTGGTCATGATGGAATTAAAAGGCATGGTCAGGCAGGTCGGCGGAATGAATTATGTCGCGGTGCGTGAGGTACAATCGGGCTATTCCGTCTAGGAACAATTGATTATGGATGAACATAGTTATGCAGTAATCATGGCTGGCGGCGGCGGGACGCGCCTCTGGCCCGTCTCAAGAAAGAATCAACCCAAACAGCTTTTGCCTCTACTGGGTAAGGAGACGTTGTTTCAAAGCACGGTCAATCGTCTTGTTGAGTTGTTTCCCTCGCAGCGAATTCTGGTTGTAACCGTGGATGACCAGATGCGCCAGATGCGCAGCCAGGTGCCGGATATCCCTGAAGAAAATTATTTGATCGAACCCTCGCCGCGCGGGACGGCCTCCGCTGTCGGATTGGCAGCGGCGATCTTAAAGAAACGCGACCCCCAAGCGGTCATGGCGGTTTTGCCTTCCGACCACTTTATTCGCAATCAGGATTTGTTCCATTATTTATTGCGCGCCGCTTTTGATATTGCCTGCCGGAATTATTTGGTCATGCTTGGCATAACACCGCTTTCTGCCTCCACTGCGTACGGCTATATTCAGCAGGGTGAGCCTTTAAAGGATCATTTCATGTATCCCGTCTACAGGGTTAAAGGCTTCAAGGAAAAGCCGGATGAGAAAACCGCCCACGAGTTTCTCCGCAGCGGCGGTTATTCATGGAATAGCGGCATGTTTGTATGGCAGGTTGGTACGATCCTGTCTGAAATCGAAAAGCAAATGCCTGCGCTCTCTTCTGCGCTGGCGGAGATTTCGTTGGCTTGGGGAACGCCGAAACAAAATGAGGTCTTGCGTGTACATTGGCGTCCCTTGAAATCGGAGACGATTGATTATGGCGTGATGGAACGCGCGGAAAATGTCGCCGTGTTACCGGCCAGCGGCTTGGGCTGGAACGATGTCGGCTCGTGGGACACGCTTTTCGATGTCCTCTTTCCCGATATGACCGGTAATGTTGCGGTAAATGCTCAGCACCTTGCTTTGGAAACAAATAATACCCTGGTTTATGGCACCGATAATGAACGGTTGATCGTCACGATTGGTTTGGACGATACGGTTGTGGTGGACGCGGGCGATGTGCTGTTGATCTGCAAATCAGATCAGGCCCAGAAGGTTCGTGAGGTGGTCGAACATCTTAAGAAACATCGTCAGGAAAAATATCTTTAAATTGTTTTGGAGTTGTGAATGGAAGCGTATTGTATGAAGTGCAAGACCAAAAGGGAAGTGAAGGACCCTGTTGCGGCGTTTAACGCAAAGGGTTCGCCTGTGACTCTTGGGTCTTGCCCGGTTTGTGGTACCAAGCTTTATCGGATGGGAAGAACGCCTGCTCATGAAGGCCTCACGGCGCCTCCCAGGCCGGAAAAAATAGAGAAGCGTGAAGGGAAATTGGTAATTGTCGAGTCACCGGCCAAGGCCAAAACGGTTGGGCGTTTCCTCGGCCGCGGTTATACGGTCAGGGCCTCGGTGGGACATGTGCGTGATCTCTTGAAGTCCCAATTGTCGGTGGACATCGAAAATAACTTCGAGCCGAAGTATCGTGTGCCAAACGAGAAGAAGGAATTGGTCAGGGAGCTTAAACAGTTGGCAGGCAAGTCGGAGGAGGTGTATCTCGCCACCGATCCCGACCGCGAAGGCGAATCCATTTCATGGCATTTGCTGGAGGCCGCCGGGATTGATCCGGCGCTCGCCAAACGCGTCACCTTTCATGAAATTACCGAACCGGCCATTCATGAAGCGTTTTCCAACCCGCGTTCGATTGACATGGATCTGGTCAACGCTCAACAGGCGCGTCGTATTCTGGATCGTTTGGTGGGTTACAGTATCAGCCCTATTCTTTGGGAAAAGGTGCGCAGCCGGCTTTCCGCGGGACGTGTTCAATCGGTGGCTCTCAGGCTTATTGTGGACCGGGAGAAGGAGATCGAGAATTTCGTGCCGGTTGAATATTGGACGATCCACGCTGAATTCAAATCGGATGGATTGAAATCCGCCTTTGTGGCAAAGCTCGTTAAAATTGATGAAAAAGAGCCTGAATTGCCGCATGAGGCGGCGACCAAACCGGTGCTGGTGGATATGGAAACCGCCTCGTATTCCGTCACGAAAGTTAAGCGCAGCGAACGCCGGCGCAAACCCTCCGCGCCGTTCACTACTTCGACGTTACAGCAGGAAGCTTCGCGTAAACTTGGGTTTACCGCCAAGCGCACCATGGCTTTGGCACAGGGACTTTATGAGGGGCAGGAAGTGGGCAACGGCGGTCCTACTGGCTTGATCACTTACATGCGTACTGACTCAACCAGTGTGTCTGAGATCGCTCAGAAGGAAGCACGCGAGTTCGTGATGGGCAAATATGGCGCGGATTTTCTCCCGCCTGAGTCGCCCCAATACCGCACAAAGACCCTCGGTGCACAGGAGGCGCATGAAGCCATCCGTCCGACTTCGGTCATGCGTGAACCGGAGAAGGTCAAGCCGTTTCTTGAGCCGGCCATGTTCAAGTTGTATAACTTGATCTGGCAGCGCTTTGTCGCTTCTCAAATGGAGGCGGCTGTTTATGATACCTTGCAAGTCGAGGTGACCGGTAAAACGGACGCTCACGAATACCTGTTGCGGGCTTCCGGCTCGGCAGTAAAGTTCCCAGGCTTCCTGGTGGTTTATGAAGAAGCCAAAAACGAGGATGTAAAGGTGGATGAGGAGGAGGAAAATGTCAAAATTCCTGCCAGCGTTGCGGAGGGCCAAAAGCAGAATCTGGTTCGCTTGATCCCTGAAGGACACTTTACACAGCCGCCGCCGCGTTATACGGAAGCCTCGCTGGTTCAGGCTCTGGAAGAGGACGGCATTGGGCGTCCCTCCACCTACGCGCCCACGATTTCAACCATTCAACAACGCGGCTATGTGGAGCGTCTCGAGAAGCGTTTGGTGCCGACCGAGGTCGGGGTGCAAGTCAATGATTTAATGATGCAATATTTTCCGGATATCATTGATTTGAAATTTACCGCCCGCATGGAGGAAGACCTCGATATGATCGCTTCGGGCCAGGCGGAATGGCCTGAGGTGATACGCGAGTTTTACACTCCATTTTCCGAAGACATAAAAAGAGCCCAGGCGGAAATGCCCGTTACCAAGTCGGGGCCTGAACCCACCGGGCGCATTTGCCCGGAAGATGGCGGTGAACTGGTCATCCGCTATGGGCGCTTTGGGAAATTCATCTCGTGTTCGAACTTCCCGAAATGTCGTTACACCGAACCCTGGCTTGAGAAGATTGGTGTGAAATGTCCAAAAGACGGCGGTGACCTTGTGGAGCGCAAGACGCGCAAGGGCCGGACGTTTTATGGTTGTGCCAATTATCCGACTTGTGATTTTACATCCTGGAAGAAGCCGCTGGCGACTCCCTGCCCCAAATGTGGCGGCTTGCTGGTGATTGCCAACAAGCGCGAGGCGCAATGCACCAATTGCAGTGAAAGTTTCCCGCTCGAGGATATCATCTCCGCCTCCGAATAAGGACCTGCTGCTTGCTGTCCCCGCTTACGTAGTTACGACTTCGCGAAGCACCCCTTTGGGGTTAGTCGCTTTAGTTGATTCGTAAATCAGGTAATTGGAGCAGTCCAATAAGTCCTCATTATTCTTTTTGGACAGCTCCAATTTGACTTTTCAGACTTTTTCGACTTTTTTGACTTGTTAGACTTTTTAGACCTGTAAGACTTGTCGGACTTAAATTGCCGATTGCCTTTTGAAGAATAGTCTGTATAATTGAGATAGATCTGCTCGAAGGAGCATCCATGTTGTCCCTACTTGAACTTCTTTTCAAAAAGCCGTTGGTTGTTGGTGTGGTTGCCCTCATTTTGGGAATCCTTATCGGCATGCCCATCGGCTGGAGCACGGTGACGGTGGTGAATACAACCCCCGCCGTGATGCGTTCCGATCTGCAGGAAGATTACCTGCGCATGGCAATTGACTCTTTCCGTGTCAATGCAGATCCGAACTTGGCTGTCCAACGCTGGAACAATCTCGGTCCTGCGGCAGCCCCCGCATTTGCCGATATCCAGAAAAACCCCGGCAAGCTGGATCCTGCTGTGATCCGTGCCTATGGAAAAGTGATTCAGACTGTGTTGGGCTCGACCTCCCCCAAGCCTGCGGCCTCCGGCGGGTTATCCGGGTTGTTAATTTTGGCGGCTGCAATTATAGTCATTCTGCTGGTTGTGGGAGTGGCGGCGTTCATCTTCTTGCGGCCTCTGCTCCGCAACCGTTCCACCGGCGAGGTTACCCCAACCATGCAGATGACCGAGGCAAACCGCGAAGCCGAAAAGAGCAAGACCGATTTTCAATCCATGGGGGTTGCCCCACCCATTACTCAAAACATGACCACCTATGTTCTGGGGGATGATTTATACGATGAATCGTTCAGTATTGATACACCGGGCGGCGATTTCCTGGGTGAATACGGTGTCAGTGTTTCGGAACTCATCGGCGTGGGAGATCCGAAAAAAGTCACGGCTCTTGAAATCTGGCTCTTCGATAAGAACGATATTAAGACTGCCACCAAGGTTGTGATGAGCGCCCATGCGTATTCTGACGGGACCATCCGTGCCCGGCTGGAACCGAAAGGTGAACTTGTAATGGTGGACCCGCAAAAGCAGGTGATGCTTGAGACCGCCACATTGCAGTTGCTTGCCAAGGTGGTTGATTTGCAATATGGGAACGGTGCCTTGCCTCCCGATAGTTTCTTCGAACGCCTGACTCTGGAGTTGGCCATCTGGCAAAAGACCAAACCGGCGTAACATGTTCTTGAAATTGGAATGATTAGACTTTCATTGCGACGCATCCTTAAAAGGTGCGTCGCATTTGTTTTTCCATCCGTTTTCCTCGTTTGCTTGGGAGCACTCAAAACTAACGAACTTTGATCGCACCCGTTTGCTTTGCAAAATTGAGAGTTTGGGAATTATGGTTCTCAAATTCGGGGCAGACATCGCAATTCAGAAAAATCAACCGCGAAGACCACTATTCAGGTTAACCATAATCGCCTTACAAAACTCGGCTGAAAATACAGCGTTTTTGGCTCAAAGTATGTTAGGTAATCAGCGTTAACCTGAATAGGAACGCGAAATTTAAAAGGTTTTCTTTGCGCTCTTAGCGGACTTCGCGGTTCAAAAGACTTGCCTAACATTAATTTGAGCAAGCCATAAACCCTCCTCCATGATCCATGACCCATGATCCATTTCCCCATTCACTATTCACTATTCCCCATTCACTGCCGCTATTCTATTTTCAGAATCTTGAGTTTGATCTTTCCGGCCGGTGTTTCCGCTTCAACCGTTTCACCGGCTTTGTGGTCCATCAGTGCCTTGCCAATCGGTGATTCGTTCGATATCTTTCCGTTGCGCGGATCGGCTTCCTTTGCTCCAACGACATGGTAAGTCTCTTGCGGGAAGCTTCCTTCCTGGATCGTCACATGGGAGCCTACGCTCACGATATCCTTGGACGCATTTTTCGCGATGATCACTACATTCCGCAGCAGGTATTCGAGTTCCTGGATGCGGCCTTCGAGGAAGCCCTGATCTTCCTTGGCTTGGTGATAATCCGCGTTCTCGGATAGGTCGCCCATCTGGATGGCTGAGCGCAAGCGCTTGGCTAGTTCTTCGCGGCGCGGGCCTTTAAGTTCGATCAGCTCGGCCTGGAGTTTGGCTTCGCCTTCAGCGGTTAAATAAGTGGGTTCAGGCATAAGATACTTCTATGGTTTTTCCAAAGGGTTAAATAATTTTTGATGTTCTTCGATGGCAAACCGGTCGGTCATCCCGGCAATATAGTCGCATATTGTACGCTCAAGCCCGCGTTTGTCAATGGACTTGTACGCGCTTTCGGGCAGCATCGTCGGTTCGGATTGATAGGCGTTGAACAAATCGGTGATGACCCGTTCGGCCTTGACCGCCATCCTTACCACTCGATAATGGCTGTACATGTTCTTATATAGGAAATCCTTGAGTTCGCGGTTGCGGCGCTGCATCTCTTCGCTGAAACCGATCAAGTTCGTTTTGAGCTTTTGGATGTCGAGCGGCGATTTGACTGCACTTTCTTTCAGGCGCTGGTCGGTCGCTTCGATCATATCCGTGACCAGTAGGCCAATCAGGTGGCGGATCATGCGGTGTCGTTCCAAATCCTCGAGGATTGCGCCATGCCAGTTGAACGTTGCGCACAGGACTTCCCATAGGGCCACGCCGGATAATTGGGAGGGCGAAATCAAACTGGAACGCAGGCCGTCATCCAGGTCGTGCGTCGTATACGCCAGTTCGTCGGCCACATTTGTGATCTGTGTTTCGAGGTTGCCGCGCAGGCTCGCATCATAATCGCGCGCATCCGATACATCGTATTCCGATTCGTGCTTGACCATCCCTTCGCGTACTTCCCAGGTGAGGTTTAGCCCCGGGAATTCGGGATAGCGTTCTTCAAGTTCCGTCACAATGCGCAGGGATTGTTTGTTGTGATCGAAGCCGCCGTGATCCTTCATCAGGCGCGCCAGCGCCACTTCACCCGAGTGGCCGAAAGGGGAGTGGCCCAGGTCGTGCGCCAGGCAAATGGCTTCGACCAGGTCTTCGTTCGCACCCAGTGCGCGCGCAATGGTGCGTCCTACTTGTGCCACTTCGAGGGTGTGAGTCAGCCGTGTCCGGAAGTAATCGCCTTCGTAGTTGATGAAGACCTGGGTTTTGTATTCGAGTCGGCGAAAAGCCGTCGTGTGGATGATCCGGTCACGGTCCCGTTGGAATGAGGTGCGATAATCCGGCTCATCGTCCAGGTAGGCTCGGCCCTTGGTGTCTTTGCTTCGTACTCCGTAGGGTGCCAGCGCTTTGTCTTCCAGTTCTTCCAGCTTTTGACGATCAAAATACATGGTTACCTTTCAAATCATAATGTCATTGCTTCCCGGAGGTTTGCAATGACATTGGTGAGTGGGGCGAGAGGGACTTGAACCCTCAAGGTGTCTCCACCGGTTGATTTTAAGTCAACTGCGTCTGCCGATTCCGCCACCGCCCCTGGTGGGTGGCGTTATTATAATACAACTACGTGGGTAAATTCTTGAGTTTTCGTTCAAAATATACGGCTATGAACGCAAAAACCATCCCACAAGAAACTGACACACAGTTGACTCGATCACTTGTTGACAATTATTTGTTGATTTGGATTGAAGCCTTCTTGATTGACCGCAAGACGCGAGTTTCTGAAACAGATGGATATGCGCGTGAGGACTATCTCGTTTGCGGTTCACGGCGTAGAGTGTTGGCATTGGGGAACGAACGCCACGCCGGCGCGGGGCAACTGCTTCGATCCAAAGCCTGTGCGGTATAGGTTTATTTCGCTAAATCAGTAATACGGGATAATACGCAATGGTAACTATATATTTGACAAAATTTTAGTACATGGCGATAATACGGGGACCAGAGAGGATGCGCCAAGATGGAAATGCCAATTACAAAATCCCTATCAAAAATACTTGCTTGGATACTGGGTGGTCTTATCGCGATTATCGCCGGGTTATTGTCCGCAGAGGGTAGCCAAATAGGCATATTAACTCCCAATTGCTTACCTGGTCAATTTTGGTGTGTTATTGAAATTAATGTGTTAGTTGCGCTTGCCATATTGGGGATATTGGTTCTTATCGTTTTCCTTATTCCCGTTATAGTTGATCTTGTAATTGCGGGATTCAAGTTCTCGTGGCCTAGACTGGTAAAGTTCTTTAAGACAGCAAATCCGAATAATATCACATTGCGCTTTGAAACTACCACCAGAGCTAAAATCGATGAAGTATTGCTAACAATACAAAACGATGAATGGAGATTTGATTCTCTTCTCGCTTTTGCAGATGTTTTACTTTTGAGAGCAGAACCAAATGACGAGCAGTTGACTCAGTCTGATATTTACAAGTTTTCTCGCCAATGGGATCGTTTGAAGTGGATTACTACTGGCAAATCGCAACCTGTTGAGTTGAAATTATTTGAAAGTCAAGAAGTAGAATTCTTGAAATTAGATTTTAGCAAGAAGATGTTTTACATCAATACAGATGATTTTGGCAAAACAGAATTTGGTGCTGGGATTTATCAATTTATTATAAAAATAGTTATGTTTGAAACTAAATTACATATTAGAAACGGACTACCATCAAGGTTTCGACTAAACCGCACTTTTTCATTAACGATACACTACGATGGTGCAAATACTGCTGTTTTAGAGGAAATAAGAGATGCAACAAATGATGAAGCAAATTTATAATAATTAGGCATTTGACAAACAAGCAGAAAGGAGAATAATATTAGATAGATGACAAACTAAGGTGAGTAAGATGAAAAATGAATTGAACTTCTCGCAAATTGCAAAACTATACTCAGACGAAGAGGAAGCATACAAATTCCTTGAGTCTATTCTTTGGAAAGATGGCGTAATCTGCCCGCATTGCGGCAATGTCGGTGCATATCTCATGGAACCCAAGAGCGGTGAGCGCAAGACTCGAACGGGCAAGGTACCCTGCGCCGTTTTTGGCGTTGCATCAATCTAGATTGCAAAATGCAGTTTTCAGTTCTAAGTGGCACAATTTTTGAGGATAGTTGTATTCCTCTCTCCAAATGGTTACTTGCAATCCACGAACTAAACGCAGACAGGAACGATATTTCAAGTTGTGAGTTAGGTCGCAAGTTGGGCATTACCCAAAAATCAGCCTGGTTTATGGCACAGAGAATCCGCTTCGGAATGGCTCATACATCACTCGAAGAAAAACTTGACGGAAACGTTGAAGGAGACGAAACCTACATCGGCGGACTTGAAAAGATGTAAACACGCCAGCAAGCGAACAGAAGATAATCAAGGGCGAAGCACAAAGACGAAGACACCCGTTATTCGTCCATTCAGCGCGGCGGCAATATTTATTCAAAGTAAATGAAGACGGTTTCAAGCCAGAATATCCGTAAGGTTTTGAATGAGCGCGTACGTCACGAAGCAACCTTACAAACCGATACATTCCCTGCCTATGAAACAGTCGGCAAGGAATTCAAGGCACACGAGAAAGTAGATCACGGAAGTGGCGAATATGTGAACGGCAATGCTTATATTAACACAATTGAAGGTTATTTCTCAAAACTGAAGCGGTCACTCAGCGGAACATTTCATCATGTTTCCGAGAAACATCAGGACCGCTATCTCGCCGAGTTTGATTATCCTTTTACAATAAATAACAGGATGCAAAATGTTGGAAAACAAACAAACAAACAAAAGAAAGTACGTGAAGTTTTACAAGTAACAGGAAGAGATAGACAAGGAAATTTGTGGAGCGGAGATATCATGATTGAAAAATATACATCTAAAGAGCCGGTAGACGGTATAAGTTTTTAGTGTATTATCTGCAAGGATGTAAAGCCATTGAATATTGACGGCGGAGTCATAGCCAACGAAAAAGGATGGATGTGCAAAATACATCAAGGCAAATAATCTTTTGGTTTGTCTTTGAAGGTTCTAGTTATGGTTAGTTGCTCAATGCCTCTAAATTCAACCCTGATTTCATTTTCCTTTTGGATGTACTTTACCTTAAGAATTTTTATCGTTCCGTGCCCAAAGCATATTTTCCCATTTGTAAATATCGGCCCTTCGTAAACAGTTTTAGATGTTGGGCCAGCGGCATCAAAGCGTCCGAGGTTTGAAGAATTGAATTCAAAAATCATGTAACCGTTCCAATTAACTCCATCTCCTTCGACTTCAACATGTGCCAAACCTTCACTTCCGTTCAAGATCGCCATAACCATCTCCTTTCAATAGGTGAAACATGAAACAGAAAACGAAACGAAAGACAATTAAGAAATACATTAAAAAATATCAAAAGAAACTCACGCTTTATGGTATTCCAGAGGTGAATGTCTTAAAAGAACTTCTAAAATCTCCTCCCATGCCAAAGACCAATATGAAGAACGAATAGACAAGCAATGAAAGGCCGCCAAAAGTATATGTCTACGTCAAGATTTTGTCCAGTATATAGTTACATAAGCAATATTGCTGCGTCACGGCATTAAATTTTGCGGTTTATCAACCCACTCGTGATGACTCAAATCAAGGCTTATCACGTAGCGATCCCCATAAGAAAGAAAGTATTCATCGTGAGGCGCATTGAAGGTTATTGTCATGGAAGTAATTGTGTCCGGGTTGACGTTCGTTAATCCAAACGTTATCTCTCCGTTTATGGTGGCGCCTGGGAAGATTTGCCCTCCCATTGTGCCTGATGTGTAGAACGAATATTTCATCAACTGGACTTGTTCGCCGTTCGCCACCAGCAAGCCCTGGTCAGGGTATATTGACATAATGCCACCCGTGCTGTTTGTGGCGATGATATACAGTTCGCAAATTGTGGACGTATTATAAAAAGCATTGGACGCGTTGTACCACTTCTGTTCTTTCGGGGTCAGGGATGATTTATAAAAAACAACCAGGCGGGGAATTGTGACCGTTACTCCTCCCTGATCTTCTGAAGTCAGATTGTTCCAGGAATCTCCAAGGGGATGACCAAGAAAAGTATCGGTACCCACGTTGTTCATTGCCCAGGATATACCAACAACCACAAGCACGACTACTATTACCGCCGCGCCGATCATCATCATTTTGGGGGACAGTAAGTTGAATTTTCTGGAAGGGGACGCCGCTTTTGGCGTGATGACCGGAATGCCGGCCAGCATTTTCTTTGCCTGTTCGTTGCCTGGATTTATTCGCAATACTTCCCGCAAGCAGTAAGCGCGTTCGTTGTTGTTGGTGGACAAATTCGACAACCATCCCCACGCCTGTTCGTTATTTGGCTCTTGTTGAACCGCTTTAAGTAGATAGGTACGGGCCTGGTCTTTGTTTCCAGCTTTCAAAGCAGCAATGCCGAGTTGAAGTGAGCTATTGTTGTCCATGAATTATCTCCTTTCCTCTTCGTTGGAACTGAAAACCACCTGAAAATACTATTTTTGGAATCGTACTTTTACTTTTTCTTTCTCGGTGCAGGCGCTTAACGTTTTCTGCATCACCCATTCCCTCGCGCAGTTTTCTCATAAGAATGCCAAAACAACGGCTATTGGCCAGAGCGCACTAAGGATTAGTGCTTCTTGAAGTAATAGTTTCATGTCAGTTCACAAACATATCTTTGCCAACATAGGCAAGAATTCCGAGCGTGATATACAACGGGATCGCACACACTTGAATTGCGCTTGCGCTAAATACCATCTGAAATGTTCCAAAGACAGAACCCACCACTGCGAGAAAATAGAGTTGTTGAAGTGCGCTCTTTTTCTTGCCCAATACAGGAGGAATCATTGCGCCGTTTAAGATGCTAATGCCAACGTTAAAAAGTCCAAACCAGAACAAATTTCCAGAAGAAGTATTGCTAAACGCGATATTGAATGCTAGCATAATTTGCAAAAGGCCAATTCCAAGCCAATACAGAATCATAACAACTAACAGCACAACGATAATTGTCTGAATGGTTTGAAAGCTAGGTATAGTAATTTGAACGGGCGCGACTTCTTGTGTAGCTTGCACATTCGCGGCGGTTCCCGGCCTGTTTGAAATTCTTGTCCAATCATTTACTTCAAGGTCTTGCAAGAGTGTTTTGGTTGGACCATTTTGGGGATTAATTCTGATGACTTGTTTGAGGCAATGAATTCGTTCATCGGTGGTTATCGCTGTATTTGATAGCCAGCCCCATGCCCTTTCACTGTTCGGCTCCTCTCGAACAGCTTTTAGCAAGTAGAAGCGCGCCTCGTCCTTTTTGCCAGCTTTGAATGCAGCTATTCCGAGTTGAAGTGAAGTAGCGTTTTCCATTAATTATCTTGCAATACGCTGGAGGGCATTCATTTTTGAATAAGTCCGGTTTGCTCACTATAATTGCAGAATGGGGAACAAGCCATAATTGCCTCAAGTTCATTGAGTGAAGATTGCTGCTCATTTAGTGAACTTTGCAGATACATCCCTTCTAAGAAGGACGAACCAGATGTCGAACCTTTTAT
>Ga0182027_10001944_pt1 | contig 33717 bp, 23 predicted proteins | sample 712E1DmetaG_FD_121300 | JGI IMG/M metagenome (GOLD analysis project Ga0182027, IMG submission 121300) | Permafrost microbial communities from Stordalen Mire, Sweden - 712E1D metaG (Illumina Assembly) | ecosystem: Environmental > Terrestrial > Soil > Wetlands > Permafrost | place: Sweden...
CGAACACGGTTGAATTACAGTTTCTCTTTAGCATGGGGCCGCATAAAGCGCATTTGTTTTAGGGCCCGGGATGAGGTAAAAAAAACCGTATATTGTTAACAAAGGAGATATTTTCATGACCACGCAATTAGGTAAAATGTCATTAGGTTTCATTACCGGTGTCCTTGTCGCTATTTGTCCGGCATCGGCGGCGATCAGGATCGTAGCGTCGTTGCCGGACCTCGGATCAATCGCGTCATATATCGGCGGCGACAAAGTCGAGGTCGCCTCCATTGCCCAGGCAAACGCCAATCCCCACTCGGTGGAAGTGTTTCCGTCATACATGGCAAAGGCCGCGCGCGCGTCCTTGTTCCTTAAATGCGGGCTGGCCCTCGACCAATGGGCCGACGCGATTATCGACGGTTCCCGCAACAATAGCCTGACAATCGTCGATTGCTCGGCGGGAATAGACGTTCTTGAAAAGCCGGCCGGAAAAGTTGACGCTTCCAAAGGCGACGTGCATCCGTTCGGCAACCCCCATTATTGGCTCGATCCGTCAAACGGCATTATAATTGCGCAAAACATTCTTGACGGCCTTAAAAAAGTCGACCAGCCTAATAGCGCGTTTTATTCGGCCAATTTTGAAAAATTCAAGTCCGAATGCGCCGCCAAAACCGCGGAATGGAAAAACCGAATGAAACCGCTGGAAGGGAAAAAAATCATCAGCTACCATTCGTCGTGGGTGTATTTCGCCGCTGCTTTCGGGTTTACCGTCAGCGGCATGGTCGAGCCGTTTCCCGGCATTCCTCCCACGGGGAACCATCTTGCCGTTCTCGTGGACTTGATTAAAAAAGAACAGTGCTCGTTTCTTATCCAGGAGCCGTATTTTCCGGGCGACGCGCCGAACTTTTTAAACCGGCAGACGGGAATCCCCATAGTCAAATGTTCCCCAGCATGCGCGGATGTTAAGCAAGGCTCCTATATAGCCCATTTCGATGCCATTGTCGACCAAATTGTCAAGCTGACCGGAGGAAAATATCCATGATGTTGTTTCATTATCCCTTTATGCTCCCGGCCGTCTGCATTTGCCTGATTTTGGCGGGGATCCATACCTATTTCGGGTATCATATCGTCGAGCGCGGCGTTATTTTCGTCGACCTGTCGCTTTCGCAGATAGCGGCGCTTGGGGCAAGCGTGGCCATTTTGCTCGGCTGGGGCGAAAACGCCCCGTTTCAAACCTTTTGCATGAGTCTTGCCTTTACGCTTGGCGGCGCGGTGCTTTTCGCTTTTTTGCGTAAAAGCCAGAACACGGCGCCCATGGAAGCGCTGATCGGCATCACCTATGCCGGGGCCATAGCGCTTTCGCTTTTAGTATTGGAAAAATCCGCCACCGGCACCGAGCATATCAAGGAAATGCTCGTGGGCACGATTTTAACGGTCCCCTGGAAAGACGTGATTGAGCTGGGGGCCATCGTTCTAGCGGTCGGAATAATCCATTGGGCTTCGCGAAAAAGACTATTTTTAATTTCGGAATCTCCCGACATGGCGGCGCGAAAGGACCTGAAACTCTGGTGGTGGGACGTGGTCTTTTACGCTACCTTTGGCGTCGTGGTGACCTCTTCGGTTAAGGTGGCGGGGGTGCTGCTTATTTTCTCGCTGTTGATCATTCCCGCGGTCACGGCGCTTATCTGCACCGCGGGAAGGATGAAAAGGGTCATTTTCGGATGGCTGTTCGGCGCCGTGGGATGCGCGCTCGGGCTGGAAGTTTCCTTGCGGGGTGATTTCGCGGCAGGTCCGTCGATCATTGCCACCTTGCTTGCGCTGCTTTTAGTATGCGCGGTGGCGGCGCCCCTTGCGAAGAGGGCCGGATTAATTGGGAAACGGTCTTGACGGATATTTTTTTTAAAGTGATGAAGGCGGCGCGTGCGCTTTACAAAAACAAATTCCTGGACGACTTTTTTTATCATGATCGCCATTGCCATGGCGGCGGGCGCAAAAGAAAAATCGTCGATTTTTCATTCAATGCAATCGTCAAGGAACGCCTCCTATGCGCGCGACGCCGCCGCGCTGGAAGCGCGGCTCACCCCGTATTTGCATAGGAAATTAGGCCATTTCAATATTCCCGCGACCGGCGCGACCAGGCTCAGGGAATCCGATTTGTTTTTGCTCGCCAAATTGTGGAACAGCCTCAGCCCTGAGTTTAAAAAGCTCTACGAAGCTGCGAGCCAAATTCCAACGGGCTATGTCTACTGCGTTTCGCCCAGCGGCCATTTTGAAGTATACTACACCACGAGCGCCAAACTTGGCGGCAATGTCGACCCGACCGACAACTACGGGTTTGGCGTGGGGGGGAACTGGCGCGCGAAGACAAGCCAGCCTAACGGGGTCCCCGATTATGTTGACGAAGTGGCCTACGCTCTGGACAGCGCCTGGTCCATGGAAGTGGACGGTTTTTCGTATCATCCGCCATATCCCTATACCGACGCGACCCATTCGTCAAACCGCTTTAAGGTCGTTATTACGACGCAGGATGCCGGGGTTTACGGTGAAACATATCCTTTTGATCCGGTCGGGTCGCGGGGGTTTACCAGCCTCATCGAAATACGCAATGAATGGTCGGACCAGGATTGGACAGGCACCGGCTACGATACTATTCCCTATAACGGGGCGCGCGTCACCTGCCCCCATGAATTCTTCCACACCATCCAATTCGGCATGGCCTGGAACTTAAACGACACTTTCGGGGTTCCCGATTCTTTTCCGTTAAGCTGGATCGAAGGGACCGCCGTCATGATGGAGGGGCTGGCTTTCCGGTACGTTTTCGATTATATCCAATATACGGCCGACTATTTCGACGACCCGACCCTAACCATGCTTCCCCCTTCCGACACGGCCTCCACAGTCTATACGAATTCCCTGGTCACCAAGTTTTTACATGAAAATTACAGCCCTGACCCGCATAACGATTTTATCCGGCATATTTTTTACGCCGATTATAACGCGCCGATTAATTTCTACCAGGGGCTTCGCTCCCAATCCGATTCGGTCGGGAAAAATTGGGTCGATATATTAAACGCGTTTCATACGCAGAGTTATTTCACGGGCAATCGGGCCATAAGCGGGACTTTTTTACAAGACGCGCCCTTGCTTCCACAATGGTCTTTGAGTATTGACGCCTTTACCGCAACCAATAAAATCACCAAACAAGTAAACCCCTACGGCTTGCAAGTCTTTGCGCTGCAACCGACGCCCGCGCAAAGCGACACGGTGGGCCTTATTTTCCAGGGGGACAAATCGGCGTATTCGTATCCTGTCTGGTCGGCGTCCTGCATACTCGAACGGCTTAACGGGGCCGATTCAATCGCCCATTTTACGTTTGCGGGAGGCGCCTTGGCCACGCTTCAAATTCCCTCATGGCATTCCTTGAAAGACGCCGCGGTCATCGTGACCAATGGCGATATCGCCGCTAGTCACAACGCTTCGATAACCATCACCTCGGCGGCCGTCGTTTCGCAGATTGATACGACTGAAGTGGCGATTTATCCGAACCCGGTGCATGCGCGGCCGGGCTCGATGGTCAAAATTTCGGGACATACTATTACCGAGCTTTGGGTCTACGACGCGGGCGGCAAGGTCGTTTCGCATTGCGCAAGCGGCGCGCGGGCGCTACCGGCCTCGCTTGCGCAAACCTCGTCGGGATTTAACTGGCTGCTTACCAACGCGGCGGGGAAATCCGTGGTTCCGGGAATGTACTATGTTTTCCTGACCTACAAAGATCCGCTCACGCAGGCGCTCCTCAAGAAAAAACAAAAGGTTCTGGTTGTTCCGTGAGGGCCGCGGGCGGCCGCTTAGCGACCGGCGGCTATTGACGATAAATATTTCAAATGCCGGTTTACCCATTCGATGCGCCGCGCCTCGCGCGGGACCTTAAGCCCCAGGCCCGTTTGCGCGGAAAGCACCGCCGTTTCGCGGTTTCCCATGGCGAGAAATGAAGCGGCGATGAGCTGATAACCGGAAAGTATATCGACCCAGTTCTTTTTACCGCGCTTTGAGGCCAAATCGATCAGCCGCTGCGAGCGCGCAATGGCTTCGCGAAAATTTCCCGAAGCGAACGCGACGCGCGATTTGATTTGCAGAAATTGCGTGTTGTCCGGGTAGCGCCGGAGCACGGCGGAAACCAGGGAATCGGCCTCTTCGTATTTTTTTTCGTCGAGCAGGATCCAGCCGAGAGAATTTTTCGCCGCGTAGCGCACCCAGGACTCGTCGGAGGCTGCGGTCCGCAATTCGTTAAGCCCTCGTTCAAGCCGGCGCCCAAACCCCGGGAGCCACTTAAAGGAAACGCCCGAATAATAGTCATACAGCCCGATGCTGTAGGCGGTTTGTTTAAATGTCGGGTCAACGGATTTGATGGTTGTCATGATGCGATAAGCGCTTTCGCCGTCGAGCAGGCTTTGAAAAACGTTTCCCGTCTTGGCGTTGACAATCGCCTGAGCGCCGAGAAGCGTGCCCCTGAAAAAAAGTAATTTCAAACTGTCGCGGCAATCGGCAGAGGCCAGCGCGCGTTTTATGATAAACATGATCGAATCGACCGCCGGCATGAACCGCTTCCCGTCGATGCCGTAAGATTCGTAATCGGCCATTTCCGCAAAAGCGATATTGAGCTTCATGAACCGCGCGTCGATATCAACGCCGTTTTTGCGCAAGAGCGAATCGAGGTACTCCGCGGCCCGGTCATAATCCTGGAGCAGGATAAGCGAGTCGGCGGTCTCGATTGTTTTTCCCCAGTCAAGGGGGTGCGCGCCGACCGGCAGGGCGATCACGCATGTTAGAATGAAAAAACAGTAGAGCTTCGGCATTAGCGCGTTTCCAGGCTCTTCGATGAGGTGTAGCGCTTGCCCTTCCATTCGAAAACGCTGAGATTGCCTTTAAGGACGATCAGGGGCACCAGAAAAATGTGCATTATGGAAAGCGGCGGAAAATATTTAAGCAATGCAAGACAACCGAACCGCCTGGCCGACGGCGCGATAAAAAGAAAATCAACAATGACTTTCAAACCGACGGCTTTTGCCAAAAGCGCCAGAGCGCCATGGTCAATGACCCCCGCGACGAATAGCGCAAGTATCAGTACATTAAATAAAAGTACCTGGACGAAAAATGCCTGAATCGCCGGCGTAGCGATCGTGTCGCCGTAGGCGGCCCATCGAAACCGCTGGTTCATGAAATGATTGAAGCTTGAGGCGCCTGCCGTCGTGATATATGACGCGGGGTCGCCGGCCACGGTAATTGAATAACGGGAATTATGCGCGCAGTGCAGAAAAAAGTTGTCTTCGGCGGGCCGGATTTTCAGGGAATTAAAGGCCGCGCGGTTGAGCGTATAAAGTTCCTTGCGATATGCCATATTCGACGCGGTGCACGTGTATGCAAAACCGATTCCGATAAACGCGGTCCCGAGCGCCCGCTGGGAAAAGTAGTCCAGCGCGTCGATCCCTTGCCAGAAAGTGCGCGGCGAATGGTAACGGGTATGGCCGATCACCATGCCCACGCCTTCGGTAAAATAGCCGTTAAGCGTTGAAAGCCAAGTCGGAGGGACCTCGCAGTCGCCGTCGGTGCTGGCGATGATGTCGCCGCGCGCGCAATCGAGCGCTTTTTTCAAGGCGGTTTTTTTAGGAATGGCGTCGGCGCCGGGCTCAATCCTGACAAAGGAAAATCGACGGTCGGTTTTGCAAAATTCCTCGATAAGGGCCGGCGTGGAATCGGTTGACCGGTCGTCGGCGATAATGATTTCATAAAGGTCGGCGGGATAGGTTTGCCGCGCCAGGCCCGCAAGGCAAAGGCGAAGCGTGTTTTCTTCATTATGAACGGCCACGATTACCGAAATGAAACGCTTGGCGTGGGTGTGCGGCCTCGCAAGCCTTAATTGACCGATGAGAAGAACGAGCAGGGCGCAGCCGTAAACGCCTCCGGAAACGGCAAGCAGCCACTGTAGTAGGTGTAGCGCCGTCATGGTCGCCTTTCCATAAGCAAGGAGCCGATGGTGACCGGGCGAAGGTCTTCGTTCGCGAGAACCAGGGCGATTTCCGAAAGCGCCCCCGCCGTTGCGGCATAGTCTCTTAAAGGGTCCAAAAAATGACATTCATGGAACAGCACGATGGCGCCGGGGCCGATTTTTTTAATGACGCGACGGGCGATGCCCGATTGTTTCCGTTTGGCAAAGTCGCGGGAATTGACGTTCCATAACACGATGCGCAGGCCGAGTTGTTTACAGGTCGAAAAAATCGCCGGCGTGACTATGCCGTATGGCGGGCGAAACCATGTGGCGGCTTGGCCGGTAACGTCCTCGATAAGCAACGAGGTTTCCTTAAGTTCGGCCATGGTTTTTTTTTTGCCAATAAACAAAAAACGAGGGTGGGTGAGAGAGTGGTTGGCGATTTCGTGGCCCGCTTCGTGGACGCGCCGGGCAAGGGTTTTGTGCGCCTTAAGGTTTTGGCCGGTCATGAAAAAAGTAGCGCGCATATTTCCCCGCGAAAGGGCGTCGAGAATTTCCAGGGTAAATCGCGGATGCGGACCGTCATCGAAGGTCAGGGCAATCGACCTTTGCCGGGAAGGGCCCTTAAATATAATAGGCCACATTGCCCAAGGGCGTAAGGGTGGAGTGTTGTTCGGCATAGACGGGTTGTTTTCGAAAAGGTCGTCGGCAATGCCGCTCGGGCGGCCCCTTAAAATTATATCATCCGTCGGCGCGAATCATTGTTTTGTTGGACCGCGCATACCTTTTGGGATATGGCGACATACGTTTTAAAGCCCAGTTCAACGTTAATTGGCAATGGTTCTTCTTTTCGCTTAAATTTCAAGTATTTTTAAATGGCATGTGGTTTGCATAAAAAAAAGGTCAATGTTGGTTACCAAAGGTTTTTAACATAGTAAAAAGGAAGGGGTCTATGGAAACATTAAAAAAAATGTTGCAGTCGGCTTTTGTTGCCGTGATTTTATTTGCTCCGACGTCCCAATCGATCGCGGGAGTTGCGGTCGGCATTTCCATTAATGTGGCGCCTCCCGAGTTGCCGGTCTACGATCAGCCCGTTTGTCCGGGTCCCGACTATATGTGGACCCCCGGTTACTGGGCGTATGGTGATGAAGGATATTATTGGGTTCCGGGAATTTGGGTTTTGGCCCCACAGCCGGGCTTTCTTTGGACGCCCGGGTATTGGGGGTGGTCGGACGGATATTATGTTTGGCATGATGGATACTGGGGCCGGCATGTCGGATTTTATGGCGGGGTCTGCTATGGATACGGCTATACGGGAGTCGGTTTTTATGGAGGATATTGGCGCCATGGGGTCTATAATTATAATCGTTCCGTGACCAATGTCAATGTGTCGGTCGTCCACAATGTCTACTCGAGGACGGTCGTCGCCCCGGCGGTAACGGCGCGCGTGAGTTTCAACGGCGGCACCGGCGGTACGCTTGCCAAACCGACGGCCAAGGAAATTGTCGCGGTCCATGAACGCCATATTCCGGTAACGGTTCAGCAAATCCAGCATCGTCAAACGGCGGTCAAAAACCGCGAGCTATTAGCTTCGGTAAATCACGGAAGGCCTTCGGCGGAGGTTTTGGCCAAACATGCGGCCTCTTCGCCCCATACGGAAGCGGCAAGGGTCAATAATCTCGGTCCCCATGATCATGGCGCACATGGGCCCCATATGGACTATTCACGGCCCGAACAAGAGCAGCGCGATCACCGTGGAAGACATGAGCGCTAAGCGTAATAGTTTTTTAACGGTATGCGCGAATCCGAAAGCCGGATTCGCGCATGCGTGAAGCTTATCTAGTCAAGGGTACCGCGATAATATCGGCGCCGCATCGCGCGAAGTAAATCCCGCGCGAAAAACCGCTCAGATCGAGAGGCTGTCCTGCCCGCGCGTGCGCAAACACCCGTCCGCTCGGCCCGATCAGTTCAATCTCATGGGTCCCGTCGCCGACCAATAGTGCGTTTTTCAAAGAGATCGCATGATGGACAGTTGACGAGGACGGTAGCGCGTTATCGACGATTGTCGCCCCAGTGCCGTCGGCTTCCATTCGTAAATAGTCCCACTCCAGGGTGCCCCCGCTTTGCGCGATGGAAAGCGTATTGGCCCCCGCCTTAAGCGCCGACGCGCTAAAGGTGAACGACGTGTCCCAGAAAGCGCCATGGCTGCCAAGGCGGACCACCGCGTCCGACGTGTTACCGGGATTAATGGTTGCTATTTGCGTGCCGTTGAGGTTGAAAGTAAGCCGGGAACCGTCGCTGGAGGCAAGTCCCAGGTAAAATCCACCCTTTGTTCCCGTCGGAGCGGTGGGCAGGTTAAAATCCACTTTCCAGGTTTGGGCGTTCATAATGGCCCAATTCCAGGTTTTGGCATAAGCGTCGGTCCCGACGGTAAAGGTAATTCCGTTAGGAAACTGTGTTGGGTAATTAATATAAGCCGTTTGCCAGTAGCCATAGAGAGAGTCTCCGTTCAGGAATTCATGGGAATCGCGGTCGGGAATGCCGATTTCCCAAATTGTTGACGCGGTGCGCGGCGGAGTCCAACTCACCGTTCCAAGGTTAAGATTTTGTCCTGCCGTGACCGTGACCCCGGTTTTCTTGAATGTCCCGGGACCACCCGGCCCGAATGCATAAAGGTCATAAGTTCCGGGAACCACATGCGGAATGGTAAAGGCGCCGCCGGGTCCGGTTTTGACCCAGAACTCATAGGTAAAAAACTGCTGTTGAAAATCGCCGACGTCAGGGGCCAGACCGATCCACATTCCGGCCGGAGATGCGTTGGGCGCTCCCGGATCGGTAATGGCGAACGTTCCGCTAACCGTGCCGCGTCCGCTCTCTTGCACGTATCCCGTGTCCTTAAACCACGTATAGGGCCACGCGGTTTGCTCGGCCTTCGATTGCGCGATGGCGTCGTTAAACAAAGCATTGTGGAAATCGGCTGTCTTTGGCGCTGCCTTGTTTAAATAGTAAAAGAAAGGGCCATAGATCTTGCGAACGGCAGTTCCCGCGGGCGCGACTTCATTGTTGCCCATACCGTAATGCGAGCCGCCGAACATGTTGAGCATGGCCGGGCCCGCCTGGCATGTGAGTTCGCGTTTCTTGGGCCCGCCATTATAGTATTCGATGCTCGGAAGCGTGACCCAGATCCCGATGCTGTCGGCGCTTGAACTCCAACCCCAGGCCTGTTCTTCGCCGAAGTCCGCGCTATAGGTGTACTTGCATTCGTATTGCCCTTTGAAAACGCCCGTGGTCAGTTGCTCCACTTCCTTGGGCGCGCCGGTCACCGCGACGCCGGCGGCCCAGTCGGCCCCGGAGGGCATGAGCGTATTGCGCTTTGCGTCGACGCTTAGCCAGTCGAAGGTGGAGCCCACGTAAACGTTTACCCGCCATTCGCCGCCGTTCCATGCGGGATAGCTTGCGGGATGCGAAAGAATCCCCGTGGCGTAGAACCCGGTATTACCGCGCAGGAGCGCGTAGTCAATGTCAACGTCCTGAGGCGACCCTACCATGTGCATGCGGACCTCGGCCATTGCCCCGCCGTTGGTTTTTGGATCGGCCTCAAGCGTATAAACGCCGTTACCAGCTTCAAGTTCCCAATATACCTGGCCGCCGTCAGCACCGCCGGAAAGAATGTTCTCTCCGCCATACATCACGGTCTTAATGGTCCCGCTGGCTTTGGTTACGGTGATGGAAACGATCCCATTGTCCAGCACCACGGTAGTGCCGTTGTCCGTTACCGTTACGTCCGCGCCGGTCGTTCCTCCGCCCGGTACATTAGCAAAAGAAGCGGCAACCATCACCGACAGCGACAGCATCAACATTTTCAGCCTATTCATAGCTCCTCCTGGTTAAATATTTTCCAATAATTGCGAAAAACACATTTATCACCTTACTTATCATTAATATAATGAATTAATTTTAAAAAGCTTTCCTAATTTCGAAACAAAGTGAAAAATAATCTTTTTTAGGTCAACATTTTTATTCATAAATTCCTCCTTTCACGTTTTTAACTAATTGATTATTAATATATTATAAATACATTTATTATTTAACTTTAAAGCGATTAAGTAAAATATTAAAAATTTAGGTCAACATCTTAAGGAAAAAAAATCTATTCTGTTCTATAAATTAGAAACAATAAAATTCCTTTAAAACGGATTAATTCATTTAATAAACTAAATGAAGCAATAAAAGTGCCAGCGAAATAAGAGGGAAGCGGCTTACTTATGCGGCCTTATTGATTTTTGAAGTTTTTGAAGATTCTTTCAAATTAAAGAACTCCATTAATATGCCTGCGCGCATAAGCCAAGATAAATAAGAAACGGAACAGCAAGGAAGAGAAACAGAATTGTTAAATAAATTTTTGGATTCAATTTTTAAAATCCCTTGTTTTGCCCGTAGATAGTGGGAGAGCTGGGAAATCGCAATTCGCTAAATGTAAACCACAATGCAAATTAATCGCTTGAATAAGAATCTCTTTTGTTCTTTTTTTCAGGACTTATGCTTTTAAAAAGTCATTCTCATCCCTTTTAAAGGAAATGTTGATGTTTTTAATTGCTTGTTGTATTATTATGGGAACTTTCATGTTCTTCAACTTTTTTAAAAGGAGACGGTATGAAAAAGCTGTTTTTGGTCGCGATGGTCGCGGTGTTTTGCATGGCCCCGTTGACGCAGATTTCAGCCCAGCCCAAAGAAGCGGTGAATCAGGAATTAAGCGAGCATCCTCGAATTGCCGCGGCAATTACAAATCTTGAAGACGCCATTGCCTATATGGAAAGCGCCCCGCACAATTTCGGCGGGCATAAAGCCGCCGCCATCGCCGAATGCCGCAAGGCAATCAACCAACTGCGAAAAGCCATGGCCTTTCGCGCGAGGAGAGAGGGAAAATAACGGATAGGTTTGTTGCCGGTTACCAAAAAGATAAATGCATGGCAAGCGGTCCCTAGTGGGAAAACGCTTGCCACGCATCGGTCAATAAAGGTTTTGCTTGAAGATTCCGGGGTTACGCCGGTCCGATAGCTATTTCAAGAGCGACATTTTTTTCTTGTCAAAAAATTTCCCCGCCGATATTTCGTAAAAATAAACACCCCCCGAAAGCTTGGCCCCGTTAAAGCAAACCCGTTTGCTCAATAAATGACGCCACTGCTATTTCAGGACATTGTATTTTATACGAGCATTGCGTTCCTGTATTTTCCTTAAGGGGATTGTGTCATGAACTATATCAAAAAGGCCATCCGATCTTTTCTGCTTTCGCCAATGGTTTTTGCCGCGTTTACCGTATTTTTTATCGGCTGCGCGGAGTCGATTTCAATTCGCACGGCCCCACCCCAACTCCCCGTTTACGAACAACCGATTTGTCCGGACGAGGGATATATTTGGGTCCCCGGCTATTGGGCGTATGGCCCTAACGGATATTTCTGGGTCCCCGGAATTTGGGAGCCCGCCCCGGAAGCGGGGCTTTTATGGACGCCGGGATATTGGGGCTGGTCAAACGGCTACTATATTTGGCATGAAGGGTATTGGGCCGGCCATGTGGGGTTTTACGGCGGAATCAATTACGGCCATGGTTATGGCGGGGTAGGTTATGAAGGCGGCTATTGGAATGAAGGAAGGCTATATTATAACAGCGCCGTGACTAACGTCAATGTCGCGGTCATCCACACCACCTACCAAGCGCCTGCCAATGAAAATCCCGTTCGGACCACGGTCAGTTATAATGGCGGGGCGGGCGGGACCTCCGCAAAGCCGCTTGACAAGGAGCTTGTGGCGGCCAGGGTCCCGCATATTTCCGCGACCCCGGCCCAGAAACGGCATTTCCGGGCGGCCGCCTCGAACCGCGAGCTGTTGGTTTCATTCAATCAAGGCCGTCCGCGCCGGGATATTCTTGCCAAGCGGCAAGGCCCTGCCTTGGAAAAGAAGGTTGCCAGACAAAAGAAACCTCCCCAAAACAAAGTCAATGAAAAAAAACAAAAAGAACACCGAGAATATGAACATTAAATTGGGAAAAAGAAAAGCGAAGTAAGGTTGGCATGAAGCCCGTTATGCAAAGCGTCGACCTTACTCCCAACCGCCCGCTGGTACCCTTACCCGACGGCTCGCGGCGTATTCCGCTTGGGTCGGGGGAAATAACAAGATGCATCGGGCACGGCGGCATGGCAGCGGTCTACGAAATCTGGAACTCGCAGCTCGAAATGTACCGCGCCGTCAAAATCATCAATCCCGGTTCGGACGAGATAGTCCACGAACGTTTTCAGACCGAAATAAAAATCAGCGCCAAGCTGAAGCACCCCAACATCGTTGAAATTTACGGCGTGGGCGAATGGAACAAGCTTCCCTACATCGAGATGGAAAAAATCGACGGGGTCGGTTTGGACGAGGTCATAGCAAAGCACGGGGCGCTGCCTGCCGCGATATGCACCGCCGTTGGCATCCAAATCTGCCGGGCGCTCAATTACGCCCATAACCAGGATTGCACGATTTACGGAAAATCCTATCATGGGGTCATCCACCGCGACTTGAAACCCGCCAACATCATGATCGGCGAGAACGGAACGGTCAAGCTTATGGATTTCGGCATCGCCCGTCCGGCCGACGTTTCATTTCATACCATGGACGGGCTTGTCGCGGGAACGCTCCAATACCTTGCGCCGGAGCAGATCGAACGGAAAAAGCTTGACATGCGCACCGATTTATACGCGCTTGGGCTCGTCATGTATGAAATCGTCACCGGGGCCATAACCTTCCCTCAAACGAGTTTTGCCAACCTGGTGACCTGCAAAACCAAAAATAAATTCATCCCCATGGAGGCTTTCCGCATCGCCATACCCCGCCGCCTCCAACACGTCATTTACAAATGCATGCAATTCGATATTCGCAACCGCGTTGCCGACGCCGCGCATCTTTTGAAGGACTTGGAAAGCATCCATAAAACCATCACGCATAAAACGCCCGAGGAAATCCTTGCGAAGATGATGGCGGATGGGGGCGGTAAAAAAGTCGTGCTTGTCGCCCGCAAACGTTTCCCCTGGAAAACGACGTGCGTCGGTTGCCTGGCCGCGGCGGGGGTCGCCGCGGGCCTGCATTTCGGCGTTTTAAAAAAAGTCCATTTCCAAACTTCAAACGCGGCCATCCCAGCGCCGCCGGCCCCCGATTCTAACCCGGCCGCGAAATCCCTTGTTTCGGCGATAGTCGCCTCGCCGGTCCCAAACGGTTCCGCACCTTCCGGTGTTTTCAAAAAGGGGCAATCGGGAAAGCGAAGCGCGGTGCCGCCCTCAAAGGAATCCGAAAAGCCAAAGGACGCCGTGGTGGCGCTGACCGGCCAAAAACCGGGCCTGACCTCCCGGGGGCCCGCGACCGTGGCCGATTCGATGAAGAATTTGTATGGGGCCGCCGACCTTTTGGACATCATTGAAAAAGAGTCGGCAAAAAAAAATTGGCCGATTGTCCTTTCGCTTTTCGACGCGCTTTCTCCGGACCAGGCGCGGTCTGACCAAGCGATAGTCTTTAAAATACGCGCGCTTGACGGTGCGGGCATGGGGGCCGGGCTTGACGAGTTTCTCCGTCAAACCACGCTTAACGATGGCGAAATCCATCTTGCCAAAGCAAAGGTATGCCTTCACAAAGGCGATTATTCAGGTTGCCGGAAATGTTTGGACAAAAGTTTGAACACCGCGCATCCGTTCATTGAGTATTCGGTCCTCAAGCGGGAAGTGCTCTATTGTATGGCGCTCTGCGTGACCGCCCAGTTCGAGGCTAACCCCACCGAGCCGGCCTATAAGGAAGCTTTGGACGCATGGTGGCAACTAAGGTCCGTCTTGCATTCCGACCCGGGACATGAGTATAATAAAAAGGCGGCCGAGGAGTTGCAACGCATCGGGAAGAAAATGCAAAAAGGATAGAGCATGGCAAAATATAGGGCCATGAGCATTTTATCGGCAGGTCTATGCTTGGCATGTTTGGCCCAGGAGCCAAGTAAGGTCGATTCGGCTTCGATCCCGGACACCATTGAGGGCCAGCTTCCCGATACAGTCAGGGCGCATATCAGACCGTATTTGGTCAGTGGCGATATTGAAGTTCCCGCCGGAAAGACCGTTATCATCGAGCCGGGGACGGAGTTTTTGTTCAAGGGCCTCACGGGTCTTCATGTTCAGGGTAAACTACTTGCACGAGGCAGCAAAGAACGCCCTATTATTTTCACCTCGGAAAACGACCGGGGCGTCGATTCTTCCCGTGCGGCATATCCGAACCCCTACGATTGGAACGGTATTTACCTGCATTCCGATGCGACGGGGTCGGTTATGCAGTATTGTAAGGTGCTCTATTCGGTATATGGCATTGTCTCGGAAACGAAATACATACGGCTCGATCCGATCGTGTGCATGCGAAACGGAAAAAGCAACCTCGTTATCGACGGCAAGCTTAAGCCAGTGACCGACGCGCCGTTTAGTTACGTTTTATCGATCAGCGACGTCAAGGCGGAAGGGGTCCCGGTCAGAATATTAAACGACCCTTATGCATCGCGGCGTTCCATGATGCGCTATGCGGGTTTTGCCGGACTGCTCGCGGCTGGGGCCGGCGGCGCTTATTTCGGGGAGCAATGGCTGCAGTCGCAAAAGGACCTTACGAATTTTAGCGGCGATGATCCGACGGCGTCGTTGCGCTCCGGGACAGATTCCCAATGGCATGATTTACAGAAAAAAAGGAACAACCAGCGGAACTATACCGGGATTTGCGGGGCGGTCGCGGCCCTGTCGCTGGTCAGTTTTGTTTGGTCGTTTAGGTTTTAAAGGACGCGCCATGAAACGGCTACAAATCATACTTTTAGGCGGACTAATCTGCGCCGGTCCGGCGTTAATCACCTGCGTCAAGGACTATGATCCGTTTGAGAACATCGCCAATACGCAGATATATCTCGCGTCCGACCAATGCTCGCCCCGAATAAAAAACAACCAATCCCTGAGCATATTTACCGCTGAAACGCTTGCGCTCTATTCCACGGCGCGTGAAAAAATCGATTCGATTGTTGTCCGGGCGGATAATAACCGGCTCTGGACGAAAGTAGTTATGCCCGCTCCGCTTGCTGTGGGCAACTATCTGTTCCCGCTCTCTTTCGCCGATACCGGCTGGGACACTATTACGGCCACCGCGTTTCGCTCGAACAATACGACGGTGGAGGCGGGGCCTTTTAAATACTATGTTACCTCCCCGCTCAAACAAGATTCCATTATGTCGCCCCAAGGCGTCGCCTATAACTTTTCAACGGTCCCGGTGGGGGACAATGACATTTATTACTGGTGGTCGTTCGGGACCGCCGAGGGCGATACGATCATGAGCCCTTTTTCTCACTTCGATGTCGAACCTCCTTCCGGCATTGCCGTTGGTAAAATCGGGACCGGATATCTGTGGGTGACCGATACTTCGGAAAAGGTACGTTCGCCGGCAGCCGCTTTTGTCTATGATTTTTATAAACCGGCATTGCCCGTTATCAAATGCATCAATAACGGCTTGACCGGCGATACCCTTATATGCAGCGATACGCTCGTATTTTCAGTCCAGATCATCGATTCCTCGCAGGTTGGAATAAAACAGGTCGAAATCGGCGGGGCGTCGGCGGCCACGACCGACAACTTCACGTATTCAATGGTCTATTACGGCATGATAGGGTATTCGCAAAAAAACCCAAAAGCCGTGCGGGTCGTGGCGTTCGACAACGTGGGCGACAGCGCGGTCCAAACATATTATTGCTATTATAATTCAAACGGTCCGGCCCCGGAGCTAGTCCGCCTGACCCTTGTCAATCCAACCTCTTCGATCACCACGAGGCTTGATTCAATAGTATTTGCCGTGCATGTGGACAATTTCACCAGCGATACCGTCAGTGTGAAGGTCATTGATAACGGCAGCACGATTGGAAAGCAGGAAAAAACGAACGACTCCGCAATAACGTACATTTGGTACCTGCCTCTTAGTCAAAACCAACTTAATGGCATGACTGTCCAGGCTTCTTTAGGTGGAACGGTATGCGCCAGTACGACTATCGGGATTACGCAAAATGCCTCATTTAAAGACACGACCGCCCCCCAAATCATTTGGACAACCATCAATGGCAAGCTTTATACTCCTGGGACGGTCGACACGCTGTCTCTTTTGGAAGATTCCGTGAGAATCACGGTCATGGCGTTTGACAATGAGAGCGGTCTGGATTCGGTAACGCTTAAAAGCGGATCAAAACCGGTCGTCATGAACTATTATTTGGCGGGATATTACTGGACAAGCGAAAAAATTGTCTATTCTCCCGCGGCTGGAACGACCGCAAGCGGGAAACGAATGTCCCTGAATCTTACCGTAACCAATAACGTAGGTCTCTCCAAACAGGAAAGCGTTTCGATCATAAAAAGGTGAACAAAAACCCTCCCGCGAGGAGAACTTTGCGGGAGGGTTTTTGTTTACGTCAAATAGGCTTGCCTACTTTTTCGAAGACTCGGGTTTTTTCTTCGCCGAGCTTCGTCTGGATGAAGAAGTCATTTTTTTTGCTGGCATAGATACGCTCCTTATTATTGTGGAGAGTTGATTAAAGGTCTTTTCCCTTTGTGAACCGTTCACAATAATAATACGCCGCACGCCGCCGATTTATTTAAATTTTATTTAAAGTTACCGTTTTGTATAATGATACAAAATTAAAGCACCAGGCTGTCCAGCAGTTTTGAAGCCGAGGTGACGATTTCAACGCCGGTTTCCATGTTCTTGATTTTGACGTTCCCGTCTTTCTCTTCGTTACCGCCAACGAAAACTACCCTGCGGCTCCTTGCCGCATGGGCCTGCTCCATTTGCTTGCCCACGCCGGTTTTCTTGAGCGAAAACTCGCAGGAAATGCCCGCGCGGCGAATGATACCCGCGATTTCGATGGCTTTTGAAGGGTTGTCCTGGTTGATCGACACAATATAAACCGATGAGCGCGGCGGCAAATGCGGCTCACCGGCTTTTTCCCTGATAAGTTCGCCCAACACGACGTCTCCCGCGGCAAAGCCCACGGCCGGCGTGTCGGGGCCGCCGTAGAGCCCGACCAGCTTGTCGTACCTGCCGCCCCCGGCAATGGCGCGAAGGGACCTTTTTTTGTCGAACACTTCAAATACCGTTCCCGTATAATACGCCAGGCCTCGCACGATGCCGATGTCGAACGAAACATAGTCGCCCATGCCGTAAAAACCTAGGAGCGCGAAGAGCTCCTGTAGTTCCTTAAACGCGGGAATTGACGGATTTATACTTCCGGCGTCTTGCAGGGATTGGAAAGAAAGTACGCGAAGTATGCGGTCATGTTGCAGGGGATCTTTGGCCACCGCTGAAAGTTCGTTTGAAAATTCTTCAGAGGAAATTTTGTGTTTTTTATCCAAAAGCCCGTAGAGCGCGCCGAGATCTTCGCGGGCAACCCCCGCTTCCAGAAAAAGGCCCTCAAGCAGGGTGCGGCTTGAAATATGAACGGTAAAATCCTCGGCCGTAAACCCCAGGTCGCGCATCATGTCGATGACCGCTGCGATAAGCTCCGCGTCCGCGCTCATGTCCTTGACGCCCAGGATATCCATGTTGAGCTGGAAAAACTCGCGAAGCCTTCCTTTCTGCATGCGCTCGTAGCGGAAAAGCCGGGGGATGGAATACCAGCGAACCGGCCGCTTGAGGTTAGTTCCCTTTGCCGCGACCATGCGCGCAAGGGTCGGCGTGAGTTCCGGCCTAAGCGCCATGGGCCGCTCGCCTTTATCGATGAATGTATAGAGCTGTTTTTCTATTTCGTCGCCCGATTTTTGCGTATACAATTCGAGGTGCTCGAACATGGGGCCGTCGTAGAGCTCGAAACCATAGCGCTTGCATGAGGCATGCCAGGAGGAAAAAATGCGCTCGCGTAAAGCCATATCTTCGGGATAGAAATCGCGGGTCCCCTTGGGGCCGGAAATTACGGACATAATGGAATTCCTTTTAAAATAAAAAAATAATAAAAGTCCTCAATCATTAATACTTTTTAAATGTTCTTTTTCCCATCTCCGCCATGCATTGAAATGCGGAAACCCGCGTTCGGCCGTTCTGAATTCAGGCCCGTGAATGACGTTTTTCCCGTTGCGTTTATAAGGAGGAATGGCGATATGCAGCATTTCATGATACACGATACCTTCGATGGCAAAGCGGGGCACGCCTATTTTATTGTAGGTTTGAGCGATCGATATAAGACTGAGGCGGGTTTTGCTTTTATCGACAAAAAATGTTTGGTATGACCGCCAATTGCTTTTATTCCAACGGATATAAGAAGAAAGTTTGCCGCTGAAATACGATGCGTTTACGCTATCGAACACTTCACGTAAATCATAGACGAGGCCGTGGGTGGAAAAGGTATTGGGGTTTGCAAGCCGGACTTTATCGGCTTTGTTGCCGCTTTGTTCGACATACTCCCAAACTGCGCGCTCGAGTTGTTTTTTTCTTTGGAAAACCGGGGAGGTTTTTTTGCGCCGGCGGGAAACCGGCAAATGCGCCCATTCGATAAGCGCGGTTTTGATGGTTTCGGGGGCGTCTTCAAAATAACGGGGTATCGTGAGCGTGCGCTTTGCGGAAAAAGAGTTTATCTTTACGCTCCAGCCTCTTTTTAAGCGATTGTTCAGGACAACGGTAAGACCTTTTGCGCCGGTCTTTCGAATCAGCGCGTCAAAGGACATAGGAGAAAAAAGCGGCAGTTCCAATTGTTCGCCGAAAGAGTGCATGGGACCAACGTTTCCGGTCATCGGCTCTTAAGGATTTCGGCCAAAACCGGAGGATATTTTTTGTCGATCCAAGCGGCGTCATCTTTTAAAAACCTCTTTTCGCGAAGCGTCAGATCGCAGTCGAGCGTGTAGAGATAGCGATACCACTCCCGCTGCAGAGGCGATTTCCAATCCCAGATAAGTTTTTTAAGCGAAGCTTTGCATCGCTTGATTCGGGAGGCCGATAAAGACGATGGATGAAGTCTTGAAAACGGCAGATCGAAAAAACGCGAAACAGCGGCCATGTCCTTTCCAAAGGGCAATTGAGCCATGAGCTTTTGCCAAGAGCTAATGCAAGGCCTTTGCTCCTTGAAAGCCGCAAGTAAAGACAAAAGGAACATATCGGTATGCAAAAGTCCGGTCGGATTCAAAAGCGCGCCGCGCGCGGCGGTCATAAGGTCAAAGCCCCTGTTTTTGTAGGGCCCGAAAAAAAGTTTTGATGGGCAGTAGTCGTTGGCGTATACATTGTCCCATACGCAAACGTTGCCGCCGAACAGTTCATTGACATACCGTAGCGACCTGGCGTTGATGGTTTTTGAAATGACGCGCTCGCCCGTCCAAAGCACGATGGTTGAAGGGGGCATCGAGGCCGCCAGATCGGGCAAATACCGCCGGGATTCATTGTTTTTTTCGACCAGTTCGTCGGCGTATACGGTCGGACAAAACCATAGCGATATGTCCGTGCCCCCGGCTTTAGGTAAGTCGGTTCGCAAACGCGTCAGGAGGTTTCCATGCGCGTTGCCGAGCGATGAAAAGCGATTTTTGCAGGATGCGGGAAATTCGGCGGGAATGTCGTCCATAAGAAGACAGACGCTTTTGCAACCCATTTTTACAAAGGACGCCAGTTTATTTAATAACCGGGAATAATCCTTACCGCCGCGATAATCGAACGATAATCCAGGAGAAATGCCGGGTATGACGCTGAGGTTCTTTTTTTTTGCATGCTTGACAAATAATTTAAATGACGCCTGCCACTGGGCGGGGTAAGGCTTTCGCCACTCTTGGCGGTGAAAAGGGTCTTCTTTGGGAGCGTAGAGGTAGATATTAAGGTTTTCTTGGGCGAGTTTGTCGATAATGGAGCGCCGATCGTCCCATGAGAGCATTCGGCCGTAATAGCCTTCGATGTATCCGAAAAAACGCGAATTTGCGTCTCCCAAATCCCCCCTCGGGGGATTTGGGAGGATTTTTAATTTTTTAATGGGCATCTGGTAAAGTCCCCCTGCGGGGGATTTTGGGGGCGTTTTTATAGTATTTAAAAGAAAAAGGTAAGCGTGAAACCCGCAAGGCCCAGGCCGCCAATTATGTAAAACGGGGCAATAAGGTTATAATCATTTTGCCATTGCTTATTGATCGTATTCCAAGTAGTGTCGGATGCGGTTTTCAATTGATTATATTTATTATTTGCCCCGATTGCGAACACGGTTCCAAGAGCAATGCCCACAACACCCACGCCCAATGAAGTATACCGTATTATATTTCTCGTATTATTGGAAAGACCTTTTTTACCGGATTTCTTTTTCACCGGAACTTCAGCGGTTCCGGACTTGTCGCCGGAAGAACTGATATTGTATGAATACGGGATATTGTCTTGCACGTACTGGATTTTGTCGTCCATGGTAAAATGAAATTGCCCGTTTTGCCTGAAAACGCCGTTTTGAAGGGTCATGACCGGGTTTTGGGACTTGATCCCATAAACGGAATACCTGAGCTGAAAATTCTGAAGATGGATGCTGCCCGATTCCTTGGCGATGATGATGCCGTTCCAGTCGAAGGGATTGGGAAGCTGTTGGCTCTTGGGGTTGAAATCGTTATCATTGACCGTGGTGAAAATGACGGGCCTTTGATCGGAGCCTTCCACCGATAAATCGCCCAAGACATTGAGCCCCGTAAACCCGTTGAAAAGAAACACGCACCCTTCTTTTATGACAAGCTGTTTACCCGATGCCACCGAAATGTCCTTGTCGACGATATAGGGGTTGCCGGTCGCGTCGAACGTTGTTTGGCGCAGTTCCCCCGAAAGGTGCGTTTCCGCGCTGAGCGAAAGGGCCGAAATGGCAAGCACAAGTGCGCATAAGCACTTTTTCATAAATGTCCTTCCCGATATTTGTCAAGTAATTGCAAAACCGAACCAATAATTAAAATTAAGATATGAAAATATATTTAGAAGGGGGTGAATTCAAGCATCTTGTTAAAAGCGCCTACTTAGTATTGGCCAGTTCTTCCACCGCTTTTTGATAGCGGGGATTATTGGGGCTATTGCGGTAAATATTCTTGACCACGAGCCAGGCCTGCAAGGCCAGTCCGCGGTTGTCGGGCGAGGGATCGCTTATGTATTTGTCGCGGTAGACCAAAGCCGTATAATACAGGGCGTCGCTACGCACCTCGGAGCTGCTTCTGAGGTTGCTCGGCTTGGTCACGGCCAGTTGAAAATTATCCAGGGCCTCTTTATGGCGGCCTTGCTGATGGAGGATTTTACCGGTAAGGAAATAGTATTCGGCGTCGTTGATCTTTTCATTTTGAATAATTGCTTGGGCCTCTTTGGTCCGGCCGGATTCAAGATACGCATTGGTCAGCATTAATTCGGCTTTTTCGTAATTGGCGTTGGTCTTTGAAATGGTGGTAAGCGCGAGAATAGCGTCGTTATAGGCCGATTTTTGCATCGCCATTTTGCCGATCAAGAAGAAATCGCTGGATTCATAGGTTTTTTGCAGCCTGGCGAGTGGCGGCATTTCGGATTTTTCGACAATGCTCGGATCAACGCCCGGTTTTTCAAACGAATGCTGCGGCCTTGAATTCTGCGAGTGGACCGAAGAAAGCCGCGATGATTGGCCGGATTTTATGTCACTGCGATGGGTAGGGAATGTCTCGGGGCGCGGGTTACTTTTTTGGTCGAATCCGGCCGTTTGGGAGCTCGAAGCGTCGAGCGGTTTTAACGCGGCATTATTATCTTGTTGCGCGACCTGGGTCTGTTGGGGCGTCGGCGCGGCCGGAGGCTGCGGACTGGAAACGGCGGCGGGCGGCGGCATTGGCGCGGGTTTGGTCTGTTGCGATTCCACCGGAGCCGGTTTGGGCCCGGTAATGATAAACACTGCGGCAAGAACGGCCACCAAGGCCACGCCGGCCAGGGCCATGATAATTTTAGGACCCGGCTTAAACGGCAAACGGCGGGTGGTCATATCGGCAATACTTCCCGGATCGACGGTAAAGGTTTTCAGGACCACTTCCGGGGATTCGGAACTCAAGGTCCGATGGACGGATTCAAGTTCCTTGAGCATGGTGTTTGCATCGGGAAAACGGTTGGTTTTGTCGATTTGAAGGCATTTTTGGGAAATTTTGGCCAGGCCTTGGGGAACGTCGAACTCAAAGTCGTCGAATTTCCGGTACTCGTTGAGGATCTTGCGTTTCATCAGGTTGGTGATGGTTTCCTGCGGAAACGTTTTCGTGCCGGTAAGCATTTCGTAAAGAATCGCGCCGAAGGCGTACAAATCGGCCCGCGCGTCGATATCCGCCCCGTCCATCTGCTCGGGGGCCAAGTATTGCATGGTGCCCACGATATTGCCTTCGCCCGTATGCAGGCTTGCCTCGGTGGGCCGCGCTATGCCGAAATCCATGAGCTTGAGGCCGCCCTGGGAGGAAACCATGATATTGGCCGGCTTGAGGTCGCGGTGGACGATGCCGTGGTAATTTTTCCCGTAAATCAAAAACTCCTGGCCGTGGGCATAGGCCAGGGCGCGCGCGACGAAAATGGAAATCGCGCTACAGACCGCCGGGGGAAGTTTTCCCGCTTTCGCTATGATCGCTTCGAGGGAAAGCCCGTCGATGATTTCCATTTCGAGGTAGGGAAGGCCTTGCCAGTCTCCCACATTGTAAATTTCGACGATGTTGGGATGGTGGAGTTTCGCGGTGATTTTCGCTTCGGTTTCGAACCGGTTGCGTAAATCGCCCTGCTGATTGGGGATCAGGATTTTTACCGCCCTAAAGACCTCGAGTTTTTCGTTCCAAACTTTGTAGACCCGCGCCATGCCCCCCGCGCCCAAAAGGCCCACGATGGTCCCGGAGCCGAGCGGAATCGGCTCATTGCCGCTGGGTAAATTAGACGCCGCCGCTTGCCCGGCGGGGGCGGCATAGGGGTTCGATGTGCGCGTCGAGGTAACGTCGAGCCGCGCTTTTGGGCCGCTTGAATGAAAGCCCGTTTTTGCGTCGGCGCCTTCCACGTAGGTTTTGCCGACGTCTTCCGAGGAGCGGGGGTTGTCTGAGTTGTTCATATCAAAAAAACGCGACGATTTCAAATCCCACGACGCATAAAATTCCCGCCGTAATACCCAGCGCCCGACCGGTCACGGTCCCGTTCGTCCCTCCGTAATTATGGTCGTCGCGCTCCGCTATCGCCAAGGCAAAGCCCGCTATGGCGCCGGCGCCTAGGCAAAGCCTCGCGATGGCTTTGCCGTTCAAAGCGCTTTTTTCTTCCAGGGTTTTGGAAATATTGACGGTTTCCCCCCGGGGAACGACGACGTCGGTGGTCACTTTTTCATAATTGCCGGGGTGCTTTATTTCCAGCCGGTATTTTCCGGGAATCATGAAATCGTTGGAAACCGGACTTTTTCCGAGGTCGGTAAGAATAAACACGTCGGCCCCATCGGGGTCCGTGGTAACTTTCAGCGTGCCGTAATTTGATTTTACGGTTTTTTCGATGACCGTGGTTTCGCCGGGTTGAATGAAAACCTCTTCCATGCTGCTGGTTTGCTGGACGGGATCGACCAGTTTCAGCGAGTACCTGCCGGGTTTCAGTTTTTTGTCCATTATGGGAGAGTCGCCGATATATTTATCGTCGAGCCAGACCTTGACGCCTTCGGGCTGTGTTTTCACGGTCAAAATCCCGTCGGCGTCGGCAAGCGCGGCCGACCATGCGAAAAGCGCCGCAAACCCGATCAGGTACAACACGTTTTGTGACCTCATAGACAACTCCCTCTTTTCTTTTTTTTGGACGTTGCGCAGATTTTATGTATTTTAGCAACATCGCGAAACGGACCGTTTGGTCAATACCCCATAAAATAAATGCGGACGTTTCAACATAGGTAAGTAAATCTGTCGTCACCCTTTTTGATGAGGAGACACACGTGCTCACTAACGGCAAGGTGGTTTGGAAAGAGGGCATGTATTTGCAGCCCCAGCATTTTCAGCAGGCCGAACGGTTCTTTTTAAACGCGCTTAATGGCGCCTTGGGAGGCCATTTTCCCTATGCCTTCGGCCTTTCCGAGCTGACTATCGATAAAGACGCCCTTGGTAGCGGACTCGTGTCCGTTACGCGCTGCACAGGCCGCATGCCCGACGGATCCATGTTCGATATTCCCAAGGAAGACGGGGCCCCGCCCGCCCGGTCGTTTACCGAACACTTTACTCACGATCAGCAGGCCCTCGACGTTTACCTGGCGCTGCCGCTGTGCGCGGTGGGAAAAACAAACGTGGTTTCGGCGCGGTTCGAAGGGCAGCCGGGCGCGCGGTACTCTTCCCGCGAAATAACGGTGGTCGACGAGACGCTCGGATCGCAAAAAAAACAAATCGAGGTGGGCGCGTATAATTTCTCGATCATCTTCGGCGACGAATCGCTTGACAACAATGCAAATATCCAAATCGGAAAGCTTGCCCGGACCCAAAGCGGCGCCATTGAGCTTATGGCCGGTTTTGTTCCCCCGCTCCTTACCATAGGGGCCTCGCCCGTTTTAATGGGCCATGTGCGGTCTCTTTTGGAGCTGCTCCTCGCGAAAATCGGCGCGCTTTCCCAGGGCCGCAAGCAGGTGGAAGGCGGGTTCGCCGAATTTTCGGGGGGCGAGGAAACTTCGTTTAGGCTGCTGCAGACCCTTAATACCTACGCTCCGCTGCTTAACCATTATCATTTCGTGCCGCTTGTCCATCCCTTCGAGGTGTTTTGCCTGCTTACCCAATGCGCGGGGGCGCTGTGCACGTTTTCCTTCGAGGTGTCGCTTAAAAACCTTCCCCGATACGAACACGCGGACCTCGGCGCGACGTTTTCGCAACTTGCCAAGGTCATCCGCACGGTTTTGGAGGCGAATATTTCCGCCGGTTGCGTCAACGTCCCGCTGGAACAAGTCAACCAATCGACCTTTGTGTGCAAGGTGCCCGACGAAAAGCTCTTTACCGTTGCGAAGTTTTTCCTGGGCGTCGCGGCCAAGGCCCCGGAAAAGGAATTGGTCGTGGGCGTTTTGCAGCGAATCAAACTGTGTTCGAGGAACCGTTTGGACCTCCTGATCTCCTCGGCCATGCCGGGGTTGCAGCTCATCCACGTCATGCGCCCGCCCGAAGGCCTGTCGACGAAGCCGGGTTTCGTGTATTTCGGGCTCGATCAGCAGGGGGATTTTTGGCAGACCATCAAGGCCTCGGGGAGCATGGCGTTTTACTTTCCCCATAGTTACGCGGACCTTAAAATCGAAATGCTCGCCCTTAAGGAATGAACGCTTAACAAAGGATAAAAATGCCGAGAACGTTCGTCGATACGCTTGCCGGTCAGACCATGAACTTGGACCTTTCCAAGACCCTGGGAGGGACGCGCGACCTCGCGGGTCTGTGCACCGACCTTTTTTTGATCATCATCCGCATGCGCGAGGCCGAGGACCTGGGCGATCCGGCCTCGATGATCAAGCTGATCAATTATTATCTGGATCTCTTTGAAAAGAACTGTTCGGCCATTAAAGCGTCTCCCGAAAGCATTGCCGACGCGAAATACGCGCTCGTGGCGCTCATGGACGAAACCGTGCTGAGCGTGCCGGGAAATTGCCGCGATTACTGGATTTCGCGGCCCCTGCAGCTCGAGCATTTCGGCGACAATATCGCGGGCCAGGAATTTTATAATAAATTGCAGAGTATGCTGGTCCAGCCCGAAAACAAAAAAGACGTGCTTGAAGTCTATTACCTGTGTCTGTCGCTGGGGTTTGAGGGCAAATACAAAATTTCGAACGCCGAGGAACGCTTGGGCGTCATGGACGATTTGGGCAGGAAGCTTCGCCGCACGCGCATCCGCGCTTCGTCGGAACTTTCCCCCCACGGAAAGCGCGCCGACTCCACGATGTTCAAACCGAAAGGCCCGTTTTTTTTCCCGCTCTGGCTGGCCGGCGCCATAAGCGGCGGTGCGGCGCTTGCCTGCTGGACGGTCCTGTTTTTCATCAATTCCGCGCATGTGGGCGGCGTGGCTTCCCTGGTCCAATCTTTACTTGCAAAGTGAACCATTCATGAAAAAAATACCTCTGTGGCTGATTATCGTCTGGTGTGTCGTGGGTGCGGCGGGAATTATCTGGGCCGTCCTCGCGGGCCTCATGCATTTCGGTTTTGCCGGGCAATGGCTTCCAGCGTTTGGCGCGTGGGCCGCCGTGGGCGTCTGGGCGCTCGTCCATGTTCTGCGCCATCCCCGCCGGAAAACTCCTTCGCGGACTTTGGTTTCCGGCAATAGTATCGTCAATCAGCGCATAAGTAAAGAAGTCGACGAGGCCGTTTCGCGCTACCTTGGCTCCGTGACCCGAAAAGGGCTCCTCAAGAAAAGCGCGCTCTACGAACGGCCGTGGTTTTTGGCCTGCGGAGCGAAGAAAGCGGGCAAGACCTCCCTTTTAGGCGGAGCGGGTCTCAATTTTCCCCTGCGGTACCCGTCGGAAAAAGACGGACTGCAAATCGAGGGCAGCGACCAGGTTTGTTGGTATTTCGGCAATGAGGCCGTATGGATCGACACGCCCGGCTCGTTCATGGACGACGAAAACCGCGACAGTTGGCAAGCGCTTTTAGCTTCGCTTCTGCGCGTCCGTCCCGAAAATCCCATCGACGGCATCGCGCTTGTCGTCGACGCGCATGAGGTGCATAACGCCGACGACCGGAGCGTCAAAGACATGGCCAAAAAGCTGCGCGGCCGCGTCGACGAGCTGATCGCGGCGTGGGGCATTGAATTTCCGGTCTATCTTATTTTCAACCACGCCGACCAGATCCCCGGATTTAACGAATATTACGGCGACCAGCACGGCCGCGGACAGGACACGATTTTCGGCTCCACCATGTCGGCCGAGCAGGACAAAATCATGCCGAGGATCGCCTTTGCCGAGGAATTCAGGCTCCTGTCCAAATCGCTGACCGACCTGAGGCTCGATAAGCTTTTCAGGGAAACCGACGCCGCAAAACGCCGGATGATTTGCCGTTTTGTCATTCACTTCGAGGCCATGCAGGAAAAACTGGGCGCGTTCGTGGCCGAGCTTTTCAAGCCCACGAGCTACGAAGGCAAACCCATTTTCAGGGGGTTTTATTTTACCAGTTGCACGCCGAAACTTTCGGCCTCAAGCGCCGGGTCCACGCTTAGCCGGGACGTGAGCATGACCATCGCGGCGCACCCCCTCAACCCGAAAAAAATGCTCGCCCCGGCGCATGAAGAGCCCGCGGCCTCGCCCAAAAAGGCCGAAACGCAGTCCTTGTTCGTGTTGCCGCTTTTCAGGGAAATCATGGTGCGGGACAAGCGCCTTGTCAAGACCACCCAAAAACGCGGCCGCCGGGAGCTTATACGCCATTACTCTTTCGCCGCAGCGATGGTCGCCGCGGCCCTTATCCTGAGCCTTCTCATGCTGTCCGGCCTGAGCAAGGCCTCGGCGCTCTACGGGTCCATCGCCTCCGATTTGTCGGGCGTACGGCCGTCGGAAACTTCCCTGCTCGAGGCATACCAGGGCCTTTCGGTGGTGGGAAAAACCGTGGAGCGTCTCCAAAAATTCGAAGACAAAGGGGCGCCCATCGCCGTTTCCGCGTTCGGTTTTTATCAAGGGGGCAGGATTTTAGGGGAACTCAACAAGCTCTACTTCGAGTTGCTCCGCCGTCTTATCGTCGCTCCCGCCGTCAAGTATTACGAATACACCATTTGGGAAAACTCCCAGGAATACCAAAACCTTACCGGCGACCAGTACAATTCGCTGTATAATTCGCTGAAAACCTACCTTTCGATGTCGGAGGCGGTGGTCGGGCGGCCCAAGGACGTCGACACGGCCTTCATGCGCGACCAGCTCCTCGACGCGGTCAAGCAATCCCTTTTGTCAAAATACCAGCAGCAGCGTCTTCCGCGGGAGATCGAAACGGTCCTGCAGGAAAACATGGGAATGTATTTACTGTATTGCAAACGCCAGCAATTTCCGCCTTTTCAGGAAAACCAGCGCCTGGTCATGGCCGCGCGCGCGAAACTGCGCCGGCTTCCCGACGCGCAGACCCTGTATGAGTCGGTCATGAGCGGTTTTTCGCAGGACGCGCCGCGCATTACCCTCGACCAGATGCTCAGCCGCCGGGAGGAAGGCATCCTCAAGTCCGACAAGGACATGAGCGTGCTCTATACCCAGGAAGGCTGGGACAAGTTCGTTTCCGAAGGCATCAGTAAGACCAGCAAGGACCCCTTCAAGCTCGATTGGGTCATCGGGCTTTCGGGCGAGCAGTCGCCCGACGCTAACGTTGACACCAAGCAATTATATAACGACATGGTCGCCGCGTATTTGCTGGATTTCAAAACGAAATGGCTCGACTTTCTCGGCTCAGTGCGCATGGAGCCCTTCGGCGATTTGCCCCGGAGCTCGCGGATGCTGCAGAAGCTGACCGCCGACAAATCGGAACTTGCCGTTTTGCTTGAGACCGTTTCCAATTATACGGTGATGAAAAAGGAAAGCGAGGCGGAAAAAGAGGGCGCCTCGGTGCTGAGCGCGGCCTCGAAATTCGGGGCGACCAAGGCCCTGGCGAAAAGCGCCCAGAAAACCATCGGCAATGCCGAGGCCGTCGCATCCTTTTCCCTGGGCGGGAAATCCCCGTTCGACGATTTGAGCGCCACCTTCGATCCGCTGCGTACATTTACCCGCTCCACGGGCGGCGCTTTAAGCGGCTACGAGGGATACCGCGATAAAATCAAGACGCTCGTCGAAAAACTCGCCGCCATAGAGACGCAGGGCGACCAATACTCCCTGACGGTTTTTAGCGGCAAGGACGACGATCCGCTTTTGTCGGGATGGAAATATTGCCAATCCGCGCTCGCCAACATGTCGGAACCCCTGGCAAACGCCCTGCGCGGCGTGCTCATGAGGCCCATCGACCTCACCGGCGACGCGGCGTCGAAAGTGCTCGGGAAAACGCTCAACGCGAAGTGGCACGCCGAAATTATCAAGCCGTATACGAGCAGGTTCTCGGGGCGGTATCCGTTTGCGTCGCGCGGGGAAGACGCGTCGTTTACCGACGTCATGGATTTCTTTCGCCCGTCAACCGGAACGTTTTGGGGCTTTTACGACCGCGTGCTGTCGCCGTTCGTGGTGAAAACTTCCGCCGGCTGGATGGTGCGAACGGTGGGGAGCCTTAAGCTCTCGTTTAATCCGGGCCTGTCGGCGTCGCTGGTCAACGCCGAGCGCATCCGCGACATATTTTTCAAACCCGACGGGACGCAGCGCACGCTGTCAATTACCCTCACGCCGTCGTCGTCGAACCGAAACGGCTCGAAATTCGAAGTCAACGGCCAAACCTTCGAGTTTCCTCCGGGAGGAAACTCGCAGCAGATCAACTGGCCGGTGGAGACCCAGCCGCTGGGCGCTTCCCTTAAAATCATGGTCAACGGGGACTTTACCGAAGATATTACGTTTAACGGGCCGTGGGGGTTCATGAAGCTCGTGCAGGCTTCGCACGTCAATAAAATCAACGGCAGCGCGTTTTCCGCGAAATGGCAGGTCAACGTCCAGAACATGTACGTGGTCTACCAGGATTTTCGCGTGCAGGTTTCGGGCAACGACCATCCCTTCGGCGACCCGATGTTCGCGCAGTTCGACTGTCCGACGGACCTGATCGTGGAAAGCGCCCCCGCGCCTAAAACCGACCCGGCCCAAACCGGCCCGGGCGACGCGGAAAACGGCGGACAAAGCGCCCCATGAGACCGTTCGCTCGTGAGGGCGATTTCATTTTATGTCAATCCAATTGCTTGACCGTTAGGTAATATTTCGATGCGCGCGGCCGCCGGCACCTTGGGAAGCCCCGGCATGGTCACGATATTGCCGCAAATGGCCACCACGAAGCCCGCTCCCGCCGACAGCCGCAGCTCGTTGACGGTTATCCTGAAATTTTTCGGCCTGCCCGTGAGCTTCGGATTGTCGGAAAGCGACAGGGGGGTTTTCGCGACGCACACGGGGAGTTTCGCGAACCCGTGCTTGCGCATGAGCTCCAGATCGGCCTTGGCCGGTCCGCTGAAATCAACGCCGCTTGCCCCGTAAACCGACCTCGCCACGACGTCCATTTTTTCTTCGAGGGTTTTATCGAGCGCGTATAAATAGCGGGGTTTGCTTTTCTTGTTTTTTTCGACGCTTCCGATGGCGGCCTGTGCAAAGTCCTTGGCGCCCGCGCCGCCTTCCTGGAAATTATTGGCGACCACCGCTTCAACGCCGAGCTTATCGCAGAACGAGGCGATCTTTTTAAGGTCCGAGGTTTTGTCGTCGAGGAACCGGTTGATAGCCACGATGGGGTCAATGCCGAAAAGCCGGATGTTTTCGATGTGCTTGGCGAGATTGTCGAGGCCTTTTCCCGCGCCGCTTCCGCCGTGGTACGCCACGGCCTTTGCCGTCGCCACGATCACCGCGGCCGACGGCCAGAGGCCCGAGGCGCGGCAGGCGATATTGAAAAACTTTTCCGCGCCCAGGTCCGTTCCGAACCCGGCCTCGGTAACGACATAGTCGGCAAGCCCGAGCGCGGTGCGCGTGGCGATGACGCTATTGGCGCCGTGGGCCACGTTGGCGAACGGCCCGCCGTGGACCAGCGCGGGCGTGCCTTCGCGGGTCTGCACGAGGTTCGGGTTGATGGCGTCGCGCAGCAGGACCTGCATGGCGCCTACCGCGAGGATGTCGCGCGCGTAAATAGGATCGCCGCTATAAGTAAAGGCGATCACCATATTGCCGAGCCTTTTTCCGAGGTCGAGAAAACCGCTTGTCAGGCACAGGATGGCCATGACTTCACTGGCCGGGGTGATCGAAAAGCCGTCTTTTCGCGGGACGCCGTGCTTGACCCCGCCAAGCCCGATGAAAATTTCGCGAAGGGAGCGGTCGTTAAGGTCGATGACGCGCCTGAGCACGATGCGGCGCGGGTCGATGCCGAGCTCGTTTCCATGTTGTAAATGATTGTCGAGCATTGCCGCGAGCAGGTTATTGGCTTTCTCGACCGAATACATGTCGCCCACGAAATGCAGATTGATGGCTTCCGACGGCACGACCTGCGATTTGCCCGCTCCCGTGCCCCCGCCCTTCATCCCGAAATAAGGGCCCAGCGACGGTTCACGCAGGCAAATGGCGGCTTTTTTTCCGAGCGTGCGAAGCCCGTCGCCAAGCCCGATCGTCGTCGTGGTTTTGCCTTCGCCCTGAGGGGTCGGCGACATTGCCGTTACAAGAATAAGCGCGCCCGGTTTCTTTTTGGGACTCGGCCGCAATTCTTCCAAGGGGATCTTTGCAATGTAGTGCCCATGCGGGAGAAGGATGTCCGGATCAATGCCAAGTTCAATTGCGACCTCCCGTATCCGTCGAGGGCAGTCGTTCGATTGCCCGGTTTTGCCGATAGTCATTGTGTACTCCGATGATTTTTAAAGACTTTTCCGAGTGGTTTTCAACCCAACCCGCTCATAGGCGCAGGACTAATAATATAGATATTTTCCCAAAAATTCGCAAAACATGGTATCATTATAATTAAAAAACCAAGGAGTTAGAGGCGCGAATTAGTAGCGTTTCTTTACTTAAAGGTTCATTTTTTTTATTATATTTAATAAATAATAAATATCGGAATGATCTATTTTTTAATAACCGGCGACTGTTAATTATCCGAGTTTCATGCTTTTTTATATAAAAGAGTGATTTCCAGGAATTTAAGCTTGCGGGGTTAGAACATGCGGAAAAATTTGATGAACAAAAGCAGTGTGGTTGCGGTAGTGCTGTTACTATTGATTACGCGCTTAATGGCCGATACTTATGGAACCTGGCCGTACTATCGGGATTTTACCATAAATACTTCCACGACCGGCGCAAACATCGCGACCGATCAGCATAAGTTTCCGCTGCTCATCAGGCTTTCGGCCTCGGATTCGGCGATTTTCAATAAAGCGCAGTCAACCGGCATAGACATACGGTTTTCAGGAGTTACTTCCTCGGGGGCCATTGGAACGCATTTTCCCTATCAACGTGAGGTTTGGGACAAGACCAATAAAGTTGCGATCTTTTGGGTCCTGGTTGATACCTTAAAAGGTAATAGCACGACCCAAAAGATCAGGATGTTATGGGGGATACCCAATGGGGTGGCAACCGTGGGAGACAGTTCAAAATCAACCACTGTATTCGATACTACCAATGGTTTTCAAGCCGTTTGGCATTTGAACGAAGGCAATGGGGCCACGGTAGCTGATGCAACAATCAACGCCTATAACGGAACACCCCGGGGCAAAGCGAATGGAAGCAATAAGCCCGCGGACACGGTCGGCGTTATCGGCAGGGCCAAGTATTTTAACGGCGGCACGGACACGGGCGTTGGCCTGCGCGATACGAGCTATTATATAGTTCCCTCTTCGGTCAACGGTAAACTGAATTTTCCCGATTCCAATGGAACCTACGTGGTTTCCGCATGGGTAAATTCCGATACGCTCTTTAGCATTCCCGGCCGTGACCGGTCGATCGTCGACAAAGGTAATAATCAATACAACTTACAAATGGGCAGCGCGGACCCGACTAATACGCCATCAGTACCCTGGCCTAATTTCGGCTATGTGGATGTGAGCAAGTCCTGGCGCGCAACATTTTCGCAAGCATCCGCGCGAACGTGGAGATACATGGCGGCCGTGCACAATGGAACTCATCAGTATTCGTTTGTCGACGGAATAGCTACCGACAGTACCGTTAAGTATTATGGCACGGGGGGCACGAACAGAATTACGTCGGATACGGTTGCCATTGGCGCGTTATCGACTACGAAGGGCGCTTGTTTTAAGGGGTATATCGATGAAGTGCGCATCGAAAATGTGGCCCGTTCCGCCGATTGGATAAAGCTCAACTTTATGAACCAAAGACCCGGGTCGTCATTGCTGACGTCAGGACCTCTTTTGGTAACGGCGCCATCGAAATTAACCTATTGGCCTGACTCGGTTACTTATACGATAGGGGGGGGGATTTCGCCCGATACGGCAACCTATGCGGGGACCGTGGACTCGTTTTCCTTTAATCCGGGCACGCCTCCGGCAGGACTTTTTTTCGATAAAAAGACGGGAAAAGTCACTGGAGCTCCCACAGTCGCACAACCGCCGACAAGTTATACCGTGATCGCCTATAATACCGGCGGCACGGACACGGTTGTTTTAAAAATAACCATTGTATCAACGCTTACCGCGCCGACCAATTTGAAATACACAACGCCCGTCGTCTACACCGTCGGCAGCGCAATCACGCCGAACACGCCAGCCTCGCAAGGGGGGGCGGTTTCTTCATATTCCATTTCACCGGCGATTCCGACGGCCACGGGCCTGTCCTTTTCTTCCGGCACGGGGGCTATTTCGGGAACGCCTTCGTCCGCTTTGCCACAAACCACTTTTACGATCACCGCCTCGAATTCCGCCGGTTCCACCACGGCCTCGGTTTCAATAACCATAAACCCGGCCATTCCGAGCAATCTTGCCTATTCAACGAAAAACGCCGTATATACCGTGGGTACGCTCATTACTCAGAACACGCCCTCGTCTCAAGGCGGGGCCGTGGCCTCGTATTCAATTTCTCCGCAACCCACGCTTATAGGTTTGACATTTAACTCAACCACCGGAGTTCTGTCGGGAACGCCTTCCACGGCGCAGGTTGCCACTCTATACACGGTTATTGCGACGAACGCGGGCGGATCGGACACGGCAACGTTTACCGTTACCGTAAATCC
>Ga0182027_10001945_pt1 | contig 33696 bp, 24 predicted proteins | sample 712E1DmetaG_FD_121300 | JGI IMG/M metagenome (GOLD analysis project Ga0182027, IMG submission 121300) | Permafrost microbial communities from Stordalen Mire, Sweden - 712E1D metaG (Illumina Assembly) | ecosystem: Environmental > Terrestrial > Soil > Wetlands > Permafrost | place: Sweden...
AAAAGATGTAAGCATACTGGCTTCAAAATGGGAGTTTCCCGGCACATCGCCCATAACACCGGTAACGATATATCTTACTGTATCTGAACCGATTTTAACAGCTTTATCAATAGGATTCTCATTCCCGAAAATCTTTTTTGCAGTTGACTCTGCTAATACCACCCTATGCGGAGCATTCAGAAGATTTTTTGGATCACCCTTTAAAACCGGTATTGAAAAGATATTAAAGAATGAGGAATCCGCTTCAACTATATGATCATCCGTAAAAGCCTGATTTTTATACTCAACTACCGACGGGCCATCTTTTGTCATCCTGCAATAATCTTCAATTTCAGGAAATTCCCTTAAAAGCGTAGGTCCCATTATAGAAGGCGATGTAGCATATGTTATTTCCTGACCACTTATCTTTCCGTTAAGTATGGTTCTGAAAATCCTGTCCTTCTTAGTATTATATTTATCATAGCTTGATTCATTGATCACATAAAGTGCAATAAGAAGGCTACAGGTGATACCAATAGATAAGCCAAGAACATTGATGATAATGTAAGCACGCTGTCTTTTAAATGACCGTAAGCTGTGTGTGAGTAGATTTTTTAACATGTCCGTCAGTATTATTAGAGTTAGTTCAAAATGTTTTTAAAAGAGACCCGAATTCTTTTTAATATTGTGATCTCCTTCAATAGACGAAATAAAAACAGCAATGCTGCAACAGAATAAAAAAACGACTTTTGACAACTTTGATCAGTACCTGATCATTTTCGGGTCCTCACAATTCTTAATAAATTCTGTTTATCAGGAAAAAATTATCAGACTGCACAATAAAGGCCACTCTATGGCATGACCATGAAAAAACATTGACAAAAATAAATTGTTTCTTTGCAAAATATAAATTGAATCATGAAAAACAGAATATACTCCATGCAGCAACGAAAGGTTGTAGTGATCGGCGCCGGATCCGTCGGGGCTACATATTGTTATGCGCTCGCACAAAGTGGTCTTGCAGATGAGATTGTTTTGACCGATAAAAATGAGGATCTGATGAAAGGGCAGGTACTGGATCTCGTTCATGGGCAGACTTTTTTTCCTACTGTAGGCATCCGTTCCGGGACCATTGACGATTGTGCCGATGCACAGGTTGTAGTTATTACTGCCGGTGCTGCTCAGAAACCAGGGGAGACAAGACTTCAGCTCATTAAAAAAAATGCTGAAATAACCGGAAGCATTGCTGAAGAGGTAGCTAAGTCTGAATGCAAAGGAGTAATGCTGGTTGTCACTAACCCGGTGGATGTTCTTACTTATGTAGCTCTTAAACGATCAGGATGGGAAAAAGGCAGGGTAATAGGATCAGGTACAGTTCTTGACAGTTCCAGATTCAGACATCTTCTGAGCAAGCACTGTGGCGTTGATGTTCATAATGTTCATGCCTATATTCTTGGTGAGCATGGGGACAGTGAGTTCGCAGCATGGTCCATGACAAATGTCGCCGGCATTAATATTGATGAATATTGTCCTGTCTGCGGCAAGTGCTCCGACTGGAAAATCCAGCGACGGCTCATCGAACAGCAGGTACGTGACTCGGCATATCATATTATAAACTATAAGGGATCAACCCAGTTTGCAGTCGGACTGGCACTTGTAAGAATAACAGCTGCGATACTCAGGAGTCAGAATAGTATATTGTCTGTCTCAACTCTGGTAGAATCTGATTTTGGAATTAAAGATATTTGCCTTAGCGTGCCATGCGTAGTATCCGATGGAGGAGTTACAAGGATAATTGAGAGTCCTTTATCTTCAGAAGAACTTAATTCTATGTCACACTCTGCTGATGTATTGAGAAAAGCAATTGATTCGATATGACCGCCCGGATGACAGAAAATCAATATTAATATATATTTTATAAATTTAGTTTTTCATTTGAATCAGAATTCCAAAAACTTAAACCATGAAAAAACATTTTTTTCTTTCGTTGCTTATAATTGTTACTGTTATAACAATTTCATCGTGTAAACAATCAAAAAAAGAACAGGTTGCTGACGCTCTTGTTTCACACATTGATTCAACAATTAAACCCGGAGATGATTTCTTTCTTTTTGCCAACGGTAAATGGTTCAGGCAAAATCCAATTCCCGGCAGTGAACAGAGCAATGGTATCTGGCAACTTATTCAGGATACAATAAATGCTCAGATTCGCCACGTTTGTGAATCTTCGGCAACAATGAAAGATGCTCTTAAAGGAAGTAACAAGCAAAAAATCGGAGATTTCTTCTACACAGGTATGGATAGTGTAACTCTTAATAAAAGAGGCATCTCGGATTTAAAAAGCGATTTTGACATGATCGATGCAATAAAAGATATAAATGGAGTAATAAAAACTGCATCATATATGCATACAGTTGCTGGATCTCCTTTGTTCGGATTTTATGCCGGTCAGGATGACAAAATAAGCAGCAAGATTGCTATCATGATCTACCAGGGTGGTTTAAGTCTGCCCGACCGTAGTTTTTATTTCGATAACGATGCACGTGCTGTTTCTATCCGTCAGAAATTTGTCAATCATCTTGAAAATATGTTTGCTATAATGGGTTACAGCCCTGAAAAAGGCAAAACTGCTGCTCAGGGACTCATGAAACTTGAAACCTCAATTGCAAAAACTTCCCGAAAACGCGAAGATACCCGTGATCCATGGATGAATTACAACAAGTTGCCCTTTAAACAACTTACAGAATCTACTCCTAACATTGACTGGAAAATTTTTATGTCAGGTGTCGGTCTGCACAATGTCGACAGTGTTATTGTCGGGCAACCTGATTTCTTAAAATCGCTTAATGGTTACCTTACATCATACCCTCTTGCTGACTGGAAAAACTATCTGAAATATCATCTTTTAAGAAATCTATCAGGTTACATGGATGATAAAACGTATATAGAATTTTTCAACTTTTATTCTGCAACCCTGAGAGGAGTCAAGGAGCCCAAGCCAAGATGGAAAAGAGTCGTTCAACAAACCGATGGTTCACTTGGAGAACTGATCGGCCAGGTTTATGTGGATGAATATTTACCTAAGGGGACAAAGGAAAAACTTATCGAGATCGGAAATGTCATCAAAATCATTTTTGCTGAACGGATAAACGCTCTGGACTGGATGAGCAGCGCCACAAAAGAAAAAGCATTGAAAAAACTTAGTTCAGTAATTATGAAAGTTGGCTATCCCGACAAATGGAAAGATCTCAGCGCTATGCAGATAGATCGTACTTCGTTCGTAAAGAATGTAATGAATGCAACTAAATGGGAAGTCAATTATATGATTTCAAAATATGGGAAGCCCGTTGACCGCTCAGAATGGGGAATGGAGCCACAAACATATAATGCATATTATAATCCGTCAAACAACGAAATATGCATTCCCGGTTGTAATATTATAGTTCCGGGTTATGAAGGTAAGATGGCTGACGATGCACTTCTCTATTCCATTATAGGAGCCACATTCGGACATGAGATCACACATGGCTTTGACGATCAGGGATGCAAATACAATGCAATGGGGAACCTACAAAACTGGTGGACACCAGAAGACAGTATCAAGTTTTATACCAAGACAAAAATGATAGTTAAACAATTCAATAAATATATTGCTGTTGACAGTCTTCATATTAATGGTGAACTTACACAAGGTGAAAATATTGCCGATCTTGGCGGTACCATAATGGCTTATGAGGCTTTTAAGAGAACTGATCAGTTTAAAAACAACGTAATTATTGCAGGTTTGAATCCATCACAACGCTTCTTTCTTGGATATGCACTGGCATGGATGGTGAATGAACGACCCGAAACTGTAGCCAGCCAGGTGAAAAGCAATGAACATTCACCTGCAAAATTCCGTGTCAACGGACCATTATCAAATATACCTGAATTTTACCAGGCATTCGGAGTAAAACAGGGGGACGCCCTTTGGGTTCCTGATAGTTTGAGGGTTAAAATATGGTAAATATTGCCATATCTTTATTTATTTTGAAGACTCCGGTGTATTGACAACTGATAATTAGAATTCAGTTTCATAAATCCGAAGCTTGTTTTTGAGGATAGTTATTTCATCCTGCAAAACATTTATGTGTTGTAATAAATAGTTCACGGTTTCAATACCTTCAAGGTTTATATCCAACTCATAGTATAGCCGTACGAATTTCTCTAACTTCTGAAGCTGGTCAACCTCAATAAAGGCTGATTCTTTAATTGTGGTAATCTCTATCAAGCCGCTTTCCTGAAGTGAACTTATAAATGAGATTTCAATATCATGACTGGCACAAAACTTATCTATTGGTATTAAATATTCTGTTCTCATTTTTTACTTATTAATTTGCAATTCAGACAGTTGATTAAATAAAGCCCTTTGTTTTTCAGTTAAATTTGTCGGAATTTTAATGAGGTAAGTCACATATAAATCTCCGTATTGACCCTCATTTTTATAAACAGGAAATCCCTTATTTTTTAATTTAATTTTACTGCCGTTCTGAGTTTCAGGTTTCACCTTAAGTTTTACTTTACCGCTCAATGTCTCTATTGTTATTTCTCCACCAAGCACAGCTTTATACAAATCAAGATCCACTGTGGTGAATAAATCATTCCCTAAACGCTTAAATCCAGGATGATTAGCGATAGAGAATGTAATATATAAATCACCATCCGGTCCTCCATTTATCCCTTTGCCCCCAATACCGGCAATTTTGATGGTTTGACCATTTTCAATTCCTGCCGGGATAGTAATTCTGATTTTTCTATTGTTTATTGTTAAGGTTCTTTTATGGGTTTTATAAGCATCGGTAAGGTCGAGCTGCAATTCTGCAGTATAGTCTTCACCTCTGTATTTTACCTGTCTGCCATGGCCTGCTCCAGCTGCTCTTCCAAACATTGATTCAAAAAAATCAGAAAAATCGTCTCCGGATTGTGATCCGGAATACGCTGTTTTCCTTGAATTTGCAGATTGTTGCTGATATTGTTGTTGTTTTTCAAATTGTTCAGAGTGCTGCCAATCCTTTCCATACTGATCATATTTTTTCCGCTTTTCCGGATCGCTCAGTACTTCATTTGCTTCGTTAATCTCCTGAAATTTCTTTTTGGCATTTTTATCATTGGGATTCAAATCGGGGTGATATTTTCGTGCCAGCTTTCGGTAGGCACTTTTAATATCTTTCGATGTTGCGGTCTTATCAAGTCCCAGTAATTTGTAATAGTCTACGAAATCCATCTTTCTTTTAAATTGGGTTAATCAGATTTTGAGTTGAGGACTAGAAGAATTCACTATAAAGGTCTGAAAAGTTTGAGGAAGTTGGTGATTTTTATATGACTTTAATTGACAATTCATAAGTTTTTCGTCTTTGCAACCTTTACAAATTTGAAACAATACGAGAAAAGTCCATTTCAACTTCTTTCAACCTATTGTATATTAATAGGAAGAAAGAAGCGAATGAACAGTTACAATTTAGTAAATATTTGGAGGGTTAAAATAAATTACAGTTTAAATTACTTGTTAAATTTAAATTCAATTTTCTATTGAACTAAAAATAGCAGGTTTCAAAGGAATCACAAAGAACTCCGGGCAAACTTTAAGGCAACTTTAAAAGAGCCGGATATTAGATATAAATAAACGAAATATTGCCGTTTTTAGTTACAGGATAACCCATTTTATTGTACTTATATGAAGTTTCAGTAGCCTATACATTATCAGATCCCTGGTCAGTTGACAAATGAATAGTATAAGTTTCTTTTATAATATTATTCTTGTTAGTATTGATACCCGGGATCATTAATCTGTTAGTTGCCAGATACGGATTCTTTTCACTATCAAAATCATATTGTGTGGTTGTTATAAGTTCACTGACTCCCGCTGAAGACAGATTATATAACATTTCTGTAATCAGGTTCCCGTTGGTGTCGTAAGTCATACCTGTTTATGTCAGCTCCGCTGTCGCCAATGCAACTCCTTCTATCCTGGAAATGACCTATAATCTTACTCTTGCCAATATTGTTCCTGCTGCTTCAGCTTTTTCGGTTCTGGTCAATTCAGGAGCCAGGAGTGTCAGTACAGTTGCTATTTCAGGGACTAAAGTTCAGTTAACTTTACCAAGTGCCATAAAATACGGTGATATTGTTTCAGTCGTCTATACCAAACCTTCAACTAACCCATTGCAATCTTCTGCAGGAGGTTTAGCAACAAGTTTTTCTTCGGCCCAGTCAGTGACTAATAGCGTAATCAACTCAACTAAAGATGGAACACCAGTCGCAATCACGATGACCGTTTCTCCCAATCACGTCCACAAAATTATAAATGCTCTGTGAACATACTCCGCTACTCCTACAGCGCTAACTCACCGGAGATAATAAGTATCGCTGATCTTTCAGGCAATCTTTTTCTTGAGAAAGAGTTAGTCACAGGAGTCACGAGCTTAAAAATTCCAATAAACCTCTCATCGGGCATATATACGGTTGCGATGACGTCAGGTGGACAGCAAATGGCTTCACAGAGAATGATCGTTTATTAACTATTAACATTTCATCATTTCGCTCACCAAAATGTCATAGTTCATTTTAATGATATATAGCAATTCCCGGTTTCCCAATGTAAAATTCAGGGAGACCGGGATTGCTGTTTTTGGCATAATTCCTATTAATTATTATCCTTCCTTTCGGAGTGCTTCTTTGAGTTCTTCTCTTTTTTGCGTAAATAATGCTGAAATAAAGCCTGACCGAATGCTTTGATTTGATCAGAATTTTGTGCAATAATGTTTGTCATACCAAACTGAAGAACGTTACCAATGAGTTTTCTGAATTTATTCGCCGATGATCCGATAAATAATTTTTTAAAAAGGAATCCGCTAGCTGCACCCATGACAGAACCTGAGATATTTTCCGAAGCATATTGTGAAGAAAATAATTCTTTAATTGTACTCCTGAGAAGATTTATTGGCTTTAGGCTATCATAAATAAGGAAGACCTCTTCCTTTAACTCACGCCCCTTGATCCTTTGTTCAACTTCTAACATCTGAATTGCGTTTTTTAGTCCTGCAACAGAAGAGATTTTTTCCATATATCACTATTTAAGGACACGTTTTATGAAATAATCTCCTACAAGCCTCTTGATCCATTTATGCAGAAAGAAATGAATAAAAATTCCTGCTAGAACATAAAATGCAGCGACAATAAAGAATCCATAATATATTTTCCCAAGAACTTCGCCCAGCCAAAAGGCCAATCCCAGATTCAGAAAAAGCAAAGATGATGCGACAAGCAAAATAACAACAGAAAGAGGTATAACTGAAGATACAATCTCGGTTGTTTTGTCAAGCGCTTTAAGTCTGGCTAATTCGATGCTTGTTTTACCATATTCTGATGCCCGTTCCAGTAAAGTTTCGAGCAAATTAGCATTTTCTTCCATCACTTTCATGTCTGGTTCAGGCTGTAGCAGTCTTTGCCTCTTTTTTCGATTCGGTTGCCTTTGACTTGCTCTTTTCAGAAATGTCAGCAACATCTTCCTTTACCTCATCAACTTTTTCTGAAATGCTGTTAAGAAATTCTTCAAATTTTTCTCTTAAATCATCTGCAAGGTCCTCTCCTTTCTTTGCGATCCTCTTCCTTGTATTCCAACCTTTATCCGGAGCAAATAATACCCCTAATACTGCACCGACGGCAACGCCTGCCAATACACCTAGTAATACTTTTCCTGAGCTCATAATTATCTTTTTAATGAATAATGAAACTGTATAAAGTTAATAACCTGATGCTCATTTAACAAACATTATATAAAAAATGTTCTGTCTTTTAACTAGAACGGGCAACGGACATAAATGAAACTAATTTTTCACTATTTTTTCAAGTGAATACTATCAGTCAATTAGTTACAGCTATTTCTTAGTATTAATTATACCTTCCTTGATCTTCACTGTTTTAAAATCCGATGTACTATGAAAAGTTATTGACGGAAAATTCTCTCTCATTAAATTGAGCATCCATTCGCTCTCTGCAAAAAAAACAGGGTTATGCTCCTTATCATAAGCAATTGCTCCTGATTTTTTCTTTAAAAAATCTTCCAGTTCCTTTTTATTTTCGGTAGTAATCCAGCAAGCTTTGATAAACGGAAGGTTGGAAAAGCTGCATCTGGCTCCGTACTCATGTTCCAGTCTGAATTTTATTACCTCATACTGAAGCTCTCCAACCGTTCCTATTATCTTTCTGTTTCCTGGTTGCTGCATAAAAAGCTGGGCCACTCCCTCGTCGGTCATCTGTCTGACACCTTTGTCAAGCTGCTTGGTTTTCATGGGATCGAGGTTATTGACTTCCCTGAGTATCTCTGGTGAAAAGCTGGGTACACCATTAAAGTGCAACAATTCACCTTCAGTAAGAGTGTCACCTATCTTAAAATTGCCACTATCATAAAGGCCGACCACATCTCCAGGATATGCCTCTTCAACAATACTTTTGTTATTTGCCATAAAACTTGTCGGAGAAGAAAACCTGATCCTTTTTTCTGACCTGGTGTGAAAATAAAACTTGTTCCTTTCAAATTTTCCTGAACTAATCCGCATAAATGCTATTCTGTCATGGTGCTTCGGATCGAGGTTTGCATGGATTTTAAATATAAACCCTGATAACTGTTCTTCATCTGGTTCTACTGCCCTCTCTGCTGCCTGAATGGCTCCCGGACAAGGGGCAATTTCAAGAAAGGTTTCCAATAACTCCAGTACACCGAAATTATTTAATGCACTTCCGAAAAACAACGGTGCTAAATAGCCTTCGCGGTACAACGGCATATTAAAAGATTCGAACATATCATTTACAAATTCTATCTCTTCCCATAACTTGTTTATACTTACAATACCCACATATTCTCTCAATTTAGGGTCTTTTATGTTCGTAGTGCGAATAAGTCTATCTGAAATAGTCGTTTTTTCCGGTGAAAAGATCTGAATCTCCTTTTTATGAAGATTATAAACGCCTTTAAACTGTTTGCCATTACCGATTGGCCAGGTGTATGGACACACTGCAATTTTAAGTTCCTGCTCCAATTCATCAAGTAAATCATAAGGAGAAATACCTTCTCTGTCCATCTTATTTATAAAGATCATAACCGGGGTGTTTCTCATCCGGCAAACCTCCATCAATTTACGCGTTTGCTCTTCCACTCCTTTCACACTATCGATGACTAAAATAACACTGTCGACTGCCGAAAGTGTCCGGTAGGTATCCTCAGCGAAATCTTTATGGCCGGGGGTATCCAATATATTAACCCTTATATCATTGTACTCGAATGCCATTACCGAAGTGGATACAGAGATTCCTCTTTGTTTTTCAATTTCCATAAAATCCGAAGTCGTTGTTTTCCTGATTTTATTGCTTCTTACTGCCCCAGCAGTCTGGATAGCTCCGCCAAACAGAAGCAATTTTTCAGTAAGTGTCGTTTTGCCGGCATCCGGGTGACTTATAATTGCAAATGTTCTTCTTCTTCTGATTTCGCTCTTTAAATCCATAAATATTCTCTTGACTGATACTTTTCAGTTGCCTAAACCTTAAACTGTAATTATTCGGGATTTTGTTCACATGATGGCACAAAAGTACTAAAAAATGAGAAATCAATTATTTAATATGTCTTAACAAATCCTCCAACATAATTTATCTTATGTACTTTTTATCATTCATCAATCTGTTGCAGGAAGTCTCCATCAATAATCATAACTTTTACACCCGCTTTTGAATATGAGCGATGTGAACTAAATGCATCCGAAACAATATATGACATTCCTTTGATCAATCTGAATTCTTTCCCTTCGATTAATTCAGACACAAATTCCCCTTCGAGACAATGTACAATATGCCCTTTCTGACACCAATGGTCAGCCAAATAACCCTCTGAATACTCAACTATTCGTATTCTTAATCCGGGATACTGAACTGTCTGCCAGTATGCAGTTCCGGTCTCCCCTTTACATTCAGTTTTAGGAACCGTTGTCCAATCAATGGTCTGAAATGGAATATTCTTATTCATTTGGGAAAGTTTAATTATTTCAAATAATTATAAGTCATGAATTCAATCTATTTCATGATTAGAGCACAAACTATTATAAGTGCAACCAACGCAATGATAGCAATAAACGAACCAGGGTTTGCAAAATTCAGAGTCCATCCCATCGATGGATGTAATTTAGGCACCATCAATCTGGGATCTTTCCTGTTAAAATAAAATGGACCTCTCCAGTTTCCTGGATCTCTGCTCATTACATCGAGAAATTGTTTGTCGGGTTTTGATTTCATATGAACTCTCTATTTTTACATTTTGACCCTTGCATTTTGCATTCTAGTTCAGCCCTGATGGTGGCGCATCGCCAGTTCCGGATCCCCAGCTATAATTGGGTCTGGACCCCATCTCGAGTACCAATACTCCTCCTTCCTTTATATCATCCCAGCTGAACCATGGTTTATTCCATGCTTTTCCATTCAATATTGCTTTCTGAATGTATTTGTTTTGCCTGTCACTGCCTTTTGCGATAATCCTGAAAGTTTTATTATTCAATAACTTCACTGAAACAGTTTTGAATACAGGACTGCAAATATTGAAAGCAGGTATCCCGGGGGTTACCGGGTAAAATCCCATACTTGAAAAAACAACAAAAGCAGAGAGTCCGCCTCCATCTTCATCGCCGGGTATACCGAAAACTGAATTGGTAAACCATGTATCGAGGAGCATTCTCACGCGTTGTTGTGTTTTCCAGGGCGCTCCCGCATAGTTATATAAATAAGGTATATGCAAACTGGGCTCATTTCCCATAACAAACTGCCCAACCTGACCCGTAGCATCTGGCATCTGCTGCAGGTAATCGGGTTTCCATTTCCCCAAAGGTTCAATAAATAACTGATCGAGCCTTTTTACAAACTTCTCCCTCCCGCCAATCAGGTTAATCAATCCTGGAATATCATGTTGTACATCCCATAGATATGTCCAACCATTATTTTCGTCATAATAATCACGATTACCCAATCCACCCGAGAACTTCGGATCGAAATCCTTCACCCAATTACCATCGGCTGTGCGCGGAGCAAAGAATCCTGTTTCAGTATTAAAGAGATTTTTAAAGTTTTGCGATCTTTTAAGAAAATATTTATAGTCATCATTTTTATTAAGAGCTTTTGCAAGTTGGGCAAGACACCAGTCATCATAACTGTGTCCAAGGGTTAAAGCCACAGCCTGACGTTTTTCAAACGGATGAACAAGAGCAACGGTTTCTTTCTCACCAGGGTTCAAAGCAGGATAATATCCTTTTTCGAGATAAAAAGTGTCGAGTGAACACATCGGGCCATTACGCCATGGCAGCATGGTAGCTTCCATCGCGTTCTTTCTTAGCCCTTCGTACGCTTTTTGTATATCAAAATTCCTTATACCTTTAAAATAGGCGTCTGCAATTATTGCAGCAGAATGATGACCGTTCATGCATGGGTAATCACCGAAAAGAATTGGAAATGAAGGCATCCATCCGCTCTGTTCGTACATTCTGACATATGACTGGATTTTCAGCCCTTCAATTTCCGGATTGAGCATTGCATGCAATGGATGTGCAGCACGATAAGTATCCCACATCCAGTCATCAACAAAGAAAGAGGTGTCATTATCATTATGAATGAGATTATCAAAGCCACTGTAGTAGCGTCCATCCTCAGAAATATTTACCATACGTTCATATGTGCGATACAAAGCCGTATAGAAAACAACTTTCTGATCCTGGGTACCTCCCTCAACTTCAATCTTTCCGAGGGCTTCGTTCCATATCTTTCTACCCTTCTCCTTTACCAATTCAAAATTCCAGTCTGGTATATCCTTTTCAAGATTCTTACGGGCTTGTTCAGCATTTACAAAAGAAACGCCCATTTTTATTCCTGCTTTTGCCTTTTCACGAACATTAAAAATCAAAGAAACAACAGGTCTGATGCCTTCTATGCTGTCAATCCCTGTTGTAGATTTTTTACCTGCCTCCCATATGGAATCTGATGTAAAGTTCATTTCTGTTTTCAGATAGAAGAAAACCTTTACTTTATTCTGGTAAATCTCATATCCTTCAACGGTGTTTTTATCAATAATATTTATTGAACCTTTTGTGGTTACTGCCAGCATGAGGTTTTTCTGATTATTTTTATTCCATAAAATCCGGTAGAAAGAAGATTTCCCGGCGACAGTAAATTCCAGGTTAATATCCGGGTCCTCCAGCCATACAGAATAATAATATGGCATACATACCTCATAATCATGGTCATAATAGCTTTGCCATTTCACCGGATCTGTTGATATACTTCCGCTTGTTGGCATAAGCAACCCGGCTGTACCATTTCGATGTCCGCACACAATGAAAGGAAATCCATTCACCCTCTCAGCCTGATAATTACCCGGAAGGCGATGGATACGCATCATACTATTCGGCAGGTTCACAAGAGGGACCGTGGTTTCAAGCAGGGGACTGATCCCCCCAATATTAGGATTTACCAGATCAACAGGGGCCCGAGTCTTTTCAACACAAGAAGACAGAACCAGGCAAAACACAATAATAAATAGCAGGTTGAGCCTGAAGTTGAGGTTAAGGCTGAGGATGGAGTCGTACTTCATCTGATCACTTTACCCAGTTAACTTTTACTGATTTTACATCTCTTGAGTTGGTACCAATATAGATAATAAAATCACCTGGTTCCCAATCATACTTCAGGTCACTGTTATAAAATTTCAGGTCATTTATAGTAATCTCGATACTAATATCTTTCTTTTCTCCCGGTTGAAGCAAAACTTTTTTAAAGTTTTTCAATTCCTTCACAGGACGTGAAATCGAAGCTACAGGGTCCTGAATATAGAGCTGAACAACCTCTTCCCCTGCTACTTTTCCTGTATTTGTAAGAGTCACGGATGCTGTGAGTTTTTCATCGCCTTTTAGTTTGCTTTTACTTAATTTTATATCACCATATACAAAAGTTGTATAACTGAGTCCATAGCCAAAGGGATATAACGGATCGTTAGAGATGTCAAGGTATTTTGAAGTGAATTTGTTATTAACGTCCATCGGCCGTCCGGTATTTTTATGGTTATAATAAAGAGGTATTTGCCCCACGCTTACCGGGAAGGTCGTGGTTAATTTACCTGATGGATTGTAATCACCGAACAAATTGTTTGCAATAGCATTTCCAGCTTCGGTACCTCCGGCCCACGCTTCCAGAATTGCACTTACATTTGCATTCTCCCAGGCCAGTGTCATAGGACGACCATTTATCAGTACGAGAACAACCGGTTTTCCCGTTCCCAACAGAGCTTTAAGAAGGTTCTGCTGTACCTTTTGAATTCCAATATCACTCATACTTGAAGCTTCTCCCGACCATGCGGTTGATTCACCGAGAACAGCAACTATAACATCTGCCTTTTCAGCCGTTTGTAATGCTTCTTTAAGTAATTGCTCCGGGGAAGTTACAGTTTCAGATGATTTTTTCTGATCAGGGGAAAAAAGAGGATCACTCTTCAGCAGGAGTGGATTATCAGTCAGTTCAGATCCTTTTGCATAAAGAACTGTCACCGAATTTCCTCCTACGTTTTTCATACCTTCCACAACCGAGCATATTTTATCCTGATTCCCGGCGATAGCCCATGTGCCAATCATATCTTTTTTGCTATTTCCAAGTGGACCTATAACAGCGATTGTACCCGATTTTTTCAACGGCAGAATCTGTTTATCATTCTTAAGAAGAACCATTGATCTTGTAGCAATCTCCCTCGCAGTCTTCAGATTTTCAGGTGTCATCAAATCTGTTTTGGCTCTTTCTGCATTCATATAACGGTATGGATCAGAAAATAACCCAAGTTTGTATTTTGCCTCAAGAACACGCCGGCATGCAAGATCTATATCTTTAACAGTTATCTTCCCTTCATCAAGCGATTTCTTCAGGGTAGTAAGGAATCCTTCTCCAACCATATCCATATCTGTTCCGGCTTTCAGAGCGAGTGCTGAAACTGTCTGAAGATCGCCCATTCCATGATTTATCATTTCATTAATTGCAGTATAATCAGTAACTACAAAACCTTTAAAGCCCCACTGGTTCCTCAACAATTCAGTTAATAGCCAGTGATTACCTGACGAAGGAATTCCATCAACAACATTGAAGGAGGTCATAATACTCCCTGCCCCTGCTTCTATGGCTGCCTTATAAGGAGGGAGGTAATCGTTATACATAGTTACTTTGCTCATATCCACTGTATTATAATCACGTCCAGCCTCTGCGGCGCCATATAATGCAAAGTGTTTTATGCACGCCATCATAGTATTATCGAGAGAAAGATCATTCCCCTGGTATCCTTTTACCAGAGCTTTTGCTACCTGTGATCCCAACCACGGATCCTCACCGGCGCCTTCGGCAATCCTTCCCCAACGCGGATCGCGTGCAATATCGACCATTGGAGAATAAGTCCAGGCAATGCCATTGGCTGTTGCTTCCTGGGCAGCAATTCTGGCACTTTTTTCAACCAAAGTCAGATCCCATAAACAACTCATAGCTAATGGAATAGGAAATACAGTCTGGTAACCGTGAATAACATCCATCCCAAAAAGAAGAGGAATATGATGTGGCGATTCCTTGACAGCTATATCCATGGAAGCTCTCATTGAAGAAAGAGATAAAGCATTAAGCATTCCCCCAATCTGACCTGTCTGCAGTTTCTCGTGTGTCTTTTCGTTTACTGCAGAACCTGTGACAAATCCGCCGGAAGTAGTAAGATTAAGCTGTCCGATTTTTTCCTCAACAGTCATTTTATTCATCAGGTCGGTGATAAATTTATTCATTTTTTCATCCTGACCCTGTGTTTTGATAAATGAAGCCAGCAGCAATAATAAAAATCCGAGCTTTTTCATATTTTTTGAGTAAAGTTATTTTGAAGTAAATGTCCTGTAAATTTATAAATTACCCGGTAATAATCCCATAATTAAAAACACCTCCTTAATTAACGAAAACCTTTTTCATTTCATATTGTTTATCAGGCAGCCGGAAGCCAGAAGTAATATCAATCTTCAGACTACACTAATATTGGCTGCATCTTATTACTAACCATAAAAGTATTTTTGAAACCTTAAATATAAAATAATCAACTAGAATTTGTCCACCAACACTTTCATTAACCCGTTGAGATCCCTCGCTATCGCTCGGGATGACATAGTATATAAGCGGAAACAAAGGAAGCGTAGCGAAATGAGGAATCTCCTAATCACATCTTGAGTTAAAATAACAGTCTACACCTCATTGAGTTTTGATGGGCAAAAGAAAAGTTTAATTAACTTTGATTATACGAAAAATCACCATGTATGAAATACTTTAGATTACTCTTCCTTACACTTCTGATAATATTATCTGGCTGCGGAACCACATCAGATTTCAGTCAGGTCTTAGAGGATATTCAGGAAAATCTTGATTTTGGAAATGTAAGTACAGTAATCCAGATTGTCGACTCCATAAAAAAAATCAGTGGTGAAAATAAAGAAATAATTCATGTTGCAGATTCCCTTGAACAAATAGCTGAAAGAATCCCTCTTGACTTTTCGGTAACCGAAAACAAGGTAAAAGCTCAGTTGGAAAAGATTATTGGTCAGGTTTCTTCCGGGCAAATTTCAGAATGGGAAGACAAGGGTTGGCTGGAATGGAGGATGGTTGATGGTGAAAAAAAATATTTTAACAGAGCTGTCTCAAATCTTATACTGATAAAAAAGTTCCATGAGCAAAAGGATCGGGGACTCAGGGATACAACCGGCAATCAGGAGATGATCTTCAGGTTGAGGCATACCGGACAGGTTTTAAAATCAACTGATAATCAGAGCAATCCTGTTTTGCCTGTAAACATGGAAGTAACTTACACAATTACAGTTCATCCGGATGTTGTTCCTGATGGAGAGAAGATCAGATGCTGGTTGCCCTGGCCTAAAGAAGGCCATCCGCGGCAAAAAGAAATTAAGCTTATAAATTCATCAAATCCGAAATATATTATTGCACCCGATACTGCTATTCACCGTACTTTGTATATGGAAGAAGTTGCAAAAAAAGGGAATCCTGCCATTTTTCAGATATCCTACACTTATGTGTCAAGTGCACAGCATTTTAATATGGCAGGAATTAAAATATTGCCTTACGACAAAGGTTCAGAAATTTATCAGAAGTACACATCAGAACAGTTACCTCATATCTGCTTTACCGATAAAATCAAGCAACTCGCTGACAGCCTTACCGGAAATGATGATAACCCTGCTTCGATTGCAAGAAAGATCTATTTCTGGTTTAAGGAAAATATACCCTGGGCAGGTGCACTTGAATACTCTATCATTCCAAATATACCTGAATATGTAATAAAAAACCAAAGAGGCGATTGTGGCATGCAAACTTTTTTATTCATCTCTATGCTCAGATATAAGGGAATACCCGTAAGATGGCAGAGCGGCTGGATGATGCCTCCCGGCAACCAGAATCTGCATGATTGGTGCGAGGTTTATTATGAAGGAGCAGGCTGGGTGCCCGTAGATGTTTCATATAAACTCCAGAAATCAGATAATACTTTAATCAGAGATTTCTATTTTTCAGGAATCGATTCATACAGACTCATTATAAATGACGGCGTCGCAGGAGCTCTTTACCCTGAAAAACAATACCTGAGAAGCGAACCAAACGATTTTCAGAGAGGTGAGGTTGAATGGAAAGGAGGAAACCTATATTTCGATAAATGGGATTATGAAATGAAGATTGAGTATATAAAATAATGGCACAAAGTCACAAAGTCACAATAGCTCAATGGCTCAACGGTTCAATGGCGTAACGATGTGACTGGTATTTAGGTACATTCTCTAATAATTATTCTATGAACTTTTGTTCTCTCAGAAATTCCGTCATCCGTTTAAGTGTAGGTAAAAAATTAGGGTTGCTTACCGGCCAGTCACATGAATGGTCTGCATCTTTCACTGGAATCAGCTCACAAATATTCCCTGCTTCTTTCATCAACCGTGTAAATTTTTCAGCTGCCTGAAACGGAGTGGTATTGTCTTTTGTTCCATTCGACAGAATGGTCGGCGGCCAACCTTTCTTTACATGTAAAATCGGGGAAAATTCGGGATGTTCAGCAAAAAACTCTTGGCCAAATCCTTCACCAAGAACCGGGTTATGAAGAACCAGTGCATTCGGCTTAGAACTTATTTTCAGATCCTCACCGGGAGTGTCGCCTCCGTCGATAAAAGTACATGCGGCAAGATGGCCTCCAGCTGAACCACCGGCTGCGATGATCCGATCGGGATCAATACCCAGTTCCAGGGCATGTGATCTGACATATCTTATCGCTGATTTAGCATCCTGAATACATTCAATAGGGCTGGTGCCATGACGCGATTTCACGCGGTAATCAGCATCAATTCCTATTATTCCCTGATCACGAAACCAGGCTGCATTCGGAATCTGACCTTCAACATCTCCACCAACCCATCCGCCTCCGGTAAAATATACTATTACAGGCAATGGCCTTTTCGATTTCCTAAGCGGACGAAGCAGGTACATGTACATATCCCCCTGGGGTGTCTTCTTGTAAAGGATTTTTTCAGCCAGCGCAGTAAGATTCTTTCCTGATAGTTTATAACTCTCTTTTAGCTTTACCAGAGATGTAACTGAATCTTTTTGCATGTTTCCAGATTCAGACGAAATAAAGCTATCGAAAGTACGTGACTGAATACTTCCTGAGATAAGAGTCAGGAAGATTGAAAAGAAGATTTGTTTCATCTAAAAATTATTTATATAAAAACAATTTATTATTTCTTAGCAAATCTATTGAATTTTTCTTTGGTTTTCCAGGCAAGATCTGTCCAAATATGCAACATTAGGCTTAATATAACCGTATAATATTGCGAAAGCGATGTATAAGTGAATTGAATAAAATTCAATTTTATCCTGATAAGAATAAAAATGAGAATTTTTTCCATTTCATTATTTCTAATTTTAATCTCATTAACTCTTCATGGGCAGGATTGTAATATTCTGTCCAAGGCTAATAGTATTGTCCCTGACAGGTTATGTTCCCCACTATCCATAGACTGGAGAGTAAGTTATACAGGAGTTAATAATGCCGGTACAAGTGTTCAGATCAGATATGATTGGGACGATGGTTCCACAGACACTGAAAATGCTGTGAACATAGGGCCGGGAGTGTTTCAGACTACCACAAGTCACATCTATGTTTCTACCGGTGACAAATGTAATTACCGACCTAAGGCGACTCTCGTTGTCAACGGAGTTTTATGTTCTTCATCAACCCAGGAACAGATAGTTACCGTTTGGGATAATGATGATCACAATGGTGGCCATATGCATATCGATCCTGCTGTTTATCCTGTTTGTTTTGGTAACAGCGCCAATGTCAGGTTTCAGGATCTTACGCAGTTTAATTGCGTTCCTCCTCAGGAACAGGATGTACCAAATCTTTTTACCCGATGGGTTCAATGGATATATGGAACTGATATTACTATGACCGGTCTTCCTGTAACAATTAACGGGACCCCGAGAGCCTTTCCTTTTTCAGGACCGATTATTACTCTTCCCGGACCGGTTACGGGGTCGGGAGTGTATTCAGATATAATAAATGTAGCTAATGATAAAATGATTGGTCAGTATTTTCAGGTGAAATTACGAAACTGGAACTATTGTAACCCGTATGACGATCCGAATATACCCGGACCACCTGCAGATCCTGTAAATGGTGATCATCCGCCTGTGGTTACTACCGCAATAATACTGATTGTACCATATCCTGATGCCACTATTACACCGGTGGATACTCTGTGTATTGATAGTAGTCCAGTTACTCTGAAAGCTCATGATTCTGGTGGGACATGGTCTGGAGATGGTGTCACTGATGATTCATTCGATCCGGGTTCAGCAGGTGCCGGAAATCATGTGATAAGATATGATATTACCGACTCAAACGGGTGCAGCGCTTCTGATCAGATAACTATCACAGTTATGCCCTCTCCTGTTGTAAATATAATTCCTGTGGGAACACTATATATTAATCATCCCCCCGTTGGACTTGCCGCATCCCCGCCCGGCGGAACATGGACAGGTGATGGGGTGATTAATAACAGTTTCTATCCTGATTCCGCAGGTTTAGGAATACATATAATAACCTATCTGACACTACCCGACAAATTCGGATGTAAGGGAACAGATACAATTAATATTAAAGTTATTATGCCACCGGAACCTGTTGCATTATTTGAACCTGATACTGTCGGATGTTCTCCCCTACTTGTCCGATTCAGGAATTTAAGTGAAAACGCTGAATCATATTCTTGGGATTTTGGAGACAAAACATTTTCTTCGGAACAAAATCCATCCCATACTTATAATATTCCCGGAAATTATATAGTAAAATTGACTGTCACGAATATTTCCGGACAATCATCACTTAACGGATTAATAACAGTATACCAGAACCCAACTGCCGTTTTCAATGTATATCCCACTGATGTCATTAATAATTCTCAGGTAGTAGTCTTTACAAATTTCTCATACTATGGGGTATCATGGCTTTGGAATTTCGGAGACGGGAACACCTCTGTTGAAGAAAGTCCATGGCATAAATATGTTTCTGAAGGAATATATGAAGTTACATTAACAGTAACTTCAAAAGACGGATGTACAGATTCAGTGATGTATAAATCTCCTGTGGTGGTTGACTATAAGACCGGGGAAATAAAATTCCCTAATGTATTCAAATGGAATGGTTCAGGGCCAACCGGTGGATACTGGAATGAGAATCAAATAGATGATAATATATTCAGGCCTTTTTTTACCAATGTTATTGAATATAAATTACAAATATTTAACCGCTGGGGAGTTTTAATTTATGAAAGCTCAGAACTTCAAAAAGGCTGGGATGGATATTTTGGAAAAGATTATCTGGCGCTTCAGGGAGTTTATGTCTATAAAGCGGCCGGCCGGTATGCCGATGGAACTTATTTTAATAAAATAGGTGATGTAACCTTTTTACATTAAGAGAGTTGCGAAGCAAATTCAAAACACACATACCAGGCATGAAAAATAACCGTTTTATTGGAGAAAGTTGTTTTAATAAAAATGGATTTAACATGTCATTAAATCAGCTGTTCTTTTTAAAAGTCTGGTACATTTTTTGAGGCTTATTTTAAAATTAAGCAAAAGTCAAATTAATACTTAAGGTTATGAAAAGAAATATTTTGGTAATTGGTATTGTTATTGGGCTATTTGGCTGGAGCTGTTCCAAAGTTGAAACACAAACACAACAACAAGGACTTAAACAGTCAATTGAACAGAGCACAACTGCAATTAATACGGCAATCGGTAAAATTACAGAAACCAAAGGCTATCAGATTCTGTCATTAGGCGTTAATCCCATCGCAAAAGATTTAACTCAGGCAGCTTCTTTTAAGGACAGTATAACACTCGGTCTGATTGCTGGAATTTATGACTATCAACCTGATACGATGAATATGCATCGTAACTTCGCGTATCCTTTCAGACTATTTAAAAAGACAGGTAAAAGCGATAAGATGATAGTCAATTTACCTCAGAAGCTGATCTTTAATCCAAGTTATCTTCACAGTTTTATAAGATCAGACTCAGTTCTGAAAAATGACTTTACAATTTCTGCCACAGATTATCATCTTTACTATAACCTGTGGAACAATCTCGATTACAAACTTATTGCCGGTCTCACACTCAATTCTGTGGATCTGGGAAGTTTTGATATTTCATCGGTTTGGAACTCTTACAGGGACCAATTAAATTCTTCCAAGTACACATTCACAGGTGGATATAGTGTATCAACCTCATGGCAAGCTGGTGACACATCTAAATCATCATTTGCGCTTCTTCAAAACAATAATCCGCTTTTGCTGGAGTCGACTCTTTTTGTAGGTAATGGCTTTCATAAAAGGGAAAAACAATATGATTTAACTATAGGGAATGTAGAGATTAAAAGAGGATTTGGAATTGATTCAATTCAGGTGTTTCAGAATGGAGTGCTTCAGAAAAAAGCAGGAGCAAAAATCACCGATAGTGCTGACTCTACCGGAACAATATGCAATAAAAGGGATATTCTGCTCACTTTTGATGATGGAACAACGGCTAATCTAAGTACATTGATTAGTCCGGCTCTTACTCAGCTGAAAGCTCTGGTAAGTTCCCTTCACGACATGTATTTTGCTGAAAATATTGTGGATTACATTGCTGTTAACATCTACTATAATTCAAGATAAATGTGATTTACTTTCATATTTTTCATATCATCTCATGACCACTTTATTCTCGTAATGTACTCACCCCCTTGTTTTCCCCCTCTCTACTTCGTAAAGAGGGGGAATTTATTAATATACAATGCATTACGCTCCCTCTTTGCAAAGCATAGAGGCGGACGACCGTTAAAAAATTGCCTCGCAGGCAATTTTAGGGAGGAGCGAGTCTGCAGGGCCTAAAATGGGGGTGAATTCATTTAGGAATAAGGTGAAAAGTGATATTTTCTACCCAATAAACAATCTCCCTATCTGATATACCGTAAAAGACAGCAACCACGCTATTCCTGTTGTATAAAAGACTGTGAATGCAGCCCATTTCCAGCTTCCCGATTCTCTTTTTATTGCAGTTATCACTCCCACGCAGGGGAAGTATGTAAGTATGAATAACATAAATGAGAAAGCTATAAGAGGGGTGAATACCGGTTTGCCGCTTGATCCTTTTTGAGATTGTATCTTCTCGACCAGTGAATTCTTTCCGGAATCATTATCAGCCTGGAATATAACTCCTAATGTACTTACGACAACCTCCTTGGCTGCTAAACCCGAAAGAATACTGACGCTTAGATGCCAGTCAAACCCCAATGGTTTCATAACAGGTTCTATTGAACGTCCGATAAGGCCCATAAAAGATTTAGTATGCTTTTCGCTTTTTTGTTCCAGTATCAGCCGGTTTACTGATTCACTTTTCTTATCGGAAGAAAGGTCGGATTTTTCAACAACTGAAATTTCACCTGAATAATCCTTTGAATATGAAACTGATTGTGGAAAATTACTTAATATCCACACAATTATCGATGCCAGAAGAATTACCCCTCCGATTTTTCTGAAGTATAAACTGGTTCTGAATGAAACATGTTTAAAAATACTTCTGATAGTAGGAACCCTGTAAGGCGGCAGTTCCATTACAAAAGGAATTTCTACTGATTTGAAAAACACCCGCTTTAAAAACAGAGCTGATAATATTGCAAACAGAGCACCCATGAAATACAATAGAAACAATACAGAAGCCTCATTTTTAGCGAAAAATGCACTGATAAAGAGTATATAAACCGGCAATCTTGCACTGCACGACATAAAGGGAGTAATAAGCATGGTGATAAGACGGTCTCTGCGACTCTCAATGATCCTTGTTGCCATTATTGCAGGCACATTACATCCAAATCCCATGAAAAGCGGAATAAATGATTTCCCATGCAATCCTATCTTGTGCATCAATTTATCCATGATAAATACAGCCCTGGCCATATAGCCGGTATCTTCCATAAAAGATATAAAGAGAAACAGGATAATTATATTGGGAAGAAAAACAATCACTCCGCCAACACCCCCTATTATAGCTTCTACCAAAAAATCCCTTACAATTCCCGGGTTGAGGTTATTGGATATCAATTCTGATAGTTTACCAAAACCTGATTCCATCCAATATTTTGGATATCCTCCCAGTTTAAATGTGGTAAAAAATGTGAGCCACATAAAAAAAACAAAAATCGGGATCCCCAGATATTTATTTGTCAGATAGTTATCTATTATTTTTGTCTTCCTTAACCTTTCTACTTTGTTGATCTTAAGGGTTTCCTTAAGCGCTCCTGAAATGAAACCGTAACGAAGATCGGTAATGACTGTATCGATCGGTTCAGAATACATCTTCGCAAGTCTGGTATATTCCTTTTTCCCGATTTCAATTATCTCAGATGAATTGATACACCGGGTTATACTTTTAGAATACTCTTTATCATTCTCCAGCAACTCAATAGCAAGATATCTTGCTGATATAATGTTTGTAAATGCCCGGTTCTCTTCAATCTTTATTCTCGATTGTATGGCACATATAGAATTTTCTATCTCGGTTCCATAGTTTATATGAATATGCCTTACAACCGGTTCCCGCACCTCATAAACTTCTATTATTTTGTCAAAGAGTTCCTTAATTCCCTTCCCTCTTGAGCTGACTGTCGGAATTACCGGTACACCCAATAATTTTCCAAGAGAAACATAATCCAGAACATCTCCTTTCTTCTCCAGTTCATCATACATATTAAGTGCGATAACGATTTGCACTCCCATGTCGATTAATTGAGATGTCAGGTACAGATTCCTCTCAAGGTTAGAGGCGTCGACTATATTAACAACTATATCCGGTTTATTATCAAAAATGTAATTCCTGAGATAGATCTCCTCGGGAGAATAACTTTTAATTGAATAAGTTCCGGGAAGGTCAACGATTGAAAAAGTATAGCCCGATTGATTATAGGTTGCCTCTTTAGAGTCAACTGTTACTCCGGCATAGTTGCCGACCTTTTCCTTTGAACCTGATGCAAAGTTAAAGAGAGTTGTTTTTCCAGAATTAGGGTTTCCGACCAGAGCAACCTGAATCTGTCTAGTTTTCTCTAACCAGGTCCCGTTTTCATCCTCACTTATCAGTACTCCGTTTGATGATTGACGTTCTCTTGATCTGGTATCCCGGTCGACTTCAATAAGCTGAGCCTCGCTGTTTCTCAATGAGATATGATATCCCATTATTTTATACTCAATAGGATCCCTTAAAGGTGCTTTTTTAATTACTTCCACCTTTTTCCCTACAACAAATCCCATTTCTGAAAGCCGCTGCCTGAACTGGCCTCTCCCTTTGATCTTCAGAATCAACCCTTCTTCTCCCTCATTGAGATCATATAATGTCGTCATCGAATATTTTGAATACTTAAGAATAACCATGGATTTGACACAATGTTCAATATTTTGTGATACTATGTTCAAGGCGGCGGGCAACTGGCTTCAGGCAACGGGCTATTGGTTTATCCTTCCTGATACCTGATACCTGATGCCCGACGCCTGACGCCTCTTATTCCACCTTTACCTTTATCACGATTTTCCGTACCTGGGCGTTTGCTCCATCTTTCAACCCCGGACGATGAACATCTGTCGGAAAGAAGATAAAAAAGTTTGAAGGAGAGGCCTTATAATTTACTACTTTGCTGACTGTCACAAATTCAATATCTTTTTTATCATCATATGGAGTAATAACTTCTTCAATAGAAGTTAATGGAGCAATATTCATCACCTCTTTCCCGCTAATCACATATTGAAGATCAATGTATTTCCTATGAGCTTCAAATTTTGCTGCATCTTCATTTTTACTGGTATATTCACTAACAGTTGCAAAAAGGTTATCTCCATCAATATCGTATCGTTTAAGTTCAAGCTTCGATAAATCAGTGTTTTTAAGAAAATTAAAGGCTTTTTCCCATCTCTCCTTATTCTTAAAGTAAGAAACAGCAAATTCCCTTTTGTTTATTGATACATCGGCTGTCACAGGCCAACCGACTTCCCACTCATTTTTTGCAAACCATGAATCAATTTTCTTTTTGCTCCAGGTTGAGGGGTCTGAAGAGCTTTTACTTCCCATTAAACCAAAGAAACTTATGAGTACCATAATAACTACAATTAAATTTTTCATATGAATTACATAATTAAATTTTCAGTGCTTTCAACAATTAACCCTGCCTAACGACAGGCAAGTGCAAAGATCGCAAAGATTTTTAACAAATATTGCGGTGCGTCTCAGTAAGGTGCAGCGCACCGCAATATAATTTCTAGTTAAATTTCTTTAATTTTACAAATTAAACTGATTTACTTTCTATCTGAAAAAATCGTATGAAAAAACTGTCAATTATTCTTTTTTTAATTCTTATAACCGTTAAAGTTTATTCACAGGAAAATAAACTCTATCAGACAGGATTGACTGCAGAACAGAACCTGAATGCCATAGGGAATCTCACGCCTTATACATCAGGTGGTATGGGGTTCGACTCCAGATACGAAGGAATAAAAGGCAGTCCCAGATTATTCGATACTCTTATGCCTTCACTCCTCAATTTAAAAGGACAGGATTATTATATAAAGCTTGCTACAAATATTGATCTGCCAACAAACTCTTTGATCTTCATGAATCCAAAAAACTCTAAATTGTTTTCTATACCTTCAGGTATTATCAAAGAGGTAAAAATCAATTGGAAAGGAAAAGAGATGGTTTTCAGAACCGCAAGCGGGAATAAATTTGTGAAAGATTTTAAAGAGCACAGATTCTTCCAGGTTTTGAAAGAAGGACAGTATCAGTTTATAAAAATACCAATTAAGAAACTTATCGAAGCTGACTATAAAGCTGTTTATGGCACCGACAGGCGTTATGATGAATACACTACATATTACAAGTATTACATTATTGACGCCGACAGCACATTTCACCAGATCCAGCTCACCAGAAAATCACTGATAAAAATGTTCCCCGACAAAAAAGAATTAATCAACAACGCCTTTGAGGCAAAATCTTACGATAATAATGAAGACATGGTCATTAATTTTCTTAATAAACTTTAATACGACTTTTATAGCAATAGGTAAGTAGAAAAGACAGGAGATTGCTTCTCCCGATTTGCGGGATCGCAATGACAATGTATGTAATCAAATTATGAATTTTAACCAGAAACCAGCAACCAGTAACAAGCAACAATTCTCTAAATAAATTCACATAATACCTTAAAAAGACCTTTTTTATCAAAGGGCTTCGAGATGAAACCGGAGCATCCGCATTCAATCGCTTTCTCTTTGTCATCGGCATATGCTGTCTGTGCAATTATAGGAACCGTAGCGTTATTTTCGCGGATAAGCTTTACAGCAGTATATCCATCCATCACTGGCATTTTAATATCCATTAAGATAAGATCAATCTTCCCGGTTGAAAGACATTTTTCAACTGCTTCTTTTCCATTATATGCATGAAGTATTTCCGCGTTTGACCCTGTAAGAAAGTATCTGATAAGCTTAAAGTTGCTCTCAACGTCTTCAGCTACAAGTATTACCTTTTTCACTGGGAATACATAGTTGTCAGGAGCTATTTGCATAGAAACCGGAATGGATAGTGCAACTTTCTTTTCATACGGAATTGTAAAAAAGAATGATGTGCCTTTACCAGGTTCAGAGGAGAGCCAGATCTTACCACCTAAATGTTCAACATAAGCTTTTGAAATGGCCAGGCCAAGTCCTGTTCCTTCATAAAGCCTTTCCATGGCATTAAATACCTGGTAGAACCGGTCAAAGATTCTTGCATGATGCTCAGGTGATATACCAATGCCGGTATCCGATACACAGAATTCCAGAAAGTTTCCTTCCAGCTTGTACCCGATCTTTATAGTTCCTTTATCTGTAAACTTTAATGCATTGCTCATCAGGTTCGAAAGGATCTGAGATAATTTGGTATTATCAGTTAAAACCAGAGCATCGGAATCTGATAAACCTGTCTCGCAAATTATATTGATTTTCTTTTCAGCAGCTTTCGGTATAAATTGATTACATAATGATTTTAGCGTTGTATTAATGGACACTTCATTTTTGTAAGTTTTAATAAGATTTGCTTCGATATTTGAAATATCTACAATATCTGTAATAATCGCAAGCAGGTGGTTGCTGCTCTGCATAATTACTTCGATGTACGATTTACGAGTCTTCTCATCTATTTCAGGTTCTCCAAGAAGTGCGGAAAATCCTACAATGGCATTCATAGGAGTTCTGATTTCATGCGATATATTATGCAGGAATGCTGTTTTGAGTCGGTCGCCTTCTTCAGCCTTTTCTTTTGCCCTTATCAGTTCTGCTTCGTTCTCTTTTCTTTCAGTTATATCCTGAAAGATCTCAAGCATTGCCTTTTGATTCTGGAACATCATTCCCGTGTGGCTGATTTCAAAAGTTCTACCGCCCAGAACACCATGCGACTCATAGACCTCTGTTTCACCAATAGTTATTCCCTTTGCTAAAGGGCAATCGCTGCATTGCTTTTTATCGTCGCGATATAATTCCCAGCACTTTTTTCCGACACATCCTTCGCCAAAAATCCGTTTGAAAGTGTCACTCAGGAAAAGAACATTCCCGGCTTCATCTACAATATCCATTCCGAAAGGAATTGTTCTGAGCAAAGATTCATTAAATGCATAGCTTTGCTGAAGTTCTTCCTCGGCCCGTTTTCTTTCGGTAATGTCATGATCAATTCCTACAAGACCTGTAATATTTCCATCTTTATCATGCAAAGGAATCTTTGTTGTCAGTAGCCAGCATTTTATACCCGCTGCATTAATGAATTCCTCTTCAAGATCAAAAATAGGTTTGCCGGTTCTGAGGATCTTTTTATCATCGGCGTAACCACGCTCCCCAATATGACCCGGAAATAACTCAATATCAGTCTTTCCAAGAACTTCTGATTCTTTTGTCTTGCCAATATTCTCCACATCTGCTTTATTGGCAATCATTTTTCTGCATTCTTTATCCTTAACATAAATTTGATTAGGAAGGTTATCGATAAGCGTGCGCAGGGTTCTCCTTTCATGTTTGACTGCTTCTTCCGAATTTTTATGGTCGGTAATATCCTGCAGAACACCTGCTACTTTTACCTGCTCACCGTCAGTCTCAAATATCAGCTCAGCTTTTGAATGGACCCATCTTATCTCTCCGTCATTTTCCCGCTTTAGTTTAAATTCTATATCATAAGGCTCATTATACTTTAATAAGCGATCAAGCACATCATCAAGCATAGCTCTGTATTCAGGAAGAGGACCTTTTTTTGCAACTTGATACGTGATTTCGTGAGAGTCATGGTTCAGGCCGTATATCCTTAAGGCTTCATTAGAGACCCACATTGTTTTTCTGCCAAGATCGAGCTCCCAGTTACCAACATGCGCAAGAGCCTGTGCCTTTTGCAATCTCCTTTCACTATTTTGCAATTCTTCTTCTGTAGCTCTTTTCTCTTTCGTAAGTTTCGCTTTTTTTACCGAATTGAGAATTGCAGGTCCCAAACGAGAAAGATTATCTTTCAATATATAATCATCAGCCCCGGCTTTCATACATTCTACCGCAACTTCTTCATTTACCGAGCCGGTCACGAGAATAAAAGGGACTAACGGAGCAAGTTCATTCCGAAGCAACAGGGCTGTCATACCATCAAACTGAGGCAGACTGTAATCGGAAATTATCAGATCGGGCTCAAAGTCTTTAAGGTATTCGAGATAAATTTCTCTTTTGTCAACCAGTTCTTTTGAGAAAAAGATCTTATTTTTCTCAATTTCGCGCCATATCAATTCCGCATCGATAAGAACATCTTCCACAAACAGTATTTTCAGCTTACCTGCCATGTTGTGCATAGTTTATATCTGTTTAATAGGTTTCATCAGCAATTTGTTACGGTACAAGTCATCCCATATCTGCTTATTTCTACTTATTTCCATCTATTTCTGTTTACTTCAATGGTTCATTAACCAGCAGCCAGTACAACCCCAGGCTGCTCATCGCATTTATAAACTGGTCGAAATCAACTGGTTTAACAACATAACTGTTAACGCCCAATGCATAAGCTTGCTTCATATCCGGTTCCTGTTTTGAAGAGGTTACGACAACAATCGGGATATTAGAAGTACGTTTATCTTCTTTGACAATCTTAAGAACCTCCAGTCCGCTTATCTTGGGAAGTTTAAGGTCAAGGAGTACTACTTTTGGCGGATTTGTAATACTTCTTTTTTCAAATTTGCCTCTGCAGAAGAAGAAATCAAGAGCTTCAGCCCCGTCCCTTGCAACTAAAATATTATTGGCCAGGTTATTTTTCTTAAGAGCCCGTAAAGTAAGTTCCGCATCATGCGGATTGTCTTCTACGATTAAAAGTTCAATTGCGCTAAAATCTTCCATGGTATGTCGTTATTAGTCAGTATTAAATCTTGTTGCTTGTTGCTTGTTGCTTGTTGCTTGTTGCTTGTTGCCTTCTTCTCAGAACCAGCAACCAGTAACCAATAACTTTTTTCACTTTAGTCTTTTTACTTTTGTCTTTTATCTTGCGAAGGTAAACTGAAATAGAATGTCGCTCCCTTTCCAACCTCACCTTCTGCCCATACTTTACCTCCATGCTTAAGAATAATTCTCTGTATAATTGCCAATCCGACTCCGTTTCCTTCAAATTCAGCTTCACTGTGTAACCGCTGAAATACACCGAATAATTTATGTGCATATTGCATGTCAAATCCGACACCGTTATCTTTTATAAAGTAGATAATCATATCTCCGGTTATTTTCGAACCAATACTTATTTCAGAAACATCATTTTTAGATGTGTATTTTATAGCATTGGATATCAGGTTAGTCCAGACCTGGCCAAATAAAGCAACATCGCCAAAGGCTTTTTGAAGTTTCCCAATATTCAGTTTTATTCTTTTTCTTTCAGCGGGTGATGTCATCCCTTCAAAGATCACCATTGCCATCTTTTTCATGTCTATCACAGAAGGATTCAGGCTGCTTCTTCCAATTCTTGAAAAACTCAGAAGGTCATCAATAAGTTCTCCCATTTGGGTTGCACTTGAAGAGATAACCCCGCAAATCCTTTTTCCTTCTTCATCGAGGTTTGCTTCGTAATCTTCAAGCAGAATTTTTGTAAATCCATGGACTGAACGCAAAGGCGCCCTGAGGTCGTGTGAAACAGAATAGCTGAAGGCTTCCAGTTCTTTATTGGCTGCTTCAAGCAGTTGTGTTCTCTGAATTACACGTACTTCAAGTTCTTCATTTAACTTCTTTATCTGAAATTCTGCATTTTTCCGATCTGTAATATCTTCCTGGACTGAAACAAGAACTTTCCCATATTTTGAGTGGTTAAAAATGGCAACATTTGCATGGCTCCAAAAAACTGTTCCATCCTTTTTGATATTGAGTACTTCGCCTGTCCAAAAACCCTTCTTATCAAGCTGATTCATAATTTCTATGGCTGTCTGTTCAGGACTTTTCTCAGCCGGTGCATTAACAATTGAAACATGTTTTCCGGTCATATCACCTGGCCCATACCCAAACAACTCTTAAAATTTCGAGTTTGTATAGACAATAATACCGTCCTCCATTCTTACAAGATACACAGCTTCAGCCATATGACTCATAATCTCACTCTGAATACGCAATTCATCCTCGGCCTCTTTGCGCTTGGTAATGTCTTCTATACTTGAGATAATACAATTTCTATTGGCAAGTTTAATCACCTGGGCGGATAGTAATACTGTTGAGACGTTCCCGTCTTTTGCTTGTAACAGAGTCTCCTGGTGTAAAATGGCATTTCCTTCACGAAGAGAATCTATAATATGCTTTCTATCCTCTTCATGAACCCATATTTTCATATTTAGCGTGGTGTTGCCTAGTGCCTCTTCACGGGTGAATCCTGAAATACTGCTGAAAGCATCGTTGATCTCTATGATTCTGCCATCTTCTATATTAGCTATCATAAAGGAAATAGGCGATGTTCGGAAAGACTTGGAGAATCGTTCTTCACTTTCGCGCAATGCTTGTTCAGCCTGCTTCCAATAAGTAATATCCTCAACATTCCCGTCATAATATAGTATCTTTCCATCTGCATCTCTTATAACGCTTGCATTTTCTCTTACGTAGAGAGTATTTCCATCCCTCTGATGCCATGCAGACTCCAATCCGATGATCTTGCCTTCCTTCTCCAGAGTTTCCAGGAATTTTGCCCTGGGATAATCAGGTTCATAACCCTCCTCTTCAAGATTGCGGTGAGCAAGATCGTCAAAAGAGCTGAACCCGAGCATCTTCACCAGTGCAGGGTTAGCCATCAATATTTTGCCGTCGAGGGTAGTACGGTAAATCCCTATAGTTGCATTTTCATAAAGAGTTCTGAAACGCTTCTCGCTATCGAGTAATGCTAATTCTGCATTTTTCCGGTAAGAAATATCTCTGGTATTACTGATAACATGATCAACACCTTCAAGGCTAATAGTTGTTGCAGATATCAGACAGTCAATTAATCTTCTGCTTTTTGTATAAAATTTGGTTTCAAAGTTTCTAACCTTACCTTCAGCTTTCAATCCGTTTATAAAAAGTTTTCTTTCATCAACGTTATGCCAAATAGATATATCAAAAGGCGTTTTTCCTATTATCTCTTCTTCAGAATATTCAAAGGTATCGGTAAAACCATCGTTTACGGAAACGTAAGTTCCATTATCAAGCCGCGTAATGGTTACAGAATCGGGATTTGTAAAAAAAGCTTTGCGGAATTTCTCTTCACTCTCAATCAATTTCTCTTCTATCTTTTTTCTTTCTGTCAGATCCCTGGCATTAATGGCAACGCCTATGACTCCATTCTGATCATTTAATATCGGATTATGAATTACTTCAAAGAATCTTCTTGTTTCCGGATCGTCTCCCGACCATTCCCTCTCCTCAATATTTTCACCGGACAAAGCTCTGTCTATGTTTCCTTTTGCTTTGATCTTATCATCATTATTTGTCTGATAATCCAGCATGGATTTTCCAAGTTCGATATCAGCACCGTATAACATCTTCATTGTAAGTGCATGACTCTTATTGAAGCTTGTATAAAAGTAATTCCTATCGAGCGAAAAAATGGGTCCTCCTGAGCTTTCAACAATCCCTTTAAGAGTATAGTATTGCCGGGTGAGCAGTTCTTCAGATTTACGAAGAGCTATTTCGTCACTAAGCTGAAGACGATACATGTTTATACGCTGTACCCTAATCCAGTATCCAAAAAACAACCCATTCAGAATTATAAGAAGAATTATAACAACAACAGTAATAATGGAATATCTCTGAAATGGTTCTAATATCTCATTTTTATCGGTTTTTGCAACCATATACCATGGCAATACCGGAATTTTACTTAAAGCGCCAATGACAGGAACATTTCGATAATCGATCCCCTCTGTAACTCCTTCGAAACCGTTCACGGCTTTTGATCCAAGCCGGTTGACATCGCTTAAGGGAAACTTCAGATTTAATGCACTATTCTTCCTGTGCCGAAGTTCATTGAGAAATAGAACACTATCCCCTTCCCTGCGCAGAATAAGTGTCTCGGAGCTTTTACTTGGTGTGGGCCATGACTGAACCAGGGGAAACAGAATTTTATCAGGATCAATACAAAGAATAATAAGGCCTATCGTTTTTTGTTTGTTACTCAATGAATCGAGCAATGGAACCAGAAGGTCCATCCTGATAGCCTGGCGGGTTCCTGTCCTATGAAGGTCAGTCATTATTATTTTATGATACCTTATAACATTATTTAACTCTTTCCTGATACTCTCGTCTGCCAAAGGATCGGCGTTGGAAGTAGCTATTTTTACCCTTAATAAAGTATCAAGAAGGGCTACGCTGTTGTAATCATATTGCGTATTCAGAGCTTCAAGCCATATTGTAATCTCTTTTCTTATTCCGGTTTGATTTTCATCTTTAAAAAACTGCTTGATTCTGGATATTAATGGTTCATTGTCTTTTATTACTACAGCATCTGCGAGCTTACCAGAGTACCACTGCGAAATCTGTTTTATTTTAAGTGTAGCAATTGCTGAAAGAGTTTTTTCCTGTTCTGCAAAAATTCTGTTTCTCTCATAACGGTAATAATAACTGCCCATAATGATGATAGCACCGGAGAACAAAATGAAAATCACAGACAGTTTCCAGGGAAAGGCTTTTTTAATATCAGGGTTAATAATAGTTTCGCCCATAACGAAAATTCTGAGTTCAACTTTTTAAGATTCTTGAATTTAATGCCTCTAATAAGTGTTTATTTTACACTTTTAAAAGAACCTTAATAAATATTTAGTTTTAGCTTATTAAAAAAACATTTCAGAACCATTCACAATTTTATAAAGTTAACTCTTTAAAATGTATGTACTTATAGGCGAAAACCTGATAGTTTTGTAGGGGTTTGGACTACAAAGACGGTATTACGGTATTACGGTATTAAGGTATTACGGTATTAAGGTATTAAGGTACTACGGTACTACGGTACTACGGTACTACGGTACTACGGTACTACGGTACTACGGTACTACGGTACTACGGTACTACGGTACTACGGTACTACGGTACTACGGTACTACGGTTCGATGGTATAATGGTACAATGGTACGATGGTACAATGGTACGATGGTATAAGGGTAGAATGGTATGCTATCGGGAATTATGAGTTTCTTGCTTTTATTAATTTATTCAACATTATAGAAATCATATTACATTCATTTTCAAGAGAATTTCTTGTCTCCAGATCAATGTAATTTATCTCATGAGAGATAATTAATAAAGTTTGTAACTCAGCCACAGAACCTTTTGCAATATTAAAATGTCTAACAGATTGTTTGTTTGAACCCAATTCATCTCCTTCACTAATATTAGCCGGAATACTGACAGCAGCCCTTTGAATTTGGTCCTTTAATCCAAAGTCCTTAGAATAATTCTGAGATTTGGTTAGTTTGTAGATTTTGACGGCAAGATTTTTAGCAAGTTGCCAGACCCTTAGTTTTTG
>Ga0182027_10001946_pt1 | contig 33694 bp, 38 predicted proteins | sample 712E1DmetaG_FD_121300 | JGI IMG/M metagenome (GOLD analysis project Ga0182027, IMG submission 121300) | Permafrost microbial communities from Stordalen Mire, Sweden - 712E1D metaG (Illumina Assembly) | ecosystem: Environmental > Terrestrial > Soil > Wetlands > Permafrost | place: Sweden...
GAAATCGCCGCCGGCGGATTCAGCGTTCGGCACCACGATACAGCGTATCCCCGCCGCGACGGCAGAGACGAGTCCCCGTTCCGAATCTTCGACCGCGAGACATTCCACGGGGTCCACCCCCAGGCGCCTTAAACCTTCAAGATAGCCGTCCGGCGCCGGTTTCCCGTGCGCATAGTCTTCCCGGGTGATGACGAATTCGAAATGCGGCAGGAGGCCGGAGCGGGTATGCATGGCGTCAAAATGGACGCGTTGAGCGCTGGTGACAATCCCCATGCGCGCCTTTCCCCGCAGCGCGCGAAGTGTGGCTTCGACTCCCGGCAGGACGCGAACTCCCGTTTGCAAAAGCTCAAGATAATAAGCATCCCGTTCCTGGCGTAAAGCGGCGAGCTGTTTTCCCTTCCAACCGCTCCGGCGAGCCAGGTCCAGGAGGCTTAAGCCCTGCCGCAGACTGACATCGGCAAACAGTTGTTTGGTGAGTTCGACGCCGGCGCGCAGCAGAACCTGCCGGTTGGCCTCAAAATAGATCCGTTCGGTATCGACCAGGAGCCCGTCATTGTCCCAGAGAATCGCCTTGATCACTCGGCGATTATTCTACAGATAGCCGGGGAGCGAGGTCGAGCGGTTTTGAGGTGGCGAGGGGACGTTCCACGCGATTCGTTCGTCGCAAATCATGGCCATTTCGAAAACCCTCCCAATTCGATGTGCCAGCCGCTACGTTTTAGCGCCACACCGTGGGGTCTAACCTTAAAGTGCTATGTGGCGCTAACAGCGCTCTATCCGCACTCCGCTTCGCTCCCTGCTGGGCGGCTGGCCGCTCCGTTTGGATGGGATGCCCGCTCTAGGAGGAGGGGGCTGACGGTTGTTATAGAAGGATCGGAATCCCGGGGTTGTTACGCGACGGAGAACTGGAGGCCGTTGGCGCGGAGCCAGGCGCTATGGGCGCACCGATATCGCGAATCTCAAGTCATGTGCCGGCCTACAGAAGCATTTCGAGAGTCTGATTAGTGGATTGGACTAGGACCTCCTCCGAGAGCAATCCGGCCGGGGGAATCGGGGCATCCAATCCGGCCTGCGTGAGCTTCGCGTGTAGTCGCTCGAGACCTACCCGCGCCTTTGACGCTTTCAGATAATCCGATTCTTCGCTCGCGGATGCTGCTTCGATCCCACGCCAAAATTCTGACAACGCTGGAAAAATGACCATCGCGTTCAAAGGGCGGGGTCGCGTTATGTCCGATCCAGCAGAACCACTTAGAAAATCCCACCAACGTTTCTGTGGAACCCAGTACTCCAGGCCCCGGCCTTTACGGCGGGCCGACACCAGGCCGGAATTCGCCATATCCGCAAGAGTTTGTTGAATGCCCAGCCAGAACAACCCAGCGCTTTCGGCAATTTCTCGCGGACGGCCCTCCTCATGGGTCAACAGATACGCCAGGCACTCCGAACGGCCGCCAATCCCGAAGAGCGATCGCAAAAGAAAGCGCAAATTCACGCCGCTGTTCACAGGAACCTCTTGCGCATGTTTCGCCAGTTCGACCTTCGCGCGATTGATAAAAAAAATGATGAAATCCGGATCCGGCTGGCTTTCCAAAACAAGCGGATACGGCTTACCTGATTTTTCCTTAAACAAGGGTTCAGTGAATACCGCGGCAGGTTGTTTCTTGTAAAGCGACACGGAGAGGCCCGCCAAGGTTCCCCATTTGCGGCGGTCCATCCGACTCAGGGCGAACTGGAGTGTGCCGCCCAACACGCGGCCGAAACTTTCATCGTGTCCCCGAATCAGTGAACGCAGGCGCGCCGTGTCCAGCCGTTCGCCGTTGACCATCAACCAAGCCAGGATTTCGTCGAACAAACGCGGATCAAAGCGCGCCACCTCGAGTGAAAAGACCAGCAGCGGTTCCGGATCGACGACCCATCGCGTTTCCGCCGGCTCGGTTCCGGGCACGCCCAGCGCCACCCATTGGCCCCAGACGAAATGCAGAAGACGATCGAGAAGGGTTTCCTTAAAGTCGGTGGGCCACATCGGGGCACTCTAAGCCGTTGCAGACCACCAAGTCAAAGCGCTCAGGCCCGAGCGTAGCAAGCTGATCCCCCAAAGCAGCTAATACACTATCAACCTCATTCGAATTATTCAGCATGCAATGAGAATAGCAGGGAGGAACTACTTTGTCAACAATTATAAGTGTTTAACTATAATTAAACTGATAGTTTAACTATTAGACAATAACACTAAATAACCACTTTTTTACACTGGTTCAAACATCCAGACCTTGCCAGTAACCGTGTCTAATCGGAACATGGTTTGTCCTATGCGTCTTGTGTTGTTTGCATCTGAACCCTGGAGGTCATACCTGCCTTCATACAATTGAAACCTGCCAACCCGCCCCATCCAGTCCGACTTTGGAGATTCCGCATATCCCAAGCTAGTAACAAATACAATCAACACCAAAATCTTTTTCATAAAGCCCCCTTATTGCCGAAATCCCATGAAAACCCACCGAAGACCGAAGGAGATAATTAAGATCGTTACGGATGCGCCTAATAAAAATAATCCGACTTGCATTTGCCGTGATTGCACGCTGATTCTTCGCTGAATCTCTTGATCTATGGTATCTAGAGAGAGACGTTGCTTTTGCAAGGCAGGCGAAACGACCCCTGATGCCCGTTCGGCAGCTAATCGTGTTTTAAATTGTAATTGTTCATTCTCGTAAAAGTCTTTTTGTAGGCTTCGCTTATAGACATACCCTTTACACGTCATAAAGGCTCCGACTAAAAAGATTGGTAGAAAAATAAATATCGTAAGCCGCCGGAAACCACGATCCCAATTCATGCTTGCCCCTTTCTATGACAGGATTAAACCATTTCGGGTTATTCATCATTGTCTCTTGCAAAATCAACGGAGGGAGAGGGATTCCCCGCCATTAAGGCATTGGCGGGCGCGCCAACGACGTAGTGGCGTGGAACCCACACTACAGGCGCTCGCCCGCCGGTTGTGTGGCGGACGAACCCCTATCTCTCTGGCGGAGGGTGTAGGATTCGAACCTACGGTACCCTTTCGGGCACAAGTGTTTTCAAGACACTCGGTTTAAACCGCTCACCCAACCCTCCGCCAGCGAGACCGATGAGTTCTCGCCCATATCCGCTCTCTCCGCCACTACGGCATTGGCGGACCCGCCAGCGCCTCAGTGGCGGGAAGGCGGACGCCTTCAACCACTCGGCCATCCCTCCAAAATCGATATCCTTACGTCCTCAGTTCTGCTGCTCTGCAAATACCCACGATAACAGGAAGGCAAAACGCCAACACTGCCCCACAGACGCTATTGATCCTGAAACAAATGAGTCCGCAGACGAGCATATGTCCTAACAGTCCGGAGCAAATGAGGATAAACAATTTGTCAGCAAATCCAAACCAACGATTTGATTCCTGAGAAAAGTTGCTCACCTTATCGCGAGCCTGCGTGTCACTCGCCGGATCGAGAAGGGATTTAAACCACATTAATTGATAATAGTGAGCATGAGCTACAAATCTAAACCCGCCATACAGAACAACTTGATACAAGAATATGCCAAAAATCACCGAGGCTGTCATGAGAGCGAAAGCTATTCTCAGATCAGATATTGCGTGTCCGGTTAATATCTTGTAGGCGATACCGGTAACGAAACTTAGAAATATAGTTGATATAGCTATGCCAGCATTCCTGTAATCACGATAGTGCTGTTCAGTCTTTCTGCGCAAATCACCCAATTCTTTCAGTATTTCTGCGTTTTGCTTTTCATCCATAGAATCCATGAACCTCTCAGACTCAGTTGACGACTCTTGACGACTCGGTTGACGGAACCCCCGTCAATTTCGGGCCAAATCCGTCAACATCAGTCTAACATCTTCCGACGGCCCCGACCTCTGCTTAAGCGCGCAGCGCGCGCATTTTATCGACGGGGCCGTCCCGTCGACAAAGCTCGCACACATGCGAGCGATATTAAGGACGGGACGGAGAAGTGCGGTAGGCAAGGCCGTTTTTTAAATTTCAAGACAAGCGCCTTAAACCTCCGCCACACTACGGGCGGAGAGCGCCTGATGTGTGGCGCTCGCTCGGCCACCGTGAGCCCTATCGCGCCCCAAATCGTCAACTCAATTTTATTCCATTATTACGGTGTATCGCTCTGCTTTTCGATAATTCTCAGCGACTCGGAGACAGAGGCATTTTCGCTTGGGAGACAAATGACGCGCTCTTTTCCATACTCGCTGCGTAAGACCGTAAGCACTTCATCCAGCCAAGAAGGACCCACGGCAAGAACCCCGCTGAAGTCGAGTTCGATCCGGTCACCCGGCTCCGGCTTGAAATAAGCTTTGATGGCCAACCCCGCTTCGCGGCCGGCCGGCCGGGAAGTCAGGATTTCTCCGAACTTCTTTAATTCAACCTTCATGGCAGCCTCCAAATCATGAGCGTGGCAGTGCCCTTCACTTCGCTGAAGTATTGACCCAAAAGGGTTGCGCATCTCTCCCCTTGTTCTCCGTAGAAGACGCGTCCGGTTCCTGAAACGCAGGCGATGCCGCCGCCGGGCGTCGTCGTGACGATTTTCCGGACGAATTTTAGCCCGTTCCCGCGCTGCTCCGGCATCCGGCCGGAGATGACTGTTTCGAAGGCCGCGTGGAGAGCGGCCTGTTCGTCCGCCAGATGGGGATGAACTTTGACCAACGATTGAAAGATGCCCTGGCCCCGATCGGCAATACAGATCCAGAGGTGCCGCCCGGTGACTTGGGACTCGAACCAGCAGCCGGAAACATCCCGCCATTGCCCCAGATTATGATCGAACGAGTTGTTTCCGATTTCACCCGTCGTGGAAATGACGAGCGGGAGAATGTTCTCCGACAGCCCGTTTCCGACAAAGGATTTCAAATGAGGCAGTCTAGCGGTGAAAATATCCCGCGTTTCACAGACCAACGATTCAGGGCTTTTGGGCGCCGTTCGCGCATTCATCCACCTGGAAGCCGCTTCTAAATCCGGCACCCCGGCTAACGCGTACTGAGTAAAAGGAGCCGATCCTTTGATCTCAATCATTCCTTGCTCGGTGAGACTCCTTAAATGGCGATGAATCGCTTGAGCAGAGATATTCATGGACTTCCGCAATTCAATCGGCCGGATCTTGCCGCTTTTTTCAATAATTTTGAGTATTTGAGCGCGCGTGTTCGTTTTCATCGCAGTTATAGTTTATAGTTTACAGTAAATTATAAACTATAGCAATAGCGATTTATAAAGTTCCTATAAGATCGCTAATATCAATATAAATTGTCGTAGATATGGTCTTTACGCCCCGTTTCGCACCCAAGCAGAACGAATGGCCATCTCCGAGTTGGCCCCGGCGTGGGAATGGTCAGGGCTTTCGTTTTCGCAGGGCGAGGCGGATCGCGATATAGGGAAAGAGAAAGAACACAAGGACCAAGATTTTCGTCAAGCCCAAGGCCCCATAGACCATGAGCGCGCACTCGTGGGGCGTCACGCCGAACCATTGGGCCTGCCGATCAATCAGGTCCCTCCCCCACCAAAAAGCGCCGCACCAGACGACGAGAAGTGCGAATCCCATCAAAATGCAACGCCCCAAAATCTGGCTTATGGTCACCAAAAATTCGTCTAGATCGTTCATCGTCGCCCCCTGTTATACATGTGGCGACCCTTGGTCATTGATCCTGCTCCATCGGGCATCGCCTTTCTCGGGACATCCAAATGATGCCGACGACCATGACGGCCGCGATGGCGAGGGAGGACGTGATCCGGCCCAGCGCGAGCCCCCCTTCGGCATGGGACTTGGTCAACGTGTCGCCGAGAGTGGCTCCCAGGGGCCGCGTCAACACATACGCGGACCAGAACAAGAAGCTCGGCGGGACCCTCTTGATCCAAAAATACGCGGCAGCCACCAGGACGATGAGACCCGCGAACACAAGCGCGCCACGCTCGAATCCAAGACCGGTGGTGCTCGCGGTAAAATCACCGAGCGCCGTTCCGAGAGTATTGGAGACTAATATCGTCAGCCAGTAAAAGACTTCGTCCGTCCGCGTCGTGATGTTCTCGAATTTAATTTGTTTGGTCACACGCTGCCAGATGAAGAGAACTACCAGGACTCCGCCAAAGAGCATGAGGGAGGACTTCACGTATCCGAGCCCCAGCGTGCGGTCCAGATAGTCCGACATCGTCGTGCCGACAGTCGTGGTTGCTACCACGACAGCCCAATACGCGAACGCGTGATAGCGCTTCGACTGGACCTGCGCCGCCAGCGTCCCCGCGAAAAAGGCGAGAAAGATCAGGCTACTGACGGCATAACCCAATTGCAGCGTCATGGACAACGCGTCGCCGCCCGTCTCACCGACCGTGGTGGCGAGGATTTTAATGACCCAGAACATCAGGGTGACTTGAGGGACCTTACTGGCCACCGCACCGGCAGGCTGTTCAGAGGACAAGCGGTCGTTCATGGAGCGACGACGAGAATGGCGAATGTCCCCGGCACAATGGACGGCCGCGGGTGAGGCTGGGCCGGTGTGGGCGGAGGCGGCGGCCCGAGCCCGGCGACGGGGGACAGCCTTCGGGCACGGCTGTCGCAGGCCAGGAGGTCCCAGCCGCCGTCGTCAGGTAAGGGAATTTTGCTCACGACGTGATAGCCGGAGGCGAAGGCCGGTGCGACAGCCAGAAGGACCAGCGCGAATGCATTTTGAAGCATGGAATTCATGGTTTTCCTCATTTTTTTCCGATGGTTCCGAACCAAGACTGATCTCCCCCTGTCATGATATAAAGGCCGAGGCCGTGAAGGAGAGTCAGCCACCCTTCGTAATAACTGTAAAGGCTCGATTTGTCTTCAGGCGCGAACCCGACATGGCGGATACGGGCGCGGGTCCGGTTCAGATCTGTCGTCGGCTCAACGGCAAAAGTCACGAGCGTCTGCTCCCCGCGATAATGCCAGTTAAAGCTCACGAATTCCCGCGGCGCAAACGCCTGGATGCGCTCGGCCCCGTGGTCCCAGCCGAAAGCAAACGTTCCTCCGATCCGCATGTCCACAACGGCTTTTTTGGAGACCCACCGATCCAGTTCCTGCGGCCGGGTAAGGAGTTCCCATAAACGGTCCGGTGTCACCGGAAGAAGCAGCGACACATCCGCATCTTTTTCAGGAAGCCGGCCGAAGTCCGCGCGGGCCGGAACGCCACCGGTTTCCAGGCGATACTTGAGGCACGTCAGATTTTGAAACCAGAAATGGAAGAGCGCGTCCGCCCCGTCACGCGGGGGCAGGATCTCGGCCGATCGGGCGGGAACCCGATGATTGACGATCAACCTCGCCCCGCCGCGCACCGGCTGGAGCATCCACAACACCTGCGTAGGAATATCGCCCAGCGGCCAGTCAAAGATGAGTTCCTGGCGTTCCTGGTTAAGAACGAGTTTCCCCTGCCGGAACTTCCCTCGAAACTGAGTGCCGGAGGGGGCAAGAAGCAGGCCGGCATTCTGAAGCTGCAGGCTCGCCTGCGGATCAAACCAGGCTTTCAATTCGGAATCCGCCGTCAGCGCGTGCCAGACCCTGCCCAGGGGCTGTCTAAAATCCGCGAACCAGGACTGATCAATCTCCATCAGGATGCCTTCGAGCGATGGATGGAAAGGAGAAAGGGAAGGGCGGCCAGCTGGGCGACGATGCCAACCACGGTACCGCCGGCACCGAGAGTGGCAAGATAAGGACCCGCGTTTCCATGCGCGCCCTGGTAGGTCATGTCGGAAAAAAGACTGACCAGGCCAATCAGCCAGACAAAACGGAAGGCATCCTGCCGCGAAAGCGCCACACCCTATTCTATGAATCCGGCAGGCCCGGAACTAGCGGGCCAGACGGGCAGACCAGTAGGGCGATAAAGCGTTTTGAATCTCAACCACCCAGGGTGATTTTTCGATTGACACCGTTTCGGCCTCATGGACAGGGGATTGGGCAACTTGCGCAGAGAAACCAGCCGAAGTCTCCCTGGCGGATGGCCGGCTTGTCTTCTTTGTTTTAAGAATCGCCTGTTTCATACACGCTCCTTTTGCCGGTATAACACCTGGCAGAAGAATAAGTTTCGTTCTCTTTTCATTTTTTTTAGACGCCATTCGGGTGACATTTGTTCCCGCGACAGGCTAGAATCAGGATGTGATCCCGCGACCCGTTCGCATCGTTCTGGTTCGTCCCCGCAATCCCGTCAACATTGGCGCCTGCGCCCGGGCGATGGCCAACTTCGGATTGTCGGATCTGGTGGTGGTGGATCCCTATGAACCGGTCTGGCAGGAAACGCGTTCGGCCCCGGAAGCGGAAGACGTCGTCAAAAATGCGCGAGCGGTCCCGACATGGGAAGAAGCGATTCAGGGCTGCGATATCATCCTGGGAACCAGTTCCTATCATCAGCGTCCGTTCGAGCAGGCCACTGTGGAACTTCCAAACCTGAACCGCCAACTCGCGCCATTGCCCGCCGCCCAGCCTTTGGCGCTTGTTTTCGGGTCAGAGAGAAGCGGCCTGAGTAATGAGGAGCTGGCGCGCTGCCAGGCCGTACTGCATATCCCGACGCAAAAAAGTGTCCCGTCGATGAATCTGGGACAGGCCGTCGCGGTGGTGCTTTATGAGTTAAGGAGAGCAGGATGGGAGCCGCCGGCGGCGCCGGGACCGGCTCCAGCGGAAGAATTGGAAACGTTAATCGGCAGCCTGGCTTCCCTGGGAGAGGCGACCGATTACCCTCATGGCTACGAACCCGCCGCCCGGCTCGGCCGCCTCCGCCGCGCCCTTCAGGATTCTGTCCTCACGCCCGCGGCGGTGCGGTATCTTCTGAGTTTCACCCGCTGGCTGTCGAAGAACCGAACTCGGCTATAAATTTTGAGAGAGTCTCAGTCTTGATCCCACGAAATTCACCGAGATCCAACAGGTGATGATCGCCGCTGACGATCCGGTTCGCGTGGGCCATCAGCGCGCATTCCAGAATTCGGTTATCGGGTTCGTCCTTAAGAATAGACAACCGCGCTTTCGGTCGGACCACCTGGGCCATTTCTCCGAGCATACGGCAGGCTTCCAGACTTCGAGGCCGGTCCCATTTGAATTTGCGTTCCAGGACGTTCGCCAGCTCGGCTAGAATGGCCGGCGACAGGAACAACTGATACCGACCTTCAAAAGCCAGGCGGAGCGCCTCGTCCGCATGCCCGCCGGGAAAAGCCAGCGCGGAAATATAGATATTCGTATCGAGAACGACTTTGAGCACCACTCGAACCCCTTAACGACCGCGAAGGACTAATTTCTCGATATCCGCTTCCGTCAAGAGTCCGACCTCACGAGCTTTTCGCGCTCCGTAGGCTTGAAGTTTGTGGTATTGGTCCAGCCACTGCGTGCGGCGGAAGGATTCCACCATCTCGCGAAACAGGCCGCTTTTCCCATGGGGACGTCGGCGGGCCATCTTTTCAAACACAGAAGCCACCTCCGGTGGAATGGAGAAACTCACAATTTTCGTCGTTCGGGCCATCGCGTCCCCCTTGGGTCATTTTGGCAATAGTATTACTCCGTATTACTATAGATCGATCCGGAAATTTTGTCAAGGGCAAGGATGGAACGGGATAGACACCTATTCAGCGGAAAAAACGAACTAATAACTGCGCGCCGGAGTGAGCGCGAAGGCGGTACACCGAGCCAGTAGTTAGTTGGCTGCTGGAGGAACAGATTTTAGACGGAGGAGGGTGATTTCGGCGGGGACGAGGAAGCGGTGCGGCGGGCCCCAGTAGCCGGTCCCGGGGTTCACGTAGACCCACATCCTTCCATGACGGTTGAGGCCGCGGTAGTACTTGTAGAAGAACCGGATGAGCTCGCTGAACGGAAAAAATTGTCCGCCGTGCGTGTGGCCGGAGAGCTGCAGATCAAACCCGAGCGGCTCCGCCTCAAAGCAACTCGACGGACGATGGGCGAGCAGAAGCTTGAAAGCGGTCGACTGATCGGTGGCGGCAGCTTTCTTCGGATCCGATCGGTGCTCCGGCATAAAGTGAACCGCCGTAAGATCCGTCACGCCTGCCACCAGCATGCGGGCTCCTTTGACGCTCACCACGCGGTTTTCATTGATGAGGGTCGTAAAACCGAGCTCCTGCACTTTTTTCAGCCAGGCCTCCACTCCCCAGTAATATTCATGGTTACCCGTCACAAAGAACACCCCGAGCGGCGCCCGGAGGCCGGACAGAAATTCGACCTGCCTGCCCAGGACATCCACCGTCCCATCCGCGAGGTCGCCGGTCACCGCGATCAAATCCGGCTCCAGCCGCATGACCTGCCGGACCACTTCATTCACGTATCCGTAACGGACCATCGGGCCGATATGCAGGTCCGTGATTTGAACAATCTTCAGACCTTCCAGCTCCGGCGCCAGTCCGGCTACAGGGATCTCGACATCAACGACGCGCGGACCGGAGAGCGCTTCTCCCAGTCCAAGACCGGCCAGGCCGCAGGATAACAAGAAAATACCGGACAAAATCCATCGGCCCTTGTGAAAGGCGCCGAACAAAGCCGGGGAGTTGGCCGATAAAAGGTATCGCCCGAGGAAATAGAGATCCCGGCCCAGGTCGATCGGCACCCAGAAGACGATAAACGTCGCCCAGACTCCCAGAAGGATGGACCCTGCCCAGGCATACAGGCGGAAGGTCCGCGAATCCAGGCGAGAGGCGCCGGCCCTGGCCAGAAACTGCCAGGAAAACATGCCGATGAACAGGACCGCCGTGAGGAGACCGGCGAGGGCCGGGTGAGAGGGCCACAGGCGTTGGGCTTGGATGGCGGTATAGAGGAGGAGGCCGGCGAGCAGCGAGAAAAATATGAGCCAGCGGTATTTCACGATCTAACGAAGGTGCCAGATGTCCTTCGCGTACTCCCGCACGGTGCGGTCGCTGGAGAAAGGCCCCATGCGGGCGACGTTTAAGATCGCTTTGGGCGTCCATTCCTCGGGCCGGGCGTAGAGAGCGACGGCGTCATCATGCGCGCGGATATAGGAATCCAGGTCCGCGAGATGCAGATAGGGATCCTGCGGATCCAGGACATAGCCGACCATGTCCTGAAACAGGCCCGGTTCCCCCGTACAGAAGCGCCGGCCTTGAAGGCTTTCAATCACGCGGCGGATGGCGTCGTTTCCCCGGGCTATCCCGGAGGGATCATAGGCGCGCCGCGTTTGCAGGCTGTGGACTTCATCCGCCGTCATCCCGAAGAGAAAGAAATTTTCCGGCCGGACGGCCTCCCGGATTTCAATGTTCGCCCCGTCCAGCGTCCCGATCGTGAGAGCCCCGTTCATCGCGAACTTCATGTTCCCGGTCCCGGAGGCCTCCGTCCCCGCCGTGGAAATCTGTTCGCTTAAGTCCGCCGCGGGGATGAGCCACTCGGCCACGGTCACCCGGTAATCCGGGACGAAGATGACCGACATCCAGTCGCGCGCGCGAGGGTCCTGATTGATGACATGCCCGACGGAATGAATGAGCTTGATGACCTGCTTGGCGGCCAGATACCCGGGCGCGGCTTTTCCCGAAAACACAAAGGCCTGCGGCGCTTTCGGGGTCACGCGGTCTTCCACCAGCCGCAGGTAATCATGAATGATGCGCAGGACATTCAACAGCTGCCGCTTATAAAGATGCATGCGCTTGGCCTGCACATCAAAAAGAAAGTCATGCGACACATAAAATCCCGTCTGGTCACGCAGGATGCGGGAGGCCCGCTCCTTCGCCTTCTTTTTGACCTCCCGGAATTCGGCCTGAAAACCCGGATCGCCGGCAAGACCCTCGAGTTTTTTCACGCGATCCAGATCGGTGATCCATTCGCGTCCCGCTTCCCTGTCGAGCAGACGCGCCAGGCCCGGATTGGAGAGCGCGATCCACCGCCGGGGCGTGACCCCGTTGGTCTTGTTGTTGAACCGGTCCGGCCAGAGCGCGTAAAAATCCGGGAAGAGACGTTTTTTCAGGAGGTCGGAATGAAGTTCCGCCACGCCGTTGATGGAATGACTGCCCACGATCGCCAGATGCGCCATCCGGATTTTTTTGGGCTCAGACTCCTCCACGATGGACAGGTTCCGCAGGCGCTCGGCATCTCCCGGCCAGCGCGTGGCCACCTCCGCCAGGAAGCGGTTGTTGATTTCATAAATGATCTGGAGGTGGCGCGGAAGATGTTTTTCAAAGAGCGGAACGGGCCAATGCTCCAGCGCTTCGCTCATGAGCGTGTGATTGGTATAGCCCAGAACTTTGACGGTCATCTCCCAGGCGCGGCTCCATTCCAGGCGGTAATCATCCAGAAAAAGCCGCATGAGCTCCGCCACGGCAATGGTCGGATGCGTGTCGTTCATCTGAATGGACACCTTGTCCGCGAAAGCGGAGAGGTCCGGGTGAAAGCGCAGATATCCATGCATGATGTCGTTGAGCGCACAAGCCGTAAAGAAATATTCCTGCATGAACCGCAGACGCCGGCCGGATTCCGGGACGTCATTGGGATAAAGCACCCGGGAGACGGTTTCGGACATCACCTTCTCCTGTACCGCTTTGAGATAGTCCCCCTGGTTAAAAATCTCCATGTCAAAATCATGCGAGGTCTGGGCGGAGAAGAGCCGCAGGAAGTTGACGGTTTTCCCGCCGAAACCGACGATGGGCATGTCGTGCGGCACTCCCTGAATGACCTGGGTGTCGATCCAATGCGGCCGGTAGCGGCCCTGCATGTCCTGACCATCGACCACGCGCCCGCCGAGGCGCACGACGGCGACCCGTTCGGGACGTGAAATCTGCCAGTACACGCTGTCTGACAGCCAGCGGTCCGGCTTTTCCACCTGCCAGCCGTTTTCGATCACCTGGCGGAAGAGCCCGAACTGATAATTGATGCCGTAACCGAACCCGGGGATATCTTCTGTCGCCATGGAATCCAGCAGGCAGGCGGCCAGGCGCCCGAGCCCGCCATTGCCAAGGCCTGGATCATGCTCTTCGCTTAGAACCTCTTCAATCTCCGCGCCAATGGCTTTGAGCGCCTCGCGGCAGGCCTCGTAGAGGCCGAGATTTAAAAGGTTGTTGCCGAGGGTCCGCCCTGGCAGGAATTCCATGGAAAGATAATAAACGCGCTTGGAGTCTTCGGCGGCGAACCGGCGCCGGCTTTCGAGCAGGCGCTCAATCGCCGCGTCCTTCACAACGAGCGAGACCGCGTGGAAAATATCGTCGGCGGTAACATCCTTCAGTTCTTTGGCAATGGTGTAATGGAGGCGATACCGGATGGCGGCTTCAAGATCGGAAGGATTTGGAGGAACGACCATCATGGTGACATCCTACAATAGAAAAGATTATTTCGAGCCGAACTGAATAATACCCTCGACCCTACAGGGTCTTGAGGTCGAGCACGAAGCGGTAGCGGACGTCGGATTTGAGCATGCGCTCGTAGGCTTCGTTTACTTTGGTCATGGGAATCACTTCGACGTCGGCCAGGACTTTCTTCGCCGCGCAAAAATCGAGCATCTCCTGAGTTTCCGGGATCCCGCCGATTACCGAACCCGCCAAAGCGCGCCGGCGCAGAATCAAATTGTGCGCTTCGAACTGGAGGGCTTTGGCCGGAACACCCACTAACACCATGGTTCCATCCACCTTCAGAAGTTCCAGGAACGGATTCACTTCATACTGAGCGGAGATCGTACTGATCAGGAGGTCGAAGCGGTCTTTCAGTGATGCCATTCCCGTTTTATCGGACGATAGGGAGAAATGCGCGGCCCCCAGCCTTCGCGCGTCGGCTTCCTTGGATTTGGAAGTGCTGAAGACAGTCACTTCCGCCCCCATCGCCGCGGCCAGTTTTACGCCCATATGCCCCAATCCACCCAAGCCCACAATGCCCACCTGCTGGCCCTTGCTGACTTTCCAATGCCGGAGCGGCGAATAGAGCGTGATTCCCGCGCAGAGAAGCGGCGCGATCCGTTCGAGCGGCTGCCCCGGAGCGATATTTAAGGCGAAATTTTCATCGACAACGATCTGGGAGGAATATCCGCCATAGGTGCGCGTCTTGCCGTCTTTTTCCGTGCTGTTATAAGTCCACACGACATGATCACAATACTGCTGCAGTCCCTTTTGACAGTAGGCGCAGGTCCGGTCGGAATCCACGAAGCAGCCGACACCGGCCAGATCATTCGGTTTAAATTTTTTCACGCCGGCTCCCGCGCGGCTCACCCGGCCGACGATCTCGTGCCCGGGCACCATGGGAAATACCGACCCGCCCCATTCATCGCGCACTTGGTGAATGTCGGTATGGCAGATCCCGCAATAGAGGATGTCGATGACGATATCATTCGCGCCTGGCAACCGGCGTTCAAACGCGAAAGGGCCAAGCGGCGCGGCCGCTTTTGAAGCGGCGTAACCTTTAACTTGCAGCATTGGAAGAGCTGTTGGTAACTTCGGTGTCGATCACGGTGAGAAGATCGCCGGACATTTTTTCCAGGCGGTCGGATTCATCCTTGATCTCCTTCATCAGGGCCTGACGCGACTTATCGGTGAGCGGGCTGGCCGGATCAAGAAGTTCATGCACGCGGCGGGACAGCCGCCGCAGCGGATCGCGCAAATCGTATGAAAGAGAGGTCAATAACAGATTTCGCAGGCGCTGCGTCTCGATTTCCGCCTGGCTGCGGCCGGCCGCTTCCGACATCTGCGTGCTTTCGAGCGCCCCGCCGAATTCTCCGGCCAGCGTTTCGAGAAGCTGATATTGTTCCGGGTCCTGGAAAAAGGAGGGATCCGGGGGCTTAATCGCCAGAACGCCGACCGGCTCCTGGAGTCCTTTCAAAGGGAGGTAGAGAGCGCCGAGGCTCGCCAGCGTATCGGTCCCTGTTCCCGCGGCTTCATTCCGGAGCATCACCCATTCGACCGCACCCATCGATTCATGGGTCACTCCAAAGGCGGTGGAATCCCCCGCGACCACCTGAAGCTCCTTGTTCTTCTGGGGCAGAAAAATAAGAACGGGAACCTGGTAGAACTCCGTGAGGTGTTTCCAGGCTTTCTGGATCAGTTCTTTCGGGTCCGGCGTTTCCGAGAGCATCCGGCTGAATTGATAGAGCAGCCTTGTCCGGCGCTCGCGGCGCTGGAGGGCTTCGGTCTGCTGGGTGAGGCGCCCGGCCAGCGTGCTGATGGACAGTCCGACCGTCAGCATCACCACGAAAGTAAACAGGTATTGCGTATCGGTGACAGCGAACGTCATGGCGGGCGGCACAAAAAAGAAATCGAAAGCCATGACCCCGATGAATGAAGCCGCCATGGCCGGGTACCGGCCGAGACGGTAGGCCGTCCAGAGGATTCCGAGCAGATAGGTCATCACGAGATTCACCCGGTCAAAGAGATGCGACAGGGGCCAATTGAGGAGCGTACAGAACGCCATCACCGCCGCCGCGGTCCCGATGTCCCGCCAGGGAAGGCCATCCTTCTTTGTTTCAATCCGCCGCGAGGAAAAGTCCTTCCCTTCGCCGCTGATGATGTAGAGGTCGATGTCGCCTCCCTGCCGGGCCATTTCGTTCACGACCGAACCGAACAACCACTCCCGCCAGCGGGCGCGCGCGGGCTTGCCAAGAATAATTTTGGTGACATTCCGGGAATGAGCAAAGCGAACGAGCTCCGGAACCACCTTCTGGCCACTTAACGTGATGGTTTCCCCTCCCAATTGCTCCGCCAGCTTGAATGTCCGAAGCAACCGGTCCTTATCTTCAGGGAGCTGCTGGACAGATGACGGGGTCTCCACATGGACGGCTAGCCACTCCGCTTTAAGGCTGGCGGCCAATCGGGCCGTTGCGCGGACGAGGCGCGGCGACATGGGACTGCCGGTCACGCTCACCAGGAGCCGCTCCCGTACCCGGGAAATGCCGTCATCCACCAGCCGTTCCGCCGCGTGGCGCATCGCCAGCTCGCGAAGCGCGGTTAAATTGGCAGGCTTAAAGAAATTTTCAGCCGCGCGCTCGGCCTGCTCGCCCATGTAGACCTTGCCTTCTTTGAGGCGTTTGAGGAGATCTTCCGGGGCGATATCCACCAGCTCCAGATCGTGCGTCCGCTGGAGAAAGGTGTCCGGAACGGTTTCCCGGACGACGACACCGGTCACCTGGGCCACCAGATCGTTCAAGCTTTCCCAATGCTGGACGTTTAACGTCGTGTATACGCTGATCCCGGCGTCCAGGAGCTCCTCGATGTCCTGCCAGCGCTTCTCATGGCGCGATCCAGGAGCATTGGTATGCGCCAGCTCGTCAACGAGGATCAGCTGGGGCTTCCGGGCCAGCGCGGCGTCGATATCAAACTCCTTCACTTGGACGCCCTTGTAATCGATTTCTTTGCGGGGAAGGATGTCCAGGCCTTCAAGGAGGGCGGCGGTTTCCGTGCGTCCGTGGGTTTCGACAAGGCCGACCACGACGTCCATGCCATCCTTCTTGCGCTGGCGGGCGGCTTCCAGCATCGCGTAGGTTTTCCCGACGCCGGCGTTGGCGCCGAAAAAGAGCTTCAGGCGCGCGCGGCGGGGATCGGGCTCTTCCGACTGAACCTGTTTGAGGAGCTGTTCCGGGTTGGGTCTTTCGTCCACAGGCCTATACGATACCGCGTAGACGGGAAGAGTGCAATATCAATGCCCCAGGATATCGAGGGCCAGATTGAGTTTCAGGACGTTGACCCCCGGCTCACCGAGAAGATTCAGGAAGCGGCCTTCGGTAAATTGATCGACCAAACGCGCCACCGTTTCCTGCGACAGTCCGCGGACGCGCGCGACGCGCTTGACCTGGTATCGGGCGGCGGCCGGCGTGATGTGGGGGTCGAGACCGCTGGCGGAAGACGTGACAAGATCGACAGGAATAAGATTTTTGTTCGCGGGATCCGCTTTCTTGAGGGCATCGATGCGCCCTTGGATTTCCTGGATCAGCGCGGGATTGGTGGGGCCGAGGTTCGACCCGGAGGAATTGGACGCATTGTAGGCGGCAGGGCCGGTCGCGGATAGCCGGCTCCAGAAATACTTCGGATCATCAAAGGGCTGCCCGATCAGGGTCGAACCGAGGATTTTGTCGCCCAGAAGGATCAGGCTGCCGTTTGCCTGCCCGGGGAACAATTTCTGAGCCACTCCCGTAATCAGGAACGGATAGACAATCCCCGTCAGCACGGACAGGACGATGAGCGAGCGGATGGAAATTTTTAATTGTTCGAGATACATGGTTTTCTCCTAGACCAAATGAAGTGTTACCAACAGCATGTCGATCGCCTTGATTCCGATAAACGGCGCGATAACGCCGCCCACGCCGTAGATGAGAGCGTGATCGCGCAAGAGGCGGCTGGCGCCGAGCGCCCGATACTTGACTCCTCGCAAAGACAGCGGAATGAGCAGGACAATGATGATCGCGTTAAAGATGACCGCGGACATGATCGCGCTGGCCGGCGTGGCCAGATGCATCACGTTCAGGAGCTTCAGGACCGGATACGTACTCGCAAAGGCCGCGGGGATAATCGCGAAATACTTCGACACATCGTTGGCGATGCTGAAGGTCGTCAAGGCCCCGCGGGTAATCAACAGTTGCTTGCCGATCTCGACGATCTCGATGAGCTTGGTCGGATTGGAATCCAGATCCACCATGTTGCCGGCTTCCTTGGCCGCCTGCGTCCCCGTGTTCATGGCCACCGCGACATCCGCTTGCGCGAGCGCGGGGGCGTCATTGGTGCCGTCGCCGGTCATCGCGACCAGGCGGCCGCCGGTCTGGGTGTCCTTGATGAGCTTCAACTTGGTTTCCGGAGTCGCCTGCGCGAGAAAATCATCGACGCCGGCTTCCGCCGCGATGGCCGCGGCCGTCAACGGATTGTCCCCGGTGATCATGACCGTTTTGATGCCCATCCGGCGCAATTCGGCGAAGCGTTCCTTGATGCCGCCCTTCACGATGTCTTTCAGATGAACGACACCCAAGACCTTCCCCCGGTCTGCTACCACGAGCGGCGTTCCGCCCGCCTTGGATATGGTTTCGACAGCCGCTTTCACTTGCGCCGGGTAGGTTCCGCCTTCTTTCTGGACATAGGCCTCAATCGCCGAAGCCGCGCCTTTGCGGATGCGGCGGCCATCCTGCAGGTCGACACCGCTCATGCGCGTCTGCGCGGTGAAGGGAATAAAGGTGGCCCCCAGCTCATGCACCTGGCGCTCACGGATGTTGTATTTCTCTTTCGCGAGGACGACGATCGATCGGCCTTCGGGCGTTTCATCCGAGAGGGATGAAATCTGCGCGGCATCCGCCAGCAGTTCGGCATTGCCCCCGTCGGTCGTCACGAAGGCGACCGCCTGGCGGTTGCCGAGGGTGATCGTTCCGGTCTTGTCGAGCAAGAGCACGTCTACGTCACCCGCGGCTTCCACCGCGCGGCCGGACATCGCGATCACATTGGCCTGGATCATGCGGTCCATGCCGGCGATGCCGATGGCGGGCAAGAGGCCCCCGATTGTCGTGGGGATAAGGCAAACCAGAAGAGCCACAAGGACGGTCACCGTGATTGGAGACCCGTGACCTGCTGAAGCCACACTGTATAAGGAAAAGGGCAGCAGCGTGACCGTCGCGAAGAGGAAAATGATCGTCATGCCGGCCAGAAGGATGTTTAGTGCGATTTCATTCGGCGTTTTCTGGCGCTTGGCGCCTTCGACCATGCTGATCATCCGGTCGAGGAACGTTTCGCCGGGATTGGCCGTTACGCGGACCACCAACCAGTCTGAGAGAACGGTGGTTCCTCCGGTGACCGCGCTGCGGTCGCCGCCGGATTCGCGGATGACGGGAGCCGATTCGCCGGTGATGGCGGCTTCATTCACCGAAGCAACCCCTTCAATGACCTCGCCATCCATCGGAATATTGTCTCCGGCCTCGACCAGCACAACGTCTCCTTTCCGAAGCTCGCTGGCGGAAATGACGTTGACGTCATTCCGGCGGAAGCCGGAACCTAGTGCATTTAACTGGGCCCCGGTTTTCACCGGGGTGACGGCGATTCGTTTGGCCGGCGTGTCCTGGCGAGACTTCCGGAGATTGGCGGCCTGGGCTTTCCCGCGCCCTTCCGCCATCGCCTCGGCAAAGTTGGCGAAAATGACCGTAAACCAGAGCCAGAGCGAAATGGCGAGAATAAATCTGGAGGAGGCTTCCCCGTGACCCAGCATCGCCTGAATAAAGAGGCCGGTCGTCATCAGGCTTCCTATTTCGACCACAAACATGACGGGATTGCGGATCTGGTGACGCGGATCAAGCTTCCGGAACGACTCGACCATGGCCGGGTTGACAATGGCCGGATCAAATAGGGAACGTGATTTGCGAGTGGACATATTATCCTCCGGGCGCACAGCGGTGCGCCCCTACAGTTCTCATGCAACCATCATCAGATGTTCCACGATCGGTCCCAGCGCGAGGGCCGGGATGAACGTCAAAGCGCCGATGATCATGACGACCGATACGAGGAAAAACACAAAAAGCGGTGTGTCCGTCGGCAGAGTGCCGGGGCTGGGGGGAACGATTTTTTTGCGCGCCAGAGACCCCGCGATCGCCAGGACCGGGATGATAATCCAGTAGCGCGCGAAGAACATGGCCATCCCCAGCATCGTGTTATAGAAGGGAGTATTGGCATTCAGCCCAGCGAAGGCGCTGCCGTTATTGTTGCCCGCTGAAGCAAAGGCATACAGAACTTCGCTCAGGCCGTGAGGGCCAGGGTTCGACATTCCGGCGAGACCCGCCTTGGTGACGACGGCGATGGCAGATCCAAAAAGGACCAGAAACCCGGGAACCAGGGTGGCGATGGAAGCCATCTTGACTTCATACGCCTCGATTTTCTTTCCCAGGTATTCCGGCGTACGGCCGACCATGAGCCCCGCGATAAACACGGTGATCAGAACCAGGATCAGCATGCCGTAGAGTCCGGATCCGACGCCGCCGTAAATCACTTCGCCCAGCTTGATGAGAATCATCGGCACGAGCCCCCCAAGAGGCGTGAAAGAGTCATGCATGGAATTGACGGAACCATTGGAGGCGGCCGTCGTTGCCGCGGCCCAGAGGCCGGACGTGGCGATGCCAAAACGGACGTCTTTCCCCTCCATATTGCCGCCGGGCTGAAGAGCCGAGAAGGCCTGATCGATCCCCAGTTTAGCGAAGGCTGGATTTCCCCCCTGTTCCATCGAGACACAAACCCAGAGGAGCGGAACGAAAATAATGGTCATCGCGGCCAGGATCGCCCACCCTTCGCTCGTTTTGCCCACCATTTTCCCGAAGGTATAACAGAGCGCCGCCCCGATAAGGAGAATCGCTTCCAATTCCATGAAATTGCTGAACGGAGTCGGGTTCTCATAGGGATGAGCCGAGTTGACGTTGAAATAACCGCCGCCGTTAGTGCCGAGCATCTTGATCGCCTCCTGCGAAGCGACAGGGCCGATCGCGATCACTTGCGTATTTCCGTCATTCCCCCCGGCCACTGGGGGGGAACCCATGGGTCCCCCGCCAGGAACCGCGGGGGATGACGTTTTGGGCTGCAAAAGATGCGCCGTGACACTCGGCTTGAAGGTTTGCGGCACGCCCTGCCAGACCAGATAGAGAGAAAAAACGATGGACAGCGGAAGAAGGATATAAAGCGTCGAGCGGACGAGATCCACCCAGAAGTTACCGATCGTTTCTGATTTTTTGCGCGCGAAACCGCGGATCATGGCGACGAGGACCGCCATTCCTGTCGCGGCCGAGACGAAATTCTGAACGGTCAGCGCGAGCATCTGGGTGAGATAGCTCATGGTCGTCTCGCCGCCATACCCTTGCCAGTTGGTGTTCGTCGCAAAGCTGACCGCCGTATTAAAGGAAGAATCGGGAGTGACCGGCGTCATAGCCATGGGATTAAGCGGCAGATGGACCTGCGCGCGCTGGAGGACATAGACCGCCAGCATTCCCACGGCGTTAAAGAGCATCACGGCCACCGCGTAGGTTTTCCAACCCATCTCCGTTCCCTTTCGCACGCCGGACAGCTTATAAATCAAACGTTCGATCGGGCCCAGGATCCGATCGATCCACATCGGGGCGTCCTCATAAACCCAGGCCATATACAAACCCAGTGGTTTTGCGCACAGAATCAGCACCGCCATGAAAATGGCGCATTGGATAAAATTATTGGCATTCATTAGAAAATCTCCGGCTTAAGCAGCGCTACCAGCAGGTAGGCCAGAATGAGAATCGATACGACTCCGCCAATAATGTAAATGGGGTTCATAAATACTCTCCTGCCGTTACAATTTTTCGCACAAGACAATGAGCCCGATCGAAAGAACGACGAGGCCTGCCATTAAACTAATGTAGAGAATGTCCATCTGGTCTCTCCTTAGATTCCGCTTGTTTCAACGCCTTCTGATCCTCTTTTAAATCCTGCTGGACGCTCTCCAGGCGGCGTTGATCTTCCGCCAGCTTGTCGGCCACTTGGCTGACGCTTTTGGATGAGGTGCTCTTTGCTATGCCTTCCTCATTTAGCTGGTTTGCTTCCTCCAGCGAAACAGGGGACGGAACAACCGCATAGGCCTGAGGTGAAAGGGCCGTCCCCAAAACGAGACTCCCGATCACCCTTAAAATGATCCTGTTCATGGCCGCACCTCCACTCAGAGGATAGCGCGGGCACCCATAAGGGAGCCATTAAGGCTGCGTTAATAAGGCGTTAATGAATTGAATTAACGATCTGGAGAAGTCGCAAAGCGATAGGATAGCTTTGTCTGGAAGAACCATGCCGGGGATAGGCCCGCGGTGGGAACGCTGCTGTAAGAAGAAGAATCGTTCACAAAAAAGCGCTGGTCAAACTGCCGGCCGCCGGATACATCGACAAGAAATCCACCGGGGAGCGGTGATCTCAGGCCCAGAGAAGCCCGCTTGCGGTCAAAAACCAGGCGGTTGGAATAGTCCTGCCGGTCGGCCATCAGCCATTCCTGCGAGCTCCACTGGAATGACGTGTAGGCTTTCAAAGAACCGAAAATCCGGCGCCCGACTTCAGCGTTCACATTACGCGGGCCGAATATCGACGCTTGCGCGTTCCAATCGGGCGTCGGCTTAAAGCGCAAGGATGCGAAAGGAAATCCGACCAGCCCTTGCAGACGATTGCCGTAAGCCTGGAAGTAATACCCGACTCCCGGGAGCGGAATACCATTGAAGAAATGGCGGTTATTCGAATAGTTCAGGAAAAAGAGCCAGGCATTATGGTCCCCGGAAGGCAGCCGGTAGTTGGCCGTCGCACGGAAAACGGTTTCATGGATGGAATAAAAAGGATGATCGCTATCCGATCCAATATTGAAGTTCAGGCCGAACTGGCGGCCGTTGTTGAACTGATGATTATAGGCGCCCCCCGCTTCAACCGACCAAAGATCCTGAGGCACCGACGTGTTGATCCCCGGGATCTCGATAGGTTCGCCAATCCCCAGGTGGCTGAAGCGCTCATTGACCGACCAGGTATCGCTGACCGTCTTGGAGACGATGAAGCGCCCGGTTTCCCTCTGATCCACCATTGTTGGCGATGCGCCGGAGCGGCCCGGGATATCCCACAATTGATAGTCGACGGTGTCCGCAGTGGGTGCGGATCCTTCGCCCATCATTAAAGGCGTTTCGCGATCGGCCCCACGGTCATCCGCGTGCAGACAGGGGGCTACAGTCATCACGCAAAGGCCTAGAGCGATAGCCTTCAGGATAGGGGAGCGACTCATCTTTACAGATTGTAGATCAATGGCGCAGCCTTTGCCGCAGGTCTTCGTAATAGCAATTAATCTCGACCAGGAACTTGCGCAGCTCCGGTTTGCTGATGCCCTGCCGGTCGAACTTGAGGCAAAGTTCTTTAAAAGACTCGAGGTCCCGGCGCAGGCGCCAGATGAGCAACGCTTTTTTGTATTCGGGGGTCTCAGACATGGAAGGATCCCCTCGTCATCCCTGGGCCGCGCGATAGAGCTGGACGATATCGCGCTGAATCCCGCCGACCAGATTCAATGCCTCCTCCACAGAGACCGACTCTCCTTCTAAAATATCCAGCATTTCCTGGAGGCAGGCGATTTCCCCCAGCAGGGTCGAAAATAATTTCTTATCGCTTCCGGACGTCTCTGAGGTGGTCTCTGGCATGGGCAAATTCCTCCTGAAATCAACATAGGCCACAGAGGTTAGACGTCCAAAAGCCGGAAAAGGTTTCAGGAGCTAATGATCGAGGATGCCGAGTTGCGCGTAAATCAGGCGGATATGAGAACGCAGGATGGGCAAATGGCGGATATACCAGAATGCGGCCACCAGGCACATGGTTCCGGCCAGAAGCACGCTGTGAGGCGCGCCGATGCGGCTGGCCAGGGCGCCCCCGGCGAAATTCCCAAGAGGCGCCATTCCAATGAAGGCGGTCGTAAAAAAGCTCATCACCCGTCCGCGCTTGTCCGGTTCGACGATGGTCTGAAGCATCGTGTTGATGGAAGCGGTCGCGGTCATCATGCCGAATCCGGCGGCCAGCATCATCGCCCAGGACAACCAGAACCAGTGCGAGAAGGAAAAGGCGACCAGGCCCGTTCCAAAAAGGGTCATCCCGGTTCCGATGATGCGCCCCAGACCGATCACCGACTTTCGGGACGCCAGAAATAAGGCTCCGCTCATGGCACCCAATCCGGACGCTGACATCAGAAACCCGAGCGTGTGCACTCCGCCATGGAGCACCTGGTCGGCGAAGATCGGAATAAGCACCGTATAGGAAGATCCGAGCAGGCTGATGACGGCCAGGGATCCCAGAAGCGTCACGATCGGAACCGAACCCGCCGCATATGAAAACCCTTCCTTAAAGGATTCCCACAAGGCGGAACGATGGACACGCCGGTTCACGGCCTTCAGGCGCATGGACAGAAGACTGATGATGATCGCGAGATAACTGACCCCGTTGATAAAAAAGCACCAGCCCTCTCCCACCGCGGCAATGAGCAGTCCCGCCGTCGCGGGACCGATCAGCCTCGCCGCGTTCACGAGACTGGAGTTGAGCGCGATGGAGTTCCCGAGGTCAGCCGGATCATCCACCATCTCGATGACAAAGGATTGCCGGCTGGGGATCTCCAGCGCGTCGATCACGCCGGAAACGAGCGCCAGCAAAATCAGCAGATGGTAGGTGATGTGGTGCGTGAGCACGAGCGCCGCCAGGACAAACGCTTGTCCCATCGCCAGCACCTGCGCGATTGTCACCAGGCGATGCTTGTTCGTCCGGTCAATCCACGCGCCGGCAAACGACGCCAGCAGAAATGTAGGGATTTGGCTGGCAAACCCGACCACCCCCAGGGCCAGGGCGGAATGCGTCAACCGGTAGGCCAGCCAGACCTCTCCCGTCTGCTGGATCCAGGTCCCGATGAGCGAGAGCCCCTGGCCGGCAAAGAAGAGCCGGTAGTTGCGGTGCCGTAATGCCCGGAAGAGAATGGAAAATGACCCCGTCTGATTCACCTGATCCGGTCTGACTCCACAATCTTCGTTCCGGGAATGGGTGACTGCGCGGCGGCCACCATCGTCCGCGCGATCGCGGCGGCGCCTACCGCACGGTACTTCTTCCAGGGACCGATCAGCACGGGACGCAGCAGGAGCAGGAGCGCCTCGCCCAGGGTCTCGCGAAGGCGGGGTTCCGGACGCTGTCCGGTGATCAATGAAGGCCGCAGAATCGTCAGGGACGGAAAACCCAGGCTGCGGAGTGATTGTTCGAGCTCGCCTTTGACGCGCGTATAAAAAAACCTCGACTTTGGATCCGCCCCGATGGAAGTCACCACGGTAAACGTCCGGGCTCCGCGCGCAAGACAGACCCGGGCCAGCTGGAGCGTGGCGGTAAAATCAACCTTCCTGAAAGCTTCAGGGGAACCCGCTTTTCTGATCGTGGTCCCGAGCGTGCAGAAGACATCCTCCGCGCGCAGATCCTCCGGGAGCATCTGCAGATTTCCAAAATCGACCGTGACTTGCCTCAGCTTCGGATGAGACCAGCCAACGCCACGTCGACCGAGACTGATCACGCTCCCATATTCCGGGGAATCAATCAAGTCTCGGACAAGACATGACCCCACAAGACCGGTTGCGCCTGCGATCAAAGCGGTTTTTGCCACCGCGCTATTCTATGAAATGATTTTCGGTTAGAGGCTAGCCGCGTCCCCGGGCCTTCATCAGCATCGCACGTGTTTGGTTAAGGATATCCTCGGTTGTGAAGGGCTTTTGTAGAAATGTGATCGTGGGAATATTCAATTCTTTCGCCATTTGGGCAGGATCCATGTTCCCGGACATGCAGATAATCGGGATTTGAGGCTTTTCCTTAATCATCAACCGAGCGCAAGTCTGGCCATCCATTTGAGGCATGGAGATGTCCATCAGCACCAGGTGGATCTCTCCGTCCTGCCGCCTCAGGACGTCGAGAGCTTCCTGGCCGTTGGAAGCCTCCAGGATTTTAAACCCCTCCCTGGAAAGAACCCGATGGAGATACTCCCGGATGGATTGTTCATCGTCAACGATAAGCAGGGTTTCGGAGTTCATGATGAGAGCTCAAGTGTGAATGCTAGCGCTTCCCTCGAGAGTCTGACAATCGGGGCTGCCCCCGATCGGGGCTAGAAATGAATATCTTCGAGATGGTCGAACTGAATTGCGCTTTGTAGCAGCTCGCTGGCATGGGTCAGATTAAGCTTGACCTTGATCTTTTCACGGTAAGCCTCGATAGTCTTGTGACTGAGGTCAAGATTCCTTGCAATCTGGGTCGTACGAAGACCCTGGCCGATCATACGGAAAACTTCTAATTCACGATTGCTCAACAGATCCAGAGAAGATTCCGGCAAGACGCTCAAACTCCCGCTTTTCCTGAGCAGGATCTGGGAAACCGCCGAGCCGACAAAAATATGACCACGGAGGACCTTTCGGATGCCCTCCAACAAACCGGCGGGGCCTTCACGCTTGCCGATGAAACCCCTTGCGCCGGCGAGCAGACAACGCTGGGCGTAAAGACATTCCCCATAGGTCGATAGCACCAGGATGTACAACCCAGGGAATTGTGATTTCAATTTCTTTATCAATGTGAGCCCATTCATCCCCGGAAGGCTGAGACCCATGATCAACAGGTCCGGTTTCTTTTTCTGCAGGTCTTTCAGGCATCCGATGGCGTTATCGGACTCGCCGATAATCTTCAGTTTTGGATCATTTCTGAGTAAATGTGTCAGCCCCAAACGCACAACCGCGTGAGCATCCAGGAGATAGATCTTGGAGGAGAGCTTGGAATGTATGGACATTCGTCTAAAGAAACGAACTGATCGTTTCATATGGTACGGGATTTCTCCTCAGGAGAATATCGGGATATCTCCCTATCCCCTACGGTATAATCCTCCCCCCTTTGTTGGATCATGGATAACACCAATAGAAGGCTAACCCCAGCCTTCGGGCATACAACGAAAAAAAATGTAAACGAGGAGGTGTTAGGGCATGTTAACAGCGTAGACGTATTTCCGACTCAGGAAGGCCTCTTGTTAGCTGACGCTTTCGGCGCTGTAGCGGGCGATCAAGCCGCTGCGGACGGCCTGACGGTGGACGCGTTTAAAATAGGCCCCCGCCGCCAAAATGTACAGAAAGGCCAAGGAAGCCGCCCACAAAAGCCGGGGGCCCGAGGCATGTCCTCCGGCGACAATCGTGCGCATTCCGTCAAACACGTAGGACGGCGGCAAAAGGCGGCCGATGCCCCGCATCCAGGAGGGCAGTGTCGAGAGCGGGTAAAAGACGCCGGCAAAAGGCGATAGCACGGCGGGGATCGGCCAGACAAACCATTCCGCGGCAGGCCCCAACCGCAGCACCATGGCACAGGCAAAAATCCCCAGCGCGATTCCAAACAACATCAAGACGGCCAAAAACGGAATAATCATGATCCCATACGTTAGAAAGGAAAGACCGAACACCAAGGTAGCCAGAGCCAGCATCACCAGAAGCCCGACAGCGCTCGTGCCCACGCTGCAGGCAACCAGGCCGCTTACGTATTCCGCGATCGACAGAGGGGTCGAGAAGATGTTTAAGAAATTGCGCGACCAGACGTCCTCGAAAAAGGTCATCGTCACTCCCTGCATGACGCGCGTGAAAAAATCCCAGAGGAGGACCGCGCCCAGGAACGTGGGAACGAAGTTGATGCCGGAAGTCGTAACGCTGTTTAAGTAGCGTGTGATGAACCCCCAGAGCACCATGTCGATCGCCACCCAGGCAAAAAGCGGCAGGACGCGCGATAGGCTCCCCTTCATGAGGTAGAACTGGCGAAGGATGATGGCACTGATTCGGCGCCAGGACATAGGCTATTCCAGATCCAACGTCAGCGGTTCGCGGGCCACGGTAATAAAAAGCTCATCCAGTGTTGTTTTCCCATGCTCCCGCGGCAGCGTCTTCGGATTTCCCTCCAGAAGGATTTTCCCGTGAGAGAGAAAAAGCACGCGGTCGCAGACTTCCTGGACCTCCACCATATTGTGCGACGTCCACAACACCCCGCATTGTCCCTGCGCGGCGAACCCGCGAATCTTGGCGCGGATGTCGTGCGCCGTCGCGGGGTCGAGAGAGGCCGTGGGCTCATCGAGAAGAAGCAGGCGGGGTTTGTTCAGCATCGCCTTGGCGAGGCTCACTCGGGTTTGCTCTCCCGAAGAAAGCAGGCCGCATTTGGTATCGCGGAATTTCTCCAAATCAAACTGCTGGATGAGCGCCCGGATGCGCTCCTGCAGATCATGGACTCCATACAGGAGGCCGGAGACACGCAGGTTTTGATAAACGGTCAAGTTCCCGGGAAGCGGCGCATAGACGGCGGCGAAGTTCGTACGTTGGAGAGCCTGGCGGCGTTCAGAAGCGATATCTAAGCCCTCGATTCGGATCGCGCCCGAGGTAGGCTCCAGGACACCCAGGACCATGTTGATCGCGGTCGTCTTCCCTGCGCCGTTGGGACCCAGGAGGCCGACAATTTCGCCCAATTCCACATCGAACGAAATGCCATCTACAGCCACCATGCCGCCGTAGTCCTTACGCAGATCCGAAACAGAAAGCACCTTAGGCACACAAGGATTCTACAATGCATACATATTGTTTTAGGAGGCATTCGGTGGTAAAATAATTTTATAGGCGCCAAAGACGGCGCGAACCAACGAGGGCGGTCGCCAGACAAACGGCGGACCGCTTTTTTTTCGAACGAAGACGTTCTGCACAGGCAAGGAGCCTAAGCAGCGCGTCTTTTTTTTATTTAAAGGAGGAAGCACCCATGAACATCAGAACAGGATTACGCGTCGTTGCGGTGGCCACTGCGGCTTTCCAGGTCGCGATGGGCCCGGCGTTCGGCATTGCGGCGGTCAGTATCGTCAATCAGACAGAAACGCTGGGGACCTGCGTCCCGGCTGAGGAATTTCCGACTGGACATGACAACCTGGTGGATATCAATTCTGCTCCCAGAGATTGGTTGCTTTGGGTGGGAATCGATCAGGTCCTGGCCGATAAAATTATCGGCAGCCGGCCGTTTCAGACCAGAAATGAGCTCTTGATCAGAGGGATTTTACCTCGGGAGACCTACGACAAGGTCAAGGACCGGATTATCGCCCGGCACGTGTAGGCGGAATCGACAGGCCGCGCTCCCCGAATAATTTCTTGAGCGCCTAATCACAGGATAATGCCAACAGGCGTTGCGACGCCATTATCGGCCCGTTAAAGTTCTGTTAGCGGTTTAGGTGAGAGAGACAATTGGAAATGTAGGGGCGGCCAGCTGGCCGCCCTGAAATGATGGGTCAATCGAATGGGATGGGATCGATTGGATTCAATGGATCGGATTCATCATGTTCATTGGATTGCATCGGGTTGGATCGGATGGGTTGGATTGTGATTTCCGGGCGGGCAGGCCGCCCGCCCCTACAATTCTAATGAACCTCGCCTCTCCGCCCCTTGCCGGCCCTCAAATGTGAAATGTGAAACAGGCACCGTTCCCGAATTTTGCTCTGACCCTGCTGGTGGCCTACGTTTCAGTTCCGTGTCAGACACCGTAACCGACAGTAACCACCGTAACCACCGACACCGTAACCACCGTAACCATTATCCGTGGGGCCCGAACTGAAGGGTGAGGCCGCCGGCGATGATGAGGCCCAGGCTTGTCTTAATCTCCGATCAGCGCGCCATGTCGATGAACTTCTGGATGACGCCGGGGTCGTCCCATTGCGCGGCGCCTTCTTCGCGGTGAATCACGTAGCCCTTCTTGTTCACAATATAGGCGGTGGGCCAGGCCCGGATCTTTAAGTCTTCCGGCGGCAGCCCCGCGTAGGTATAGATTGGCAGATCGATCGGATGCTTTTCCAGCCAACGCCGGACCACGTCCGGTTTTTCGCTGGTCAAGCAAAGAACTTCGACTCCGTGATCTTTCACTTCCTTATAGAGGTTGGCCATTGCCGGCAACTCGGCATTGCAAGGCCCGCACCAAGTCGCCCAATGGGAAATCAGAAGAACCCGGTTATCAAATTCATATAGAGTGTGCGTCGTGCCGTCGAGCGACTGAAAAGCCCATTGGTAGTTGATGGGTTCGCCGGTCGGAATAATCGGAACGGAAAGCTTCCGATCGGCGGCGCTCAGAAATCCCGCGGCCAGGATCAAGATCAGGGAGAAACCAATACGCTTATTCATCCAAAGCCTCCAACCTGTAGCCCACGCCAGGCTCGGTTTTGAGCGACCGAGGGCGGACGGGGTCAGGCTCGATTTTGTGACGCAACTGATGAACGGTGATCCGGACAAGTTCCGGAGTGACATCGCGGGACTCCCCCCAGACGTCCTTCATCAACTGGTCCTGCCGAACCACGCGACCGGCATTGCGGACGAGGACCGCAAGCAGGTTGTATTGCAGGGGAGAAAGGTGTATTTCCTTCTTCTTCAGCCAGACCCGCCTCGCCACCAGATCCACCTTCAGCCCCTCACGATCATAAACGGGAGGGACATCCTCCGGTTTCTGGGCGGCATGGCGAAGCGCTACGCGCAGGCGGGCCATGAGTTCCGGGATCCCAAAGGGTTTGGTGAGGTAGTCATCCGCGCCCGCATTTAATCCCCGGACCTTGTCATGCTCCTGGCCCCGCGCAGAAATGATGATCACGGGAGCCGATGTCCATTGGCGCAGAGCTTTGAGTACCAGGAGGCCGTCTTGATCGGGGAGGCCCAAGTCGAGAAGGATCACGCTGGGTTTCTTTGAGGCGGCCAGTTCGAGGCCGACCCGGCCGTTCCGAGCTTCGAGCATCGTCCAACCGTTCTGCTCCAAGGATGACCGCAGAAAAGTCAGGATGGCTGTTTCATCTTCGATGACAAGGACAGTCTTTTCAGCGCTCAAGGACGTCTCCTAAAGGAAGTGTGAAACGAAAAATGGCTCCTCCGCCCGGCCTAGCGCCAGACGACAGGCGCTCGCCCGCCTGCTCGTGTGGCGGGCGGTTTTCCGCCCAGATACGCCCGCCGTGGGCGTTCACGATGGCCCGGCAGATCGCCAGGCCTAGACCCGCTCCATGAGAGGATTGGTCGTGGTAAAACTTGTCGAACACGCGCTCCATAGCTTCGGGCTTGAGCCCTGCTCCATGATCGGCCATCGTCATCAGGACGGAGCCCCCCTGCACAGCCGCTGAAATCTCCAAACCCGCTTCAGCCGGGGTGTGCCGGGCACCATTTTCCAGCAAATTAATAAAGACCTGCTCCATGAGCGTGGCGTCCATCGGAATGAGCGGCAGGTCTTCCGGGATGTCGACTTTGACGGCGCGGTCACGAAGCGATTTTTGGACGCGTTCGAGGGCCGACCCGACGACTTCTTCCAGAGGGGTCAGCTCCTTGCGGATCTGGACGGCGCCGGATTCCAGGCGCGTCGTCTCGAGGAGATTCTGCACGAGATGGGACAGCCGTTCTCCTTCTTCCTGAATATTCTCGAGCAGTTCCCGGACGGCCGGATTGTGTTGAAGCTCCTGTCTGTCCAGAAGCGTTCCGGCCGAACCCACAATGGCGGTCAGAGGTGTGCGGAAGTCATGCGAGACCGAGCTGAGGAGCGAACTGCGCAGGCGCTCCGTCTCCGCGTCGACCTCCGCCTTCTTGGCTTTTTCCAGGAGCCAGACGCTGCGCTCTTCCCCCTGCCGCGCGGCCTCCGCTTCTTCCCGCAGACGGACCGTGAGATGGCTGATGATCATCGCCGCCAGGAACATGCCCGCAAAGGTCCAGAGGTATTCGACATCAGACACACGGAAGGTATACCGGGGAGGCACGAAGAAAAAATCAAAACAGAGAACGCTCGCCGCCGCGGAGAGAGCCGCAGGCCCCCGGTGCCCTCGAGCGGCCACGGCCAGCGTCCCCAGAAGATACACCATGACCAGGTTCGTCAGTTCCAAGTACGGATAAAGAACAAAGGAAACCGCCGTGGCCAGCGCGGGAACCGCGACCGCAAAACTATAGTCCCTCAATTTCTTCATGGCGGTATTTTGACAAATATTTCCGGAACAGATCAGTCGTCTTTAAGGTTAAAGAGGCGATGCAGAAACGGCCGGGGAGCGGTAAATGTCGACTCCACAATTTTCATTTTTTGGACGATTTCATAGATCCCGCGCAGACGCTTGCGTCCTTCTTCAAACGTAAGCCCGAGATGGAGCGTCTCTTCGGAAAGATGATCGAGTTTCTGCTGGAGAGAGCGCCAGGGCTCGAAAATCTGATTTTTCCGAATCTCGAAATAGGCCGGAAAATCCATCGTCTTCTGCGCGATCCAGGTTTCAGGGAGGGACAGGCGACGGAGCTCCCGTCGTACCCCGGCGCTCATTTTTCTGAATTCCAGAGAAATCCGTCCCTCTTCTTCCCGCTCCAGAAAGAGGAAATCGAGGTAGGGACCTTTACGGGCTTTGGAAACCATGATGCCCGCTGTTTGATTGGGATGGCGATTGACGATTTCCTGCAGCTCGGCCTCCTTGTGGGACAACCGGTCCAGCCATTGCTGGAGACGACTCCCAAGGACGTGCAGGCGCTTTTCCATCATCCCGATATTTTGTTCCAGGGTTTCTGCAAAACGCCGGCTGATCCCGTGGGCGCGGTCCAGCCACTGCGCGGTCCGCCGCCAGGATAAAAGCCGATCGGACGTCTGAGTCAGCGTCCCCGCGGAAGCCGTCCATTCCTGGAGACGGCCAAGCCTTTCGTCCCAGCGCTGATAGGCCTCCTCGCGGGCGGTGGTCAGCTGGGCAAAGTCATCCCGTCGGTGTTCCTGGATTTTCTGGCGGAGCCCCTTGAGAACCCGGCTTTTGGAATGGTATCCCCCCAGGACCAGCTCGATATCGCGCCGCGTGAGTGCGCCGCGATTGGCCCAGCGGACCCAGGCATCCTGCAGGTAAGGACTGGCGCTAGACAAGGTTCAGCGGAGGTTCGTCCGCGGGGGCCTGAACGGCAAAATGCTGGATGAGATCGTACAGGACGGAGATCTGATAATCCAGCGCCTGGACGCAGGCGTTCACGAGTTCATCCGAGCGCCCCGCGCGGTCCTGGAAGGAAGCGACGGTCTGTTGAAATTCAAGCAACTGGCTTTGAAGCGCCTTCACAGTGGCTTGCGTGGGACCGGCGACGGTTTTCTTTTCAGCCAGCGCGCTTTCGAGAGATGCCACTTTCTCTTCGAGGACCCGCCGCTCGGCTTGCCATTGATCGCGGGATCCCCAGTCCAGCTTATCCCGTTGCCAGTCGTCATCCAGCTGGGACAGCGCCTGGGCGGCGTTTTGTTCGGTCGCCTTCAACCGCGCTTCAAATTCGGATTTCAGCTCCTCGAGCCGCTGTTCATAGGCCTGGCTCTGACGCGCCCATTGATTTTCCTGCTCGGTCCAGGCCAGTTCCTTATGTTTTACCAGCTCGCCGAACTGGGCCCGCTCCGAGGCGAGGGTGGATTGCCAGACCTCGAGGGCCTGTCCAAGCTCCTGCCTGAGTTTTTCAACATCGCGATGAAGGTTTCCGATCGTTTCGGAGACTTCGGCCGGGACGACAGAGGCGACGGGAACCGCGGGCTCGGTGATCATCGTGGCTTAATGTTCAGGATAGACTTTCTGCGAGCGGGTGTCAAATGCCGTAGTCCCAGCGCGCCGGGATGGGCTGGCCTTCCGGAGAAGCCGCGGGGTTCGTCCATTCCATGACCGGGATGGAGAATTGCCAGCTGGCCTGAACGTGGAAGGCTGTCTTCACATCATGTTTATACCCCAAATCATTATTATCGACGAAGTAGCTCGTGGATTCGCAATAGAGATTGAAGTCCCGCGAAAGCAGGATGTCCCAGCGCACCGTGGCCATCCGGACCACCGGCAGGATAAACATCGGATCACCGCCTTCGTGGTAATAGCCGTCTCCACGCCATGATCCATAAATGAGCTTAAGCCGTCCCCAGCGCGCAATCGCCTCGAGGAGATGCCCATGCCCGTCGGTGGCCGGAATGTTGACCGCCGGATCCGTGGATTCCTGCCGGAGATGCGAATGCAGATAGGTCCAGCGGGCGCCCAGGATGAACGATTCCCAATCGAGCGGATGGCAGGAAATCCCGATGCCAGCCGCCTGCGCGACGTCATTCCTTGTTTCTACCGGATGGGGATTAAACTGGCCTCCATAGTGCAGCCAGTGGGCCTGGTAATTGAATGTCAGCCATCGCCAGAAATGGTTCCGGTGAACAAAGCCAAGGACAAATTTCTCGTTGCGGCCTGGGATGTCCTGATCTTCATAGTTGAA
>Ga0182027_10001948_pt1 | contig 33676 bp, 28 predicted proteins | sample 712E1DmetaG_FD_121300 | JGI IMG/M metagenome (GOLD analysis project Ga0182027, IMG submission 121300) | Permafrost microbial communities from Stordalen Mire, Sweden - 712E1D metaG (Illumina Assembly) | ecosystem: Environmental > Terrestrial > Soil > Wetlands > Permafrost | place: Sweden...
AACTTGTGCTATACTGATACCAGATACATGCAGATGGATTCTATACCCGAAGCGCGTTCCGTATGGCCCGGCTGGGCCGAATTCCTCCACCGTCACGGATTGGAGAATATGGTTGCCTGGGCATTGGAGGCGGCCGGTCCGCTGGCGGTCCTTGGCGCCCAGGCACTCTATATCGGTGGCCCGTTCCTTCGCCCGACAATGACAGATTTGCAGCGAGATGCCCTGGCCGACCTGTTCGAAGACCGTGAGGAAGCCCTGGCCTTTAGCGCGTTTCTTCGGGAGGAAATTTCCCTGTGACCGACATACTGCTTGGGCTGATTGGTTTTGGTATTATTTTCCTAAGTGCAGCCCTGATGGTGGGATTAGCTACACTGAGGCGCAAGTCTCCCCGGCTTTTCGCGAAATTCCTGCTTTTACTCGATTGCGCCAGGCTGTTGGCAGAGTAGTGGAAGATGGAACCCGCTTGCACGTCTCGCTGGGGCGCGGCGGGCTGGTTACTCCCCAGTCTGCCTCCGCCATGGCGGGACTGACGCTATTGCGCCGCCTGGCCGAGTTGACCCTGGCCGGTGATCAGCCGCCCATCGCCACCTCCGGTGATGCTGCCCTGGCCATCCTTTCCCAGGACACATTAAAAACTGCTTCCCAGGCCTCTGCGCAGGGTGTTTACGATCCAACTGCCGGGCGATTGACCGGCCTGACGCCTTTCTCCTATGCGGCCGGGGTGATCCCAGCCATCCGTGATGAAAATATTTCTGCCAATGTGTTGATGGGCAATTTCGGGGTTGAAGCAGCTTTGCTGGCAGAAGCTTCTGAACGGAAAAATGCATTTACCCTGGCGGCCAGCGATAACCTGGCGGGGCAGGCAGTCTTATATGCCACTGCCGAGGAACCGCTGATTGGCGAAGAGCTATATGCTGCAGGCGCTTACATGGATGCCGGGCCGTTACATACGGCCAGCCTGAAAGTCCAGGATATCCTGCGTTGGCTGATCATCGTGGTAATCCTGTTAGGAGCGTTGGTCCAATTACTGAGGGCGGTAGGTATCCTGTGAAATTCAAGGGTGTTTTCTCTGTTGTCGTAGCGATTGCCTTTGGTTTCCTGGTACTGGCGGGTTATCTTTTCGGGATCAGTGGTGGCGGTGGGCCCTCTATTTTGGGCCAAATCCAGGTGTTTATCTTGAACGTAGCCGTCATCTTGGCTGGGTTTGCAATATTGGTTGGGATTTTTAATTTGTTGATCGTCCACATCGGTAAAATTCGCCAAAAGCAGAAAGGCGGCATTTACAGCGTCGTTCTGATCATTGCCCTGGTGGTGACTTTCGTGCTTGGATTCCTGGCTCATTTCAACTTCCCGGTCGCCAAATCCCTCTTCAACGATGCATTTCTAACCATCCAGTTGCCCATCGAGACGAGCCTGATGGCCCTGCTGGTGGTCTCGCTGACCTATGCCAGTATCCGCCTGCTGCGCCGACGGCTAAACCTGCTTTCGATCATCTTCCTCATAACCGCTTTCCTTATCCTGGTTGGAACGGCACCCTGGCCTTTCCTGGGAGATGTGCCTATACTGAGCACCTTGCGGGCATGGATAGCCCAGTTCCCGGCTGGAGCCGGTGCGCGCGGCATCCTGCTTGGGGTAGGTCTCGGAACACTGACCACCGGACTGCGTGTCTTGTTCGGCTCTGACCGTCCATACGGGGGCAAGAATGGCTGATGTGCGCTGCCCGATGTGCGGGAAGCCCAATCCCGAGGTACTGGAAGAGTGCCAGTTCTGTGGGGCGCGCCTGAAGCCAGTGCTTGGTCCGCTTTCCGGTGATTCCCAGACCATCAAGCCCGGGGAAGAACCAACCAAGCGGAATACCTCTGAATTAGAAAAGATCAATCTCAGCCGGGGGGCTCCCATCCACCCCGGGGAAGCCCCCACCAAGAAAAATACCGCGGAACTGGAACGGGCATTGCCAGCCTGGTTGCGGAACTTACGTGAGGGGAAGCGGCCGGCAGCCGGCGAATCCATGGCGGAACCATCTGCTCCGGATAGCTCACCGGCCGTGTCCAAACCAGTACCTGCTTTAGACTCATCTGGAGGTACGCAGGATTGGCTCTCAGGCCTCAGTAAAGCCGCCTCTGAAGAGGAAGAAGTCCCCGATTGGCTGGCTGGTCTGCGCGGTGGCAAGTCTGTCGAATCAGCGCCTACGCCCGCCGCAGATGAGGAGTTGTCTCCCGAACTGAGTAACGCCGACTGGATGGCACGTTTGGGCGGCGAGCCTCAGGAGCCTACCCCTGAACCTCCTGCCGCAGCAAATACGCCTGCCGCGCAACAACCTGGATCAGAAACCTCGCCCGAACCCTCTGGTATGGATGATACGCTTGACTGGCTGAAATCCCTGCAATCTGAACCTTCGGCTGCGCAAGAACCACCGTCTGCATTTAATGCCCGACTCGAACCTGCCGGGGTGGATGATACGCCCGACTGGCTGAAATCCCTGCAATCTGAACCCTCCGCTGCGCAAGAACCACCGCCTGCATTTAATGCCCGACTCGAACCTGCCGGGGTGGATGATACGCCCGACTGGCTGAAATCCCTGCAATCTGAATCTTCCGCTGCGCAAGAACCACCGCCTGCATTTAATGCCCGACTCGAACCCGCCGGGAAGGACGATACGCCCGACTGGCTGAAATCCCTGCAATCTGAATCTTCCGCTGCGCAAGAACCAGCGCCTGCAGATGAAGTCCCTCTCGAACCCGCCGGGAAGGACGATACGCCCGACTGGTTAAAATCCATGCAATCCACTTCCTCCAGCGTACAGGTACCACCCGCGGTTGAAGCACCGCCCGAACCTGCTGGTGCGGATAATACCCCCGACTGGTTAAAATCCCTGCAATCGGAACCTTCCGGTGCGCAGGAACCTCCGGCAGCGCTGCAGGGCGGAGATAATTTACCCGAATGGCTCTCCGGGCTGCCGGAAATATCCGCTCAAAACAATACCCGTGCCCAGAATGAAAATGAAAATAAGCCGGTAGAACCTGCCCAGACCGAAAGCATACCAGACTGGCTGGACCAGCTTAAGCAGAAGTCCGTCCTGCCGGAATCCACTGCTCCCACCGAAGCAGCCATGCCCGCCCCGGACTGGTTGGCGGGCTTTGGTTCCTCTGCCGCCCAGCCTCCTGCCGCGGCTCCTGCAGAAAATGTCCCGGACTGGTTGTCGAACCTGCAAGAAAAATCCACACCCGGGTCCGGAACGCCTGCGGCAGCGTTCACGAGCGAGCCACAGCCGACCAATCCGCCTGGAGATATGCCGAGCTGGTTGTCCCAGTTACAAGCCGACGTTAATAATGCGCAGGAAGCCCAACAGCACAAGGATGACTTTGATGTCGTTCCCACCCCGCCGGCGGCCCCAAAAGGTACCGGGGTGCTACCTGATTGGTTAAGCGGCATCGAACCTGCGATGCCCTCCTCGGGTAGTATCCCGGCATTGATCGGGGATAACAAGGATAATGCCCCAGGCGAACAGGCAGATACAGCTTTTTCGATGGAAGCCCCCGACTGGCTTTCCAAATTGAATCCGGAACAGGCTGCAGAAAAACCTGCCCAACCCAACGAAGGCCAGCCAGAACCCGGAAGCTTGGAAACCGCTGAACTACCTTCCTGGGTACAGGCCATGCGCCCGGTGGAATCCGTGGTGGAACAAAAAACGGCCCTGGTGGATGAAAGCCGGATCGCCGAGATCAGCGGCCCGCTTGCAGGTCTGCGGGGCGTGCTTCCATCAGAACCTGGGCTGGGAATGTTGCGCAAACCCCCGGCGTATTCCACGAAACTGCAGGTATCGGATGGGCAGCAGCGCTACGCTGCCACGCTTGAGCGAATGATTGCGGGCGAATCCAATCCGCGCATAGCTAAACCGATGCGACTGCCTTCGAGCCAGGTATTGCGTTGGCTGATTGCGGTACTCCTGATCCTGGCGGTGGGATTGCCTTTTGTGATCGGCACTAATGTAAACGGTGTCGGGATTGCCCCGCGTACCGCGGTCGTATCCTCCGATCAGTTCGCTACAGACCGGGTTATCGATGGGCTTCCGGCAAATGTCCCGGTATTGGTTGCTTTTGATTATGATCCGGCACTCTCCGGTGAATTGGAAGCGGTGGCAGCACCTGTGATCGACCGGCTGCTTTCCAAGGGTAATCCGCTGGCGGTGATCTCCACGTCACCGACCGGCCCAATCCTGGCGGAGCACTTCCTGCAAACCACCCCACTGGTAAAAGACTATCAATATCCGGGTGGAAATAAGTACATCAATCTGGGCTACCTGGCCGGCGGCCCGGCAGGCATTTTGTATTTCGCGGATACGCCGGCAGAGGCCATTCCGGTTGGCGTAGATGGCCAGCCTGCCTGGAGTGCGGGACCCTTGCAGGGCATCCAGAAGTTAAGCGACTTCGCGGCGGTCATCATCCTGACCGACAATGCCGATACCGGGCGCAATTGGATCGAACAGGCCGGTCCGCAACTTGGCAGCACGCCGATGTTGATGGTTATCAGCGCCCAGGCGGAGCCAATGATCCGGCCCTATCTCGATTCGGGCCAGCTCAAGGGGCTGGTTTCCGGGCTGTCGGAGGCAAAGATTTATGAACAGGCTAATCAAAGCCTTGGGCCAATCCATCAATTTGGTCTGGATAACCAATACTGGGATTCGTTCAGCGTCGGGATGTTGGTTGCCGAGCTTCTGATCGTTGCCGGTGTAGTATTGGGCGTAGTTGCCGATTGGCGCGCGCGCCACAAAGATTCTGGAGAAGGGGCCTGAGCATGCCTGTGACCGTTTCCCATGACTTGGTTTCCGGGTTTATCAGCTTCCTGCTTACGCTGATGATACTGAGTTATTTGATCGGGGACAACCCGGTTTTTCGAGTGGCGGTCTATATTTTTATCGGTGTGTCGGCCGGTTACGTTGCTGCGGTGGCCTGGTGGCAGGTGCTCTATCCGAAAGTCTTCCTACCTTTGACGACCGGCAGCTTTATCGAGCGATTGTTGGCTCTGATCCCACTTATTCTGGGCGTTTTGCTCCTGATGAAACTTTCGTCGCGGACGGCCTGGCTGGGCACCCCATCTGTGGCCTTCCTGGTGGGAGTAGGCGCGGCGGTGGCGGTGGGCGGGGCAGTGATGGGAACGCTGATCCCACAGACCCAGGCTTCATTCAATGTATTCAATCCGACCAGCAGCGGAGAAACCTGGCTTGCGCGTTTGGCCTATGGTGCAATCATGCTGGTTGGTACGATAACAACACTGGTTTATTTCCACTTTGGAGCCAAATCCACTCCCGGCGGACCTCAGCGCAGCAAGCTGGTGATATGGTTGGGTTGGATCGGACAGGTTTTCATTGCAATCACCCTCGGAGTCCTGTTCGCAGGTGTTTTTGCGGCTGCCTTGACTGCGATGATCGAGCGATTGAATTCCATCTTGTTCTTTTTGAGCACTCTCTTCTAAACAATTATGCCTGGATCCCTTGTTGATTCTGATTCTCTCTTGGCGGTTGACGTCGGCAGCGTGACCACGCGCGCGGCTCTTTTTGACGTGGTGGAAGGATACTACCGGTTTGTTGCCTCCGGCCATGCCCCCAGCACCGCCGTGGCCCCATTTAAAGACATCAGTGAGGGTGTTCATCACGCCATCGAAGACCTGCAACTGATTACCGGGCGTAAGTTCCTGGGTGAAAACCAGCGCTTGATCCTGCCAGCCGATGATGGCAAAGGCGTGGATACTTTTGCGGCCACTTTTTCAGCCGGGCCGGCCCTGAAAACCGTGGTGGTGGGCCTTTTGAACGACGTTTCGGTGGAGAGCGTCCAGCGGTTGGCGCGTTCGGCTTATGTGCGCGTGGTGGATACCATCGGATTAAACGACAAGCGCAAACCCGAACAGCAAATTGACGCGTTGTTGCGCCTGCGCCCCGACCTGATCCTGGTGGCCGGCGGAACGGATAACGGCGCAACCATTTCCGTGCGGAACTTAATCGAGACAATCGGTCTGACATGTTACATCCTGCCGGCCGAAAATCGCCCGGCTGTGCTCTTCGCAGGGAACAAGAACATGGCCGACGAGATCAAGAAGAGCCTGCAGAACCTGACCTCTTCCCTGAGCATAAGCTCCAACGTGCGCCCCGATCTTGAAACGGAAGACCTGCAGCCTGCCCAAAATGCACTGGCCCGGCTTTATTCCCAGGTACGGCGCAACCAGATGAGCGGTGTGGATGAGCTGAATAGCTTGGCGGGAAATAGCTTGATGCCAACCGCCTATGCCGAGGGGCGGATCATCCGTTTTCTCAGCCAAGTGTATGATTCGGCCAAAGGTATCCTGGGTGTGGATCTGGGCGCATCCGCTGCCAGTATAGCCGCTTCTTTCGGCGGCGATTTGACCCTGGGTGTCTATCCACAACTGGGCCTGGGCGAAGGTCTTGCCAACCTGCTGCGCTTTACCAGCTTGAATGAAATTATGAAATGGCTCACGCTTGACATCCCGGCCGACACGGTCAGGGATTATCTTTACCAGAAATCCCTTTATCCTGGCAGCCTGCCGGCAACTGACGAGGAACTATCGATCGAGCAGGCCCTGGCGCGCCAGACATTAAATATGGCGTTGAACAGCCTTTCCAAGGATTTCCCTCGCCAAGCGCGGCGCGCCTCGCCCGGCCTGGTGCCCTATTTCGAGCCGATTCTGGCCTGCGGGAGTGTCATCACGCGCGCCCCCACCCTCGGGCAGAGTCTGCTGATGCTGTTGGATGGAATCCAGCCGGTCGGTATTACCACGATGATCTTGGATCAGAATAACCTGCTGCCTGCCCTGGGGGCGGCGGCCAGCCGCAATTCCATTCTGCCCATCCAGATACTGGAATCGGGCGCTTTTCTGGGCCTGGCAACGGTGGTGGCGCCCTATTCTAAGGCCAAGGAAGGTACGCCAATCCTTAAGGGTCGTGTGGTGTACCAGAATGGGAATGAAAGCCGCGTGGATATCAAACAGGGCGCGCTGGAAGTATTTCCTCTTCCGGCAGGACAATCAGGCCGTTTGTACCTGCATCCATTTCACCATACTGATATAGGTTTTGGCCTCGGGCATTCCGTCGAAGGTGGAATTCCCATTACCGGAACGGCGCTGGGCCTGGTGATCGATGCGCGCGGCCGGCCATTGCGTTTACCTGGCGATGCGGCGAGAAGGCGTGATATTGCTAAAAAATGGCTCTGGATGTTAGGAGGCTAGACATTCGATGCTGGCTCCTGTTGCACATATTCTCCCACTAACCACTCTCCGACGCGAACGGCTGTTGCCCGTGCCGGGACGTATAACCGTTCATATGGACCAGAAAGTCAATCCGCTGGATGTGGTAGCCGAGACCAAATTCGGTGCGGAACACCTGCTGATCGATGTGGCTCGTGCGCTCGGCCTGCGGCCGGAGATGGCGCAGAGCCTGATCCAGATCAAAGCGGGAGATACGATTTCCCAGGGTGATGTCATTGCCAGGCGGCCGGGGCTTGGTTTGCAAACTGTCCACACCCCTGTAAATGGCCGGGTAATTTTATGTGGAGCCGGGCGGGTCCTGCTGGAAATTGGCGATACTTCGTTTGATTTGCGCGCAGGTATGCCGGGGGTCGTTACACGCCTGATCTCTGAACGCGGCGTGGAAATCAAATTCAATGGAGCGGTTGTTCAGGGCGTATGGGGGAATGGTCAAATGAACGTCGGATTGATGCTACCCGTGCTGACTGCCCCGGAGGATCCCCTGACTTCCAAGCATATGGATGTCAGCCTGCGCGGCTCGATCATAATGGCAGGGATTTGTAATGACCCGGCTGCCCTGCTAGCAGCCAGTGACCTGCCCGTGCGCGGTATCATTCTGGGCAGCATGTCGCCGGCGCTCATTCCACTGGCATTGCAAGCGCAATACCCGATCATTATAGTGGATGGCTTTATCCAGAGGCCGATGAATGGAACTGCCTACAAATTGCTGACCACTAATGCCAAACGCAAAACCACCCTTAATGCTGAGCCTTTTGACCGGCAGACCGGCCTGCGACCAGAGATTTTCATTCCTTTGCCGGTGACACAGGAACCACCCGCGCCGCGCGAAATGGAAACCTTTGCTCCGGACCAGATGGTGCGCCTGACGCGGGAACCACATGTAGGGACAGTTGGAAAAGTAATCAGTTTAAGGTCCGGTTTGACCATCCTATCCAATGGGATGAGGGTGGCTGCAGCCGATGTGCGGCTGGATTCCGGGGAGCAGGTTCTCATTCCGCTTGCCAATTTGGAAGTCCTAGGGTAAGATAATTCAAACGAGGAGGATGCAGCGATGTTAGATGAAGGTAATAACGCCAACATAGAAACCCCCGAGGAGACTCCTCCTCCGGAGGAATCAAATAATCGTACTTTCTTAATCGTGGGGGGAATTTTTGCGGCCCTCATTTTTCTGACGCTGGTGTGCGGCGCAGTGTATGCGCTCTGGTACCTGCCAAGCCATAACGCTTCGCAAAATGCCACCCAGTCGGCCATCAAGGCAGGTAATGCACAGGTCGTCGCACAGATGACATCTACCGCGCAAGCTGCCCTTTGGACACCAACCTCATTGCCCTCTGACACGCCAACGGAAACCCTGATATCGCCGCTCCAACCCCTTGGCACCGAAACCGCGGTGATTGCCATCAGTACGGCTACCGGAACCGTTCCCCCCACCACTGACCCGGCCACCCTGGTTGCCATGCAGACTCAACTGGCGGCGCAAATGACCTCCACGGCCATCGGGAATGTAGTGCCTGCTGCGAATGCAACGCCTGCCACCGGCGGCCCCATGCCCAAAACCGGCTTCTTCGATCAGATCGGCCTGCCCGGATTGGTTATTCTGACCCTGGCGTTGATCGTGGTCATTTTCCTGTCACGGCGCCTGCGTAACTCGCCTTCAAAATAAATGGCAGATCAATAACACTGTAGGGATACATACTGCATCCGTACCGGTTGTATTCACGTGAACCCGCTTTGCCGGGTTCACGTTTTTTAATCAAATTAAAGGATGGAAGAATCGCAATTTGAGCATGGGCGACATTGTCGCCCATGCTCAAATTGCGCACTTATCCTGAATATATCGAATCTGGAATTACGTAACGCTGGCGGCCACCGTTTGCCCATATCCTAGCAAGGATTTAACCATTTCCTTGCTGCGACCTTCGGCATATACACGCAGCACCGGTTCGGTGCCGGATGGCCGGATCAGCAGCCAGGAATCATCGGCCATGATGTACTTGACGCCATCCACATTGCTGATTTGGGCCACTTTCTGATCGCCGATCTCCGCCGGAGCCTGTTTGATCAGGAAATCGGTCATCTCTGCTTTGGCTACCGGACGGTTCAGGCGCAGGTCGGTCCGTTCGTAAAAGGCCGGGCCGACCTCTGCCAGCAGTTCTTCCACCAGGTCGTGCAGGGATTTGTGCGCGGCCGCAATGATTTCCACCAATAATAACCCCATAAGCGGGCCATCTCCCTCGGGGATATGTCCCTTAAATGAAATGCCGCCCGATTCCTCGCCGCCGATCAGTATGTCCTGGGTCATCATATAGTCGGCGATGTGGTTGAAGCCTACCGGGGTCTCGTAGAGCTTCAAGCCGTAGCGCTGGCACAACCGGTCGATCATGCGCGTGGTGGAAACTGTCCGTACCACCGCGCCGCTCCAGCCACGTTTCTCCACCAGGTAGCGCAAGGCCAGGGCCATGATCTTGTGCGGGTCGACAAAGTTGCTGTGCTCGTCCATGGCACCGATGCGGTCGGCATCCCCATCGGTGGTCACGCCAAAATTGCCCATGCCTGCACCGATGGCTCCGGCCAACGCACCCAGGTACTTGGCAATCGGTTCGGGGTGGATATTGCCGAAACCGGGGTTCATCTCGCCGCGGATCTCAGTGATCTCACAACCGGTCCCCTGTAAGAAGGCTTTAATGACACCGCGGCCGGAACCGTACATGGAATCCACAACGAAACATTGCGGGTTTTCGGCAATCACGTCGCTGTTGATCAACTTCCGCAGATGCTCGAAATATTCCGGAAGCGGATTGAATTTTTGGATGAGGCCCCTTTCGCGGGCTACGTCAAAATCCATCAGGTTCGGGCCGCGCGCCCGTTCTTCATTATCATTCAGATAAACTTCCACCCGGTGGCACTGTTCGTTGAGGGCCGAGCCACCATAGGCTGCCTTGAGCTTGACACCGTTGTAGCGCGGGGCGTTATGGGAGGCGGTGATCATCACGCCTGCGATGGCATGCAGGTTTTTCACTGCATAAGAGATGGTGGGGGTGGGCGCGTCGGACTGAGCCAGGTAGACGATGAAGCCATTGGCAGCCAGGACACGCGCCACATCTCCGGCGTAGCGGTCGGAGAGGAAGCGCGTATCGAAGCCGACCACAAATTTTTTCGGGTCGGGGGCCTGGCCTCCCTTGACGGATTTATCCCAGGATTCGGATGCCACCGCATCGGCGATGGCCTGGCTGAGCATGCGCAGGTTGGTAAATGTAAAGGTATCCGAGATGACGGCGCGCCAGCCGTCGGTACCAAAATGGATGGTCATAGAAAACTCCAGTTTGAAAAGAAAAGAAGGATTGGCGGAACGAAGGATCAGGGGGTGGGTGTAAACGTCGGTGTAGGAGGCAGAGGCGTTTTTGTGGTCGCCAAAAGAACATTCGTGAGAACCCAACCATCTTCATTGTTCCAACGGACATGCACCCAGCTTATTCCACTGACGCTCTGGATTTCTGGCATAACCTGTACAAGAGTTCCATTAATCAGAACAGCCAATGCGGTCCCGTTCCCACTACCCGGTTGTGAACGAATATATGCTCCACCACCAGTGACAGCCTCGATGATTGCGTAAACAGGTGTGGGCTGGGCGGTGGCAGTCGGCTGCGGTGTGTTGCTCGGAAGGGGTGTGGAAGTGACGGTTGCGGTTGGCAACACAGTCGGAGTGTCAGTGTCAGACAGGAGGGGAGCCAGAGTGGGAGTCGGCATGATCTGGCGGGTGACAAGAATCTCATCCCGGATGACCCTGGTCAATCCGGTAAAATATGCCAGCGCAGCCAGGGAAAGCAGGCCCATTATGATGGGGATGAGATATCCGCTGGCCTTCAACGGTTTGAAGTGCAAGGCAGCCAGGGTAATGACACCAACGAGTATGGCCAACGCCAGGTGAACCAGGAAGACCTCCGCGCCATCCGGCCAGATGAGCTGGACGCCAGTCCCCAACCCGACCCCGGCGGCACTGAGCGGCATGAACAACCCATAGGCAAGCATAATGCTTGGCAGGATCGGCCGGCGTTCAGAACGGACAAAGGAGATCGTCAGGAGAATCGCTCCCAATGCCACCAGGAATAAATCCGGCCACCACAGATGGGAATGGTAGCTGGCCTGGGTAAGCGGCAGCGGCTGCCAGAGACGTCCGACCCACCCGGCCAGCGTTCCTGTCAGGAACACCAGCAAGCTGGCGACCAGGAACCCACCAAGAGTCTGGAAGAAGAAACGCCAGGAGCCGGTCTGAATGGCCAGTATCAGACCCACCCAGGGGGTTAGAATCGGAGCGAGTAAGATCCCCAACAGGAGCATGGCCGGAGAATCCATCAGATAGGCTGCCCCCATGACGGCTCCGCCCAACAGGGCAAATACGAAAAATTCAATGGATGGGAAAGCGCGCCGTGCCAGGCCATCCAGGATGGCAGCCCGCTCGTCTGCGCCGGGCATTGCCAGCGTGCGATGAGCACGTCTGCGGCGGGCACGCGGCATGCGCGACGACTCGCCAAACGGAGTGAAATCCTCGGGCAGGACGGGCTCTTCCGGGAACTCGACTTCACCCGAGGGGGGTTCTTCCGTAGGGGCCGGCTCAACCGGGCTGGGCTCTTCATCCGAAGAAGCCGGCTGAGAGACCGGTTCGATTGGCTTGGGCTGTTCGTCTTCTGGAAAACTCATGTTCGCATCCTCACTCTCGTTTTTCCAAGCTTATTATACAACAACAAAGACGCCAAGATACGCCTGGCGTCTTTGTTGTTTAGTATAAAATAAAATTAGAGAAAAACCGCATTTTGAATGTGTGTGGCCACGCCACACACATTCAAAATGCGAACTCTTCCTATATTTTTAGAATATTACACCCAGCCGCGCAATTGCATGGCTTTGACCACCCGGTCAATCGCCACCATGTAGGCGGCATCGCGCATACCAACCTTGTGCTTGAGCGACATATTCAAGACGCCCTGGAAAGCCGATGTCATCTTGGTGTCGAGTTTTTCCAGCACTTCCTTCTTGGTCCAGTAGAAGTTCATATCGTTCTGGACGCTTTCGAAGTAAGAGCAGGTTACGCCGCCGGCATTGCACAGAAAATCCGGGATGTCGAAGATATTGTGCTGTTTGAAATATTCGTCGGCTTCCGGGGTGGTCGGGCCATTGGCACCCTCTGCTACGATCCGAACACGTTTGGAGATCTTGCTGACGTTTTCAGCATTGATCTGGCCGCTCAGCGCAGCCGGGATCAGTACATCCACATCCTTGGTAATCCAGACATCGCCGTCTTCGACGATATAACCGGCCTTGATGGCCTTTTCCCGGTTGATCTCGCTATATTCGTTGATGATGGTCATCAGGAAGTGCGGATCCACACCGTCCGGGTGGCTGTAGGTATAGGCCTTCCGGTCGATATGGTCCCAGCAGGAGACACAGGCGATCTTGCCACCCAGCATTTCGATAAAGGCGATGGCGGCGTACTGGGCCACGTTGCCGAAGCCCTGCAAGGCAGCCACGCATTTGGTTGAATCCATTCCCAGATGCTTCATGGCTTCGCGAACAGTGTAAATGACGCCATAACCGGTGGCCTCGGTGCGGCCTTCCGAACCGCCGCCTTCGATCGGTTTACCGGTGAACACGCCGGGGGTGTAATGGCCGACCAGCTTGGAATACTCATCCATCATCCAACTCATCATCTGGGGCGTGGTGTAAACATCCGGGGCAGGCACATCCTGGCGCGGGCCAATGTTCCTCCACATCTGATCGACCCAGCCGCGGCACAGCCGCTCCTTCTCATCGACAGAAAGCGTTGCCGGATCAACGATGACGCCGCCCTTGCCGCCGCCCAATGGGATATCGGCAACGGCGCACTTCCATGTCATCCACATGGACAGGCCGCGTACGGTGTCCAATGTTTCAGCCGGGTGGAAGCGCACACCACCCTTGTGGGGGCCACGCGCATCGTTGTGCTGTACGCGGAAGCCGGTGAAGACTCGCAGTGTTCCATCGTCCATGCGCACCGGTATGCGGAAGGTGAACTCACGCAGCGGCCAGCGCAACACCTCGGCGATCTGCGGATCGAGGTTGAGCAATCCGGCTACCCGGTCGAATTGTTTCTGTGCCATTTCAAATTCATTTACACCAGCCATATTTCATCTCCTTTAAGGATTGAAAATGTGTAGCGCCTCAATAAACCCCTTTCACTGGCTTATCGAGAGGTTACCAAATGAAGCAAAAATATAAGCGGGCACCCCGGAGGGAGACCCGCTTATATCGTTTCTTCGATGGAAAATAATTCCTGCATAGGCATTACCTTAAGTTGTCTTACAACTTAAGCGTACACGATTTAGCATGCAAAGTCAATATGACGAATTCCATTCTTACCTATGACTAATGTGACAAAACTCACAATTAAAAAATAACGGCCCGGAACCCCGGACCATTATTTTCTGTCAGTTAGGATTATTCTCATCTCCCGGCTCTTCATCTTCCCCCGAATCCAGTTCAAGCCGGACTTTTTGCGGATCCAACTGGACCCACAACAGGAGTACGTGCCCATCGTCTGTTTCGACCGAGCGGGCCGCTACAATGGGAGCCTGTTCCTCCAGGCCAAGGTCGTTGCGATACTCCAGGTGAATGGGCTGGTTAACGCGCCAGCGGCGGTAACAACGTTCGACCAGCGCCGGGCCATTGAACGTCCGCAGGCGGGTCAGCAAGGTCAACGGCAGACGCGGTCCTTCACCGAGACCCAGTGCCCAGCCATCCTGGACGGGTTCGAATACGGGGGGTGGTCCTTCAATAATGGTTATTTTGTCATCCATAGTTTATACCTGTATTGGATGGATGATACCATAATGCAGTGGATACGGAAAGTAGGGGTTGGTTTAGAAAACCCGGGTTGGGATATACCGCTGCAAGGCGGCCGGGAATACCACCCCTTGCATCTCCAACGAGCGGACACGATACAGGATGGCGCAGCCGCGTAGAATGTGCATGGCCAGATCAACCACGTGGCGTTCCTGAGGCGCTTCCAGGTAGGTAGCCTTGACCCAATTATTGAAGGCGCCCATGGAAGGACCGGTCCAGATCTGATAATCCATCTCGCGGCCTTTTTCCCCGGCGACAGACCAGCGGGAAGATAACCCCAGATACCAGCGAAATACCAGCGCCATTTTATCTTTTGGGTTGGCATTGCCCCGCTCCACCTGGCGCGGGTCACGTTCCATGAAGAACTTGACCGTGTCATTCCAGATGGACTCAAAGTCACGTTTGAATACCGTCTTTTCCATTTTCTCCCGCTCCGCCGGCGGGACATCTTCCCAGGAGCTGTAGCGCGTGTAAAGTTCGGATAACTTTTGCGCCCGCATGGCGTACATGGTACCGCGCTTGAGCACCTGCACCTTTACGCCCATCTCGAACATGTCTCCGGCGGGGGCCATGGCAACATCCGCCATTTCCATCTGCGAAAGTAGACTTCTGGTATGCTCCGAAGCGCCCGATTCCACGCAGGACTGGTTGATAGATCCCGTGACCACATAAGCTGCCCCCAGAGTGAAAGCCGCCAGCGCGGCCTCGGGAGTGCCAATGCCACCGGCTGCGCCAATCCGCACCGGCTGGGGATATTGCCGAATTGCCTGCACCTGGTCACGCAAGGCAATGAAAGCTGGCAACATGCAAACCAGCGGACGGTTGTCGGTGTGGCCGCCCGAATCGGCTTCCACGGTAATATCATCTGCCATCGGAACCCTTTTGGCAAGATCAGCCTGGAGCGGCGTGATCTTGTTTGCCTGCAGCAACAAGGCCAGCATGTCAGCCGGTGCAGGCTCCAGGAAGCGCTGCGCCATTTCCAGACGGGAGAGCTTGGCTATGATGTGGTTACCGATCACCGTCTCCCCACGGATGCCCTGGGATAGGCCGGAAACCCGATATTGCACCAAAGGGGCCGTCAGGGCCAGGTAGGCGGAGGCTTCGATGACCCGGATCTGGTGTTTCAGGTAGAGTTCAACCACCCTGGCCTCCAGCATCGGTTCGTTCGGACTGTTGAGCAAGTTGAAGGCATAAGGTTCTTGCGGCAGGGCTGTCTTGATCTTTTGAATGGCAGTTTCGATGCGATTGGGGGACAGGCCGCCCGCCCCAAATGAACCCATCAAGCCGGCCTTGCCCAGGGCAATCACCATTTCTTCCGTAGAAATCCCATTGGCCATTGCTCCGGCGCAGTAGGCGTAGCGTGTGCCGTAGGTTTTGCAAAAGGATGGGTCGCCAAGCATATTCGTGGTCAGGGCAGGCGCCATGCCCATCACTTGCGGACCTGAGCCGGCCAGGCAGGGTTTCCCTCCTGCAACCAGGCCGATAATCCCCTGCTGCTCGATCACCCAGATGGGCTGGTCGAGTACCATCAAGACGCGGCGCATTTCGTCATTGGATAAATTAATATTTCCCTTTTCGCCCTGCCAGGCTAACCCCGCCAATCCATTTAAACCATTAAAAGCAAGTGCGGTATCCAATTGCGACTCCTTAACTAGTTGGGGATAAGTCTTATACGATAACCCTTAGGGAACTGGTTCGGTGCGAGCTTAAAAAAGGACTTCCGGTCCTGTTTTTGTGCAAAATATAACCGGAAGTCTTTGCCAGAGCATGCGCCAACCCGAAGATACGCTTTCAGGATGCCCGCCGGTTTCTCAACACATCGAAGACTTGCGGGTTTACCACGTTGGTGGGCGCACCCTCGGCGTAAGCAACGATCTGGTCAAAAATATCGGAAAACTGGAGTTCATACTCGTCGCGGGTAACATATCCGATATGCGGTGTGCAAACCACATTTTCCATTTTAAGCAAAGGATCCTCCGGATCGCGCAATGGTTCTTCTTCATATACATCGAGGGCGGCCATGCCCGGACGGCCTGCCCGCAACGCCTCCACCAGGGCGCCCGGCTCAACCAGCCCGGCCCGACTGGTGTTGACCAACAAAGCAGTCGGTTTCATGGATGACAAATCAGCACTGGTCACAATGCCGCGCGTTTCGTTTACCAGCCGCATATGCAGGGAAAGCACGTCACATGACTCGAAGAACATCTGTTTACTTTGGGCCAGCGCATAGCCGTCGCGGCGGGCATGTTCCCGGGAGGCTTCCCTTGCCCATACCAGGACGTTCATCCCGAAGGTTTTCCCATAACCAGCCACCGTCGCGCCGATCCGACCATATCCGTAGATTCCAAGCGTCTTGCCGTGCAAACTATTGCCCACCCCGATCTGCCAGGTGCCAGCCTGGAGCGCGGCCATCTGTTGAGGGATCTGCCGCATCGCCGCAATGATCAATCCCCAGGTCAGTTCGGCGGTGGCAAAGGAAGGGCTGTCCGCGTGCTGGTTGGACGATACAATGACCCCGCGACGTGTACATGCATCAATGTCAATATGTGGATAAACACTGCGCTGGCTGATCAGGCGCAACGCCTCCAGACGCTCGAGCAACGGCGCGCGGATTTGTGTACGCTCGCGAATCAACACGAGTACTTCCGTATCTTTGAGACGCGCGGCAAGCGCATCGGTATCCTGTGTGTGATCGTTCCAGACCGTAACCTCGTGTCCATCCAATTTGGAAAAGCACGCAAGTGTATGGAGCGTGTCAAAATAGTCATCGAGGATCGCAATCTTCATAGGAAATATCCTCTACATTTTTGAGCCAGCTGGCCGAGAATTGGTTTGCCTGCGCGGAGCTTCTAAAAAGAAAAGCTGCCGATGGTATGAGACCAGAAAATCATTCTAAATCATTATGCATTTTTTGCAAGTAGATAGGTACTATTGACTCCATCGAAAAAATAATATAAATTAGGTAATATAAATCAAATATTGCATTACGGTCGTTTTTTTTTACAGGTATCTCATAGGTAATATAGTGTAAGCGAGGGCAAATGATGAATCCCCCTTCCATCGCAAACCTAACCATCATAACCGGAACATCTTCCGGAAAAGTTGTTGAGCTTACCCAAAGTGGGCTGGTTATCGGGCGAGCTGACCCAGCCAATTTGATCATCGATAACCCGGAGATTTCCCGGCGGCATGCCCGTTTGTCATTTCAACAGGGCAGGTATATTCTGGAGGATCTTGGCAGCAGCAATGGAACCTTCCTCAACGGACAACGGCTGCGGGATGCCCAGGCGCTGACGGACGGAGCAGAGATCCGGTTGGGCAGCCAAATCAAGCTGTCATTCAGCCAGCCGCCTGGCGGCGTACAGCCTGTCCAGCAGGTACATTCTTCCAAGACCATGATGGAGAGTGACCTGAATGTGGCAGCGGTTCAGGCCTCCATTTCGAACAATCCTCCTGATCTGCTTGTCACCATTGCCGGGCAGGAGACAAAGAAATATACGCTTTCCAAAGAGCGTATTTCCCTCGGCCGCGCCGACGATAATGACATCGTGGTGGCTTCCCAGATTATGTCGCGCCACCATGCCACCCTCGAGAAGACCTCGCTTGGGTATGAGATCGTCATGGCTCCTGGTGTTATCAACCGGCTTACCTGCCAGGGGAGCCCGGTGGATGACCGGCGGTTATTGTCGCATGAGGATGTGTTGCGCATCGACAGCGAATTGCCGGGCATGATGGTCAGCATGACCTACCTGGATCCCTCACGAGCGACAGCCAGCCTAGCAACCGTGCAATTTGGTGAGAAAGAACAGCTTACATTTGGGCGTGACCCGACCAATGACGTTATCTGCGAAAACCCACGCATCTCACGCTTCCATGCCCAGGTGACCCGGGTGGGGCGGCGCTATTATGTTACCGACCTGCGCAGTACCAACGGCACCTTTGTCAATGACAAGCGCGTTCAAGGTAACGTCTGGCTCAACCCGCAGGATACCATCCGGATCGGCCCCTACAAACTGGTGTTAGGTGAAAACCAGTTCACCCGCTATGACGAGACCGAAGGAATGCGGGTGGAAGCCTACCACCTGAATAAGTGGGTACGCAAAGATCTGAACCTGCTGCAGGATATTTCGCTGGTTTTCCAGCCGCGTGAGTTCATCGTGGTAGTGGGGCAGAGCGGCGGCGGTAAATCCACCCTGGTGGATGCCATCGCCGGGTATCGCCCGGCTACCCAGGGCAGGGTCTTCGTCAACGGCATTGACGTCTACCAGGACTTCGATGCCATCCGCAACGATATCGGCTACGTACCGCAAAAAGACATCATTCACATGGAGTTGACGGTCTACCAGGCCCTGGATTTCGCCGCCCAACTGCGCATGCCGAAAGACACCAGCAAGGAAGAGCGGAATAAGCGCATCATGGAAGTGTTGAATGATCTGGACCTGATACATCGCAAGGATGTCCAGATCAGTGGATTGAGCGGTGGCCAGCAGAAACGCGTTTCCATCGGCGTGGAACTGCTTACCTGCCCGGACCTGTTCTTCCTGGATGAACCAACCTCGGGGCTCGACCCCGGCACTGAGACGGCCTTCATGCACCTGATACGCCGCCTGGCCGACCAGGGGCGTACCATCATAATGGTTACCCACGCCACCAAGAACGTGATGTTGGCAGACAAGGTGGTCTTCCTGGCACGCGGCGGGTATGTGGCCTGGTTCGGACCACCGGATGAAGCGCTGACCTATTTCGACCAGTACCGCAGCGAACAGGATCAGCGGGTGCGTGCCATGGAGTTCGACCAGATCTACGCCATCCTTGACGATTCCTCCAAAGGCAAGCCCAATGAGTGGGGTGAACGATTCATGGCCAGTTATGCGTTTGCCAAATACATTGTCGGGCCGCTGCAATCATCCCAATTGCAAGCGGGTGCTGCGCAGGCCCAACCGGGGAAAAAGCAGGCGCAAAAAGGTGCGCGCATCTCGTCGGTGCGGCAGTTCCTGGTGCTCTCTGCCCGCAATGTCACCATACTGCTGCGAGACCGCTCCAGCTTGAGCCTGATGCTGGCTGTGCCAGTAGGCGTAGGCGCGCTATCCATCGTTCTGTCGTTTGTGATGGGCAGGAATGCCTACTCGTACGTGGGGGGGGATCCCGCTAATGCCGGGATCACCCTGTTCCTGTTATCGCTATTTGCCTTGCTGGTGGGGGGGATGTCGCAAATGCGTGAATTCGTAAAAGAGTCCGATATCTACCGGCGCGAGAGGTTGGTAAACCTGCGGATACTGCCTTACGTTACTTCAAAGGTCTGGGTGGCGCTGCTGCTGGCTTTCTGGCATGCCCTGGCATATACCGTATTGCAATATATCTCGTTCAAGATGCCGGGAGGCCCGCTTGATTTTCTGGAGGTGTATATCACTCTGGTATTGGCGGTGATCACCGGCATGATGCTGGGCCTGTTGGCTTCGGCGCTCTCTCCAAATGCCGCCTCCGCGCCGTTGACCTTGATAACGATGCTCATACCGTTGATCGTGCTGAGCGGCGCGCTGGCCCCGGTACCATCGAATGTCAGCCAGATCGCCTCAACACGCTGGGCCTTCCAGAGTCTGATCGGGATAAGCGGGATGGGTTCGGACGTGGCAGCCGACCCGTGCTGGCACCTGGATAAAACCCTGCGTAATTCCATGGACCTGAATGAAAAATCCTACTTCCAATGCAAGTGCATGGGCGTGCAGATCTTCAACCAGAATAGCTGCAATTTCCCAGGGATACCCGCATCTTATACCCCCGAGATCAACCAGCTTCCCCCGGTGGAACCAGCCTCCCTGCCGGCCCAGCCGCCGCAACCGGTCATCCCGGACGCGCCCGTTGCGCCGGCGAATAAATTCGACCAGGTCCAGATGGCCCAATATATCAATGCGCTGGTTTCCTACCAGGATAATGTCAAAAACATCCAGGACAATTACCAGAACCAGATTGATCTCTACCAGGTGCAGGCGGATGTTTACAAGAGTGAAATAACCAAGTATCAGGAAGATCTGGCCAAATACGATGTCGCCCGCATTTCGGCTGTCAACACTGCCGAAGGCAACATTCAGGGCACTTCTGCTTCCTATAGTTGGGCGTTTGTGAACAAGAAAGACCCAAAGATTTATTTCCCTTGGTTGTTCAAAACGTGGTTTGCCCAGATCGAGATCGTAGCCGTATATTTTGTGGCCATCCTGTTCTTGATCAAGAGAAAAGATGTTAAATAACGTCTCGATCCAACTCGCCTTGCTCTTGTTATGCAGCGCTTTTGTGAGGAGCCACCATGGATAAAAAGTATCCCGGCTTTTTCTTGATCCTGCTCCTGCTCGTCATCCTGGTATCCGGATGCGGAGCCAGGCAAACTGACCCGATGTCGTTGACGCTGACACCTCTCAGCGCTGCCGTGGCAGGTACCGCCACGGCCCAGGCTGCCAATGTGGGCGGGGCGGGCGACCAACTGGCAACAGCGATTTCGAAGGCCACCGCCCAGAGCGCGAATATTTATGCAACCCAAACCGCCCGGGGCTCGCTCAATGACGCCTCCAGGCAGGCGACTGCAACGGTGATCGCCCCGGTGGTGGCTGAACTGCCCCGTTATAACATCGACCCGGGCCAGGGCTACGTGGCCTGGGTACATAAGCCGGTCACCATCGACTTGAATGGTTACCAGCAGACCGGCTACGCCAATGATTATCAACAGGTCACTGCCAAGGATTTCGTCATGGCTGCCGATATCACCTGGTATACCTATAACAGCCTGTCAGCCTGCGGATTCATGTTCCGCTCGAATGGAGATAAAAACAAGCCAAGCCAGTACATGGTGATCATCACCCGGTTTGCCACCGGCTACCTGGCATTTACCGCTACGGTAGACGGGCAAACGAGCAATATGCGGACATTCTATCCACCCCAGCAGGATAAATCCTTTAACTGGCAAAACAATGCCACCAATCGGTTGGCGGTTGTGGCACGCGGCGCACTGATCGATGTTTATACCAACGGAGTGATGATCGGCGAAATCGATACCACCCAACCGCCTCCAGATAACATGCAATCGCCGCCCAGTTTCACTGCTCCCAAGCACGCCACTCCCCAGCAGTTGCAGGAGTACCAAGGTCTGGTAGGCCAGGACAGCCAGAACATCGGAGTGGTGCAATCGCAGATGTCGGATGCCCAGACGAATTTTGCCAAGAATAAGCCTATTTTCTCGGAAGGCCTGCTGGGCTTCATCGATGTCAGCCAATCCGGGGAGTCGAAATGCACGTTCAGTAATGGCTGGCTGTTTATCCTCAACAAATAAAGCAGATTAAATGTGAATCGCACATTGAGAGTGCAGGCACTCTCAATGTGCGATTCTATATAATTATTTACTTGGCGTAATCCACTGCGCGGGTTTCACGGATGACGGTAACCCGGATCTGGCCGGGGTATTGCATGGTTTCCTCGATCTTCTTGGCGATGTCACGCGCCAGGCGGGTGGCCTCCAGATCGTCAATCTCTTCCGGCTTAACGATGATGCGCACTTCACGCCCGGCTTGGATGGCATAGGCCTGAGAGACGCCCTTGAAAGCGGTGGCCATATCTTCGAGGGTGCGGATGCGTTTGATATAGGCTTCCAGGTCCTCACGGCGTGCACCCGGGCGCGCCCCTGAGATGGCATCGGCCGATTCGGCGATGACCGCTTCAACGCTCTCCTGCTCCACCTCATGGTGGTGCGCAGCGATGGCATTTACCACCTGTGCGCTGACGCCGTAGCGTTTGGCGTATTCGGCCCCCAGCAAGGCATGCGTGCCTTCCTGGTTATGGTCCATGGCTTTGCCCAGATCGTGCAGAAAACCGGCCTGGCGGGCGACTTCTTCGTTGGCGCCCAGTTCCGCGGCCAGGATGCCGGAAAGTTTGGCAACTTCAACCGCGTGGGCCAGTTGATTCTGGCCGTAGGAGGTGCGGTATTTGAGCCGCCCCATCATGCGCATGACTTCCGGATGCAGGCCAGTCACCCCGGCGTCAAAGGTGGCCTGTTCCCCGGCTTCCACGATGACCTTATCCACCGCTTTCTGCTCATCTTCCAGCACTTTTTCGATGTGCGCCGGATGGATTCGCCCATCCAGGATCAGTTTGGCCAGGGCGCGCCGGGCTACTTCCCGGCGGACCGGTTCGAAGCAGGAAATGGTCACTGCTTCGGGGGTATCGTCCACGATGACATCCACTCCGGCGGCTTGCTCGAAGGCGCGGATATTCCGGCCGTTGCGCCCGACGATGCGGCCCTTCATTTCTTCGTTTGGCAGAGGCACCAGGGAGGTGGTGAATTCGGCCACATTCTCTGTCGCAACACGCTGGACAGAATCGGCGATCAGCTTGCGGGCGCGTTTCTCGCCCTCCTCGCGTGCCTCGGTCTCAATTTGCCGGATGATGCGGGCCATATCTGCACGGGCATCCTTTTCGACATCAGCCAAGAGGAGCGCGCGGGCTTCCTCTACATTCATCTGAGCCACACGCTGGACTTCTTCCATCTGCGTTTGATGCAATTTCTCCACTTCGTTGGCGCGCCGGTCAACCGCGCTCTGGCGTTTATTGACGGCCTGTTCGCGCTGTTCCAGACGATCCACCCGTCCATCCAGTTCCGTGCGGCGGTGTTGCAGACGTTCCTCTTCACGGGTCAACTCGGAGCGCAAGCGGGTGATCTCGGCTTCGGCTGCCTGTGAAATCTTGAGGGCATTGTCGCGCGCCTGAAGTTCGATAGTGCGCGCCTGTTCACGCGCTGCTGCCGCAACATTGTCAGCTTTTTCCCGCTCCTGGCGCTGCACCTTTTCAGCCTGGTTGCGGCTGACGAAATAGCCAATGGCGAGACCCACCACCAGGGTCAGGCCGGCAATTATGAAAGCAATAGGTTCCATGGTTATTCCTCGTTGTCAGATATACTCCCGGCGTCCGCCGTCTGGGTTTCTTTCCAGACTTCAGAGACGACCGGGGCTAGGGTTGTGTACGAGAAGCCACGCCGGGCGAGAAAACCGCTCAGCTTTTGACGGAATTCGGGCCATTCCAGACCGATCAACCGGCGAGCATATTTTCGGGCACTGGTGATAGCCAGGGCTGCCTCGTCCACTTGCGTATTCAAAACAGATTGAACGATCTCATCGCTGAGACCTTTCCTGCGCAGCTCCAGCCGCAAGGCCGGTTTGCCACGCGGGCGGAACGTGTTGCGGTTTTCCACCCAGGCACGGGCAAAAGCCTCATCATCGATCTGCCCGGTGCTCTGGAGACGATCCAAAGTTTCTTCAATGAGTGACTCGGAGATGCCACGTTTTGAAAGGTTCTGGCGTACTTCGGCCGAAGAGCGCGGCCGGAAACTCAGGAAATGCAGGGCTTTCTGGTAGGCAACTTCAACCTCATCCTGCGATTTCAAGCTGGCGATTTTCTCTTCGCCCAGTTCCTGTCCCACCCTTAGCCAGGCAGCCACCAAGGCGGCCAAGCCGAAGGCGAACTCTCCATCCAGGTAAAGGTTCACCCGCTGGGGATTCTTTTGCTGGGGTTCAATCGCCGTAATTCGTTGTAGCATGTTAAAAAACACACAGCCGCAGACCGCCTTTTTTAGGGGGCCACGGCTGTGGAGATTTACCTGGATTTACGCCTGTGTCTGCGCCTCGCTCAAGGCATTAAACGGCACAGGATAATTAGCGGGAGCAGGTAACGAATCAATTACCGCTGCCGGAAGAGTTGGGAGGCCATTCGTCTCTTAATAAAAACCAATTCCAGTGATCGTGAAATTTCATTTCCGATTCAGACACCCAAACTTCCCAAAGAAACTGCCCTGATTTCGGGTCAGGAGCGTACCCATGATTTTCCAGGAATTCCATTTTCAAGTCGTGACCGCTGTTGTGCAGATAAATATTGTGAAGCGGCTGCCATTTTTACAATTGTTAACATATTATACACGAAACCGGCGAATTGTTGCAAAATTCACATGCATCAGGCAAGGCGTTTACAATAATAGTGACAAAAGGAACTATCTCCCGAAATTGACCTGTGCAATAATAAACAATGTCCCCTGTACTTTTCTTGTCCTACTCATGGAGGTCATATGCCAAAAGTAACTGATCAGGAAGCCCGCGAATATCATCATCTGAATGGAAAGCCGGGCAAGATCGCCGTCGTCCCGACCAAACCGATGGATACCCAGCGCGACTTGAGCCTGGCCTATACGCCGGGTGTGGCCGTTCCGGTACTGGATATCGAAAAGGATCCCGAAAAGGCCTACGAGTACACCTCCAAAGGCAACCTCGTAGCCGTGCTGACAAATGGGACGGCCATCCTGGGCCTGGGTGACCGAGGAGCATTGGCCAGCAAGCCGGTCATGGAAGGCAAAGGAGTTCTCTTTAAGAGATTTGCGGATGTGGATGTCTTCGATATCGAAGTGAATTCCCACGATCCGGATGAAGTCATTATGGTGGCAAAAGCCATCGCTCCCACTTTCGGGGGCATCAACCTGGAAGATATCAAAGCCCCGGAGTGCTTCTACATCGAGGAAACCCTGAAATCCATGCTGGACATCCCGGTCTTCCACGATGACCAGCACGGCACGGCCATCATTTCTTCGGCTGCCCTGGCAAATGCACTGGAAGTGGTCGGTAAAAAACACGCAGAAATCAAGATGGTTATCTCAGGAGCCGGTGCGTCCGCCATCTCGTGCGCCAACCTGGCCATGCGCTGGGGCGTTCAGCGCCAGAACATCATTATGCTCGACAGCAAAGGTGTCATTTATAAGGGCCGCACGGAGGGCATGAACAAATACAAGGAACCCTTTGCGGTGGATACGGATAAGCGTACCCTGGCGGAGGCCGTGCGCGGCGCAGATGTGTTCTATGGCCTTTCCATCGCCAACGTTCTGACCCCCGAAATGGTCAGGACCATGGCGGACCGGCCCTTTATTTGTGCGATGGCGAACCCGGACCCTGAAATCAAGTATGAACTGGCCAAGGAATCCCGCCCGGACGTTATCGTGGCAACCGGCCGTTCCGACTGCCCCAACCAGGTCAACAACGTGCTGGGATTCCCCTTCATCTTCCGCGGCGCATTGGATGTACGCGCCAGCTGCATCAACGAAGAGATGAAGTTTGCGGCCTCCAAATCCCTTTACGACCTCACCCGGGAAGATGTGCCCGATTACGTATTACGCGCCTACGGGGTGGACAGCCTGAAGTTCGGGCCGGATTACATCATCCCCAAGCCGCTCGATTCGCGTGTGATGTTATGGGAATCTACTGCGGTCGCCAAAGCTGCCATGGAAACCGGGGTGGCCCGCAAGAAGATCGATATCGACGAGTACCGCGAACAACTGGCTTTCCGCCAGGGCAAGGGGGCGCGCGTGCGCTACTTCATCATGCACAAGGCCCAGTCCGCCAAGCCGAAGAAGCGGATTGCCTTTGGGGAAGGGGAAGAGACCAAGATCATCCGGGCGGCTGCCCAGGTGCAGGATGAAGGCATTGGCATCCCGATCCTGATCGGCCGGCCGGAGGTCATTCAGCAAAAGATCAAGGAAATGGCGCTCGACCTGAATTGTGAGATTGTCGATCCAAACAACTATGCCCGCTTCGAAGAATATGTGAAGTCCTTCCACGAATTGCGCGCCCGTAAAGGCATGATCCTGCCGAAAGCCTATAAGCGCGTTCGCGAACCGAACGTGTTTGGCCCGATGATGGTAAAGATGGGCGATGCGGATGCCTATGTGGCGGGTCTGACTTACGAATACCCGGAAGTCATCAAACCGGCCCTGCAGATCCATCGCACCCGGCCGGGCGTGCGCCTGGTGACCGGAGTGTATATCATGATCGTGGATGACCGCGTATTCCTGTTCACGGATGCCACGGTCAATATCGAGCCCACGGCGGAAGACCTGGCGGAGATCGCCTGCCGGGCGGCCGAGTTTGCCAAACAGCTCGAACTGGAGCCGCGCGTGGCTTTCCTGTCCTTCTCCAACTTCGGCTCGACCGACCACCCGCTCACCAACAAGATCCGCAAAGCGGTGGAACTGGTTAAACAAAACTGCCCAGACCTGGCAGTGGACGGCGAGATGCAAGCGGATACAGCCCTGGTACCCGAGATCATCGAGCAGCGCTACCCGTTCAGCAAGGTCAAGAATGCCAACGTGCTGGTCTTCCCATCGCTCGAATCGGCCAACATTGCCTACAAACTGCTGGCCCGCCTGGGTAACGCCAAAGCCATCGGCCCGATCCTTCTTGGCACGGGCGCGCCCATCCATGTGCTGCAGATCGGCGACGAGGTGGATTCCATTGTCCAGGTGGCTGCAGTGGCTGCAATGGACGCCATGAGTCGCGCATAAATCCCCCATTCTTACCAGACCTGACGGGTTTTCCCACCTGTCAGGTCTTTTTTGTGCTAGAATAAATGCATGTCTGAAAGCCCGAGCGTGCATGCCCACAAACGCCAATTTATCTGGCAAATCCTGGTACCGATCTGCGTGGTAACGGTGCTCATTCTGGTTGTGGCAGTTCTAGTCGCGACCGGTGCAACGGCGACCCGCACCTGGGCAGACGTTTCGACGATCTGGTTAATCGCACCGGTGCTGGGCTTTGCGCTGGTTTTTGTGACTGTGCTGGGTCTTCTGATCTACGGTTTTGCCAGGTTGTTGCAGGTAACGCCGCGCTACACCGGCAAAGCCCAGGATTTCTTCGCGCTGGTTTCTGCCTGGGCACGCACCCTTGCAGATGGAGCAGCCAAACCGTTTGTGTGGTTCCAACAAGCCGGAGCGATTTTTAAATCCATATTCAAATTGTAGCGGACGACCTGCGTGTCGTCCCAAGCGGGCATGCAGTCTCGGGCGGACACACCGGTGCGCCCCTACACAAGGAAGGAACCTGGTTATGAAAGAAAATGCCATTATCCCTGTAGAAGATCAACCCGATGAATCATGGAAAATCCAGACGCTGGTAATTGGCGGCGTGCTGGGACTGCTGGCCGGCCTGACCGGCGCCTACCTGCTGACCAAACGCGCCGAGCAGAAAGGCACGCAACTGTCCATCACCCCTGGCAAGGGTGTGCAACTGGGCGTGCTGATGGCCGGGCTGCTGCGCTCGATTTTATCGCTGGGCGAAGACTGACCGGATTGGGTGATACACAATTTGCAATATAAAGCGCCTCCGCGCCCATATGGGACAGCGGAGGCGCTATTTTTTGAGATAGGAGATAATCGTGAAAGCTGCCAGCATCCTTCAACCCAAACAAATCGAAATGCAGGAACTGCCGCTGCCGCAACCTGCCCCCGGCGAGGTACTGATCCGGGTAATGGCCAGCGGCATCTGCGGGACGGATGTGCATATCTTCCAGGGAGAATACCTGGGCAGCTATCCGATCATCCCCGGGCACGAGTTCGCCGGGGTGATCGAGCAGGTTGGCAGCATGGTGACCCGCTTCAAGGTCGGCGACCGGGTGGCAGTGGAGCCCAACCTGCCATGCGACAATTGTGTCAATTGCCTAAATAACCGCCAAAATTTCTGCCTGAACTGGCAGGCGGTGGGAGTGACCCGGCCGGGCGGGATGGAGCAATACGTTTGTGCGCCGGAGAAGGCTGTCTTTGATATCGGCGACCTGCCCTTCGAACAGGGCGCTTTCATGGAGCCGCTCTCGTGCGTGCTGCACGGGCTGGAGCGGCTCGATCTGGCGGTGGCTAGCAGAGTACTCCTTCTGGGTGCCGGGCCGATCGGGCTGCTGCTTTTGCAAGGAATGCGGCTGAGGGGCGCAGCCGAGCTGGTGGTGGCAGACAAGAATCCCGATCGGGCCGCCCTGGCACAAAGCCTGGGGGCTGACCAAAGCCTGACCAATCTGGATGAAATTGAGCGGGATGCCTACGACGCGGTGGTGGATGCCACCGGGGCCGTGACAGTGATGGGACGAACGCTGGATTTTGCCCGCCCGGGTGGCAAGATCCTGCTCTTCGGAGTGCCACCCGCCGGGCAAAAGATGACGGTGGAGGCATTCCCCATTTTCCACAAGGGGCTGACGATCCTTTCCTCCTACACCTCCCTGCGGAATTCCTATCAGGCGCTAGGCCTTTTGAAGAGCAAAAGTATCCGGGTGGATAGCCTGATCTCGCACCGTCTGCCGCTGGAGGAATTGCAGCGAGGAATTGAAATGATCGAACGAGGCAGTGAGCCGGTTTATAAGATGATGATGCTGCCGAACGGGTAATTGCAAGGATTAAGAGTGACCGCTTTATACAAACGGTTCTCCGAAGCGCTCGCGGTGCGCCACCTGCCCCAACGGCTTGCGGTTCTTGCGGCCTTTTCCCAATTTTTTGACCGGATAGCCAAACGGCAGGATCGCGATGACATCCACTTCGTCCGGAATCTCCAGGAGCGGCTTGACCTGCGCCAGGTTCTGGAAGCCGACCCAGTTTGAACCGACCCCTTCGGCCCAGGCCGTCAGGATCATCGACTGGATGGCGCGGCTGGCATCCGACACGGCATAGGGCGACTTTTCCATGGCAACCACGATCGCCAGGGGCGCCTGTACTATATAAGGTCCGCTGCGCGCCAGTGCAGCCAGTTCTTTCAATGTGTCGCGCTGCTCCACCACGATGAAATGCCAGGGCTGTCCGTTGATGCTGCTGCCGGTCAGCCAGGCAGACTCGACGATCCGGCGGACCACGTCCGCGGGGATGGGCTTCGACTGGAACATGCGTACTGCAAGGACAGTCCGTATTGTTTCAAAAACATCCATACATAGCTCCTATTAATGTAAGGCGAGATTAATCTCGCCTTACGGCTTATCCGGTGGAAAAGAGAGCGGCGATTTCATCGACCGCCCGCACGATGAAGGCCTGGGTATCGAGCAGGGTGATATACACCGGGTCGCCCAGCGCAGCGTGAGCGGGATCATCAAACCAGCACAGGGTGCGGTCGCGCCATTGCAGAATCTCTGCTGCGGTCAGGAAAGGGCGAAAATCTGTGGTAGCGGCAGACTCCAGGCTGGACCAGGCCTGCGGTCGCCAGGGCGCCTGGCGGTACAGGTCGAGATCGATCCGGTCGGTATCCCGATAATACAATTTACGAAAATCTGGCTCCCGGAAATCAGGCGGGAATTTGGCGCGGAACGGCGTGATGACGGTTTGCCACCAGAGCCGGTCGGTCAACAGGTGCGCCAGGTAGCCCCCGGCGAAACCTTCGGGTTGGGATTCAGCCAGCCCATAATCGCTGCGAAATAATTTCAGCAATACCGACGGGGAGGCGCCCAAATCGATCAAATGGACATGCTCCTTATCGCACTTCTGTGAGCCAGGGCGCATATGGATGGCATCCGGAGCCAGGCTGCCCAATAGAAAATCTGCGGAAGGGAAACGGCCGGCTTTTTCGGACAGGGCTACGGCAACCGACAGATGGACCATGGGGAGAGGCATGATTTATTTCGAAGCCTCTCTCAGGCCCTGCGGCAGACCAGGCCTTTCAAATAGGTGCCCTCGGGGAAATCGAGCGCGACCGGATGGTCGGGGGCCTGCTCGAGATGGGCCAGGATCTGGGCATCCACGCCGGCATCCAGGGCGGCCGAGGCGACAATTTTCTGGAAAAAGGCCGCATCCACCCCGCCGGAGCAGGAACAGGTCACCAGTAGCCCACCCGGCCGCAGCAATTTAAAGGCCAGCAGGTTGATATCCTTGTAACCGCGGGCGGCCTTCTCAGCCTGGGCGGCGGTGGGGGCAAACTTGGGCGGATCGAGCACGATCAGGTCGAAGGAACGCGCCTCGTCACGGAATTTGCGCAGGAGTTGGAAGACATCCCCCTCCAGAACAGTGTGCCGAGAACTATCCAATGCGTTGAGAGTGACATTTTCGCGGCAGAGCACCAACGCGTCAGCGGAGGCATCCACGGATAAGACGGATTTCGCGCCGCCCGCCAGGGCGTTGACGGCGAATCCGCCCGTGTAGCAAAAACAGTCCAGCACATCCCGGCTTTCTGCCAGAGCGCGCACGCGCAGGCGGTTCTCGCGCTGATCGAGGTAGAAGCCGGTTTTGTGACCGGTCTCAAGGTTGACTGTAAATTTAAGGTTGTTTTCGAGAATAGTGAAGGGGGCAAGGAGCATGGCGCCCCGCAAAGGGCCGATTTTGGGGAGCAGGCTTTCCAGCTCGCGCACATCCGCGTCGGAACGTTCGTAAATATCCGGCAGGCCGGTCAGTGCGAGCAGGAGATCGGCCAGCGTGTCTTTCCAATATTCGGAACCCGTCGTCAGGGATTGTAGGACGAGAGTACTGGCGTAGCGGTCGACAATGAGCCCGGGCAGGCCATCCGATTCGGCGTGAACCAGGCGGAATGCATCTGTGCCAGGCGCCAGGTGCCAGGTGTTACGCCCAGCCAGGGCAGTCGCAATACGCCGGCGGAAGAAAGCCGCATCGACCGGTTCGGAGGGGTCGAAGGTCCAGACTCGCGCCCGGATCTGGGAACTGGGGCTGTAGGCGGCGCGTGCTAGGAACTGCCCATTGGCTGCCAGCAGGTCGACGGTCGCGCCGGGGGCGGGGTCGCCATCCACTCGGGCGACCGCGCCGGAAAAGATCCAGGGGTGGTGGCGCAGGAGGCTTTTTTCGCGGCCGGGTTTGAGAATAATTGAAGACATAATTATTTTGCAAAATATAAGGGCGGATACACAGGTCCGCCCCTACAAGTTATTGAATGATCCCTATATCGTGACCGGCCTGTTCGATGACGCCCAGGGCGTAATCGATCTCATATGGCTCATGTGCAGCCGTGACGGTGGCGCGCAGGCGGGCCTGGCCTTCCGGGACGGCCGGGGAGACCACCGGAAGGACGAACAGATCCTTATGCTGGCAGACCTGGGTGAGAGTGTAGGCGCGCTCATCCGTGCCGCACAACACCGGGACGATGGCAGTGGTGGTCAGCATGGTGTCGAAGCCGGCCTTCTTCAAGCCATTGATAAACTGCCAGCCATTTTCATTGACCTTCTCGATACGCCAGGGTTCATCCAGAATAACCTTGAAGGCTTCGTTGGCTGCGGCGGCCTGGGCAGGCGGCAGGGCGGCCGAGAAGATGTAGGCCCGGCTGGCGTGGCGCAGGTACTGGATGAGCTCCTTTTTCCCGGCCACATAGCCACCCACGGACGGGATGGTCTTGCTGAGCGTGCCCATCTTAATGTCGATCACATCGCCCAGACCGAAATGCTCCTCGATGCCGCGCCCGGTCTTGCCGAGCACACCGACCGAATGGGCCTCATCAATCATCAGCCAGGCATGGTACTTTTTGCACAATTCAACCGTCTTGGGTAGGTCGAGCACATCGCCGTCCATGCTGAAAACGGCATCCGCCACCACCAGCTTGGCCACGTCAGAGGGCAACTGCTGGAGACGCCGTTCCAATTCGACCATATCGTTGTGCTTGAAACGCCGGAACTCTGCACCTGACATAATGCAGCCATCCACGATAGAGGCATGGTTGAGCTTGTCAGAGATGACGTAGTCGCCGCGGCCCATCAAGGTGGAGATGACGGTCAGGTTGGTGGAGTAGCCCGAGGAGTAGGTAATGGCGGCTTCGGCATGTTTGAATGCGGCGATGGTCTCTTCGAGCTCGGTGTGGATTGTCAGCGTGCCGGCCAGTAGGCGGACGCCGTTGGTGCCGGTACCAAACTTGTCGATGGCGGCCTTGGCGGCAGCGTTGATGCGTGGGTGGCCGATAAGACCAAGGTAGCTGTACGAGGCGTACATGCCCATTTCGCGGCCATTGACGATGACGCGCGCCCCGCCTTTGATCTCTTCGACCGGCTGGTTGTAGAAATATAGGTCATTCTGGCGCAGGCGCATTTCCCGGTCAGTAAAGAATTTAATCCGGCGGGTGACGGCATCGTCGGTGGTTTGAATATCCATGAGAGCTCCTATTGCCTAAAAATCTGCGTAAGTGTAGCCGCGAGGCAGGGTTCTGTCAAACCAGCGCGCAGACAACCAGCGCGCAGACCCCCTATTCCGGTGGGTTTCGGGGGTCTGATAGTTTATTCAGTGACTGGCTGAAGGATCATGATCGGGATGTGCCGGCTGGTCATTTCCTTATAATGCAGATAAGGCGGGTGGTGCTGGATAGCATAGGCCCACAGCTTGTCATAATCAAGCCCTTCGGCCGGGTGCGCCTCGACCGGAATCGTGCGGCCTTTGACCTCGATGGTAGTACGCGGCTGGGCCAGCAGGTTATAGTACCAGCCGGCATTCTGCTGCTTGCCCCAGTTGGAGCCGACCAGGAAGTAAAAACCATCCGAGTAGAAATAGGCGATCGGCGTGACATATTCCCTGCCGGAGCGCTGCCCGTGGCTGTGCAGCAGCAGGATGGTCTGTGTGCCAAGCCGGCTGCCGAGGCGGCCGCGGCTGACTTGAATAAAGAAGGTATTGAGAGACATGAAGAGCTTAAGAAAGAAATTGTTCATGATTTCCTAAAAAAATCTCACCACAAAGGACACAACGGACACAAAGGAATCTATTAATTGGTAGTAACGACTTAATGTACTCAGTTGCAAAGATGAGAAAACCTACTTTTTGTGTCATCGCGAGCCGCCGTTTGTGCGGCGAAGCGATCTCCCAGACGGTGGGGGAGACTGCTTCGGCGGCGAGGATGCAGCCGGGAGCGGGGGTTTCGAGTTTTTAACACGAATGTTGCTAATTACCAATAACGCGAATTGTTTTACTTCTCGAAATAGGCCTTCATCGGCTCCCAGTAATTGTCGATCCAGCCCTGGGTGAACTCGTCTTCGGTGCCTTCGGGGAGATCCGCGTGGGTGAAATCCAGGCGGGTACCTTCGGGGATGGTGGTGAGCTCGAAGGTGATGCGCGAGAAATAGCCTTCCGGCCAATCGACGGCGCGCCAATCCTGGACGATCTTCTGGTCGGGTACCAGCTCGATATTCTTGCCGGCGATGTAATCGTCATAGGCCATGAGGCTGCCGCCAACGGCCCGGCTGATGCTGGCTTTGCCGCCGGTGAAGGCGGCGTGTTTCTCGGAATCCATCAAGGCTTCGTAGACTTCGTGTGGCGAGGCGTTGAAGGTGAGGGTTTGCTTGATGAGTTTTGACATGGCAGGCTCCTGGGTTATAAAGCAGGAAAGAATTATTGCGAATATCTTAGCACACGGATACTAGAAGAGTATTAGAAAATAAGGGAAAGGGGAGAGGGGGTAGGGGAAAGTGGTATTCGGTTAATCGATATTCGTTATTCGAAAAAACGAAGGAGGAACCAATAAAAGAATAAATCAAAGCAAAAGCCCTGACGGGTCATGGTCAAGGCTTTTGCTTTTTTTATTTGCAAACATATGTCTTAACACTTCTTACCAGATTGCCTTCACACCAGCGCTTTGGCCGTTTCGTAATTTAAGCCGGGTTTATAGCCAGCACCTGGGGTGATGAAACAAGGCTCAGATAGCTGCAAGTAATTGATCCCATTTTTGTACCGCTTTTTTAGAGGGGGCGAAGGCTTGACGCCGTTCCGATTGCAGCGTCTGCCCGAGCGTCTCCT
>Ga0182027_10001949_pt1 | contig 33669 bp, 20 predicted proteins | sample 712E1DmetaG_FD_121300 | JGI IMG/M metagenome (GOLD analysis project Ga0182027, IMG submission 121300) | Permafrost microbial communities from Stordalen Mire, Sweden - 712E1D metaG (Illumina Assembly) | ecosystem: Environmental > Terrestrial > Soil > Wetlands > Permafrost | place: Sweden...
GCATTACGCAGGGACATTTTCATCAGGATTCTCCTCTTTCTGGCGCAAAAGTGCGCAAGATGAGCCTAGTCCCATTTCATATTCTCGCGAAAGGGGAAGGTTAGGAGAAAGTGAACGGAAGTATACAAAACGACACTGGCAGTATGAATCCAGCGTTCTTTCCAGCCTTGCCTGACTGTGGAAAATGTCCGGTATTATCCGCGCACGGAGACGCCGGAGAAGGAGAGCACAGCCAGGCCGGGGACCGGTTGGCCAAAGCGGCGGGCCGGCTCAAAGCGGCTCCATAAAAGTAGATTCTCCACCTGAGTGCGGGTGGCCTTGTCGGTGGGTCCGACGACGATTCGGTAGTCGTACACCTGTCCTGAGCGGTTGACATAGGCCTCTATCACGACCGGGCCAGAGACATCACCCATCTGGTTGTCGCCGACGACGCTGGAGAGATACAGGAAGCGTGGAGCGGTGGCATTTCCCAACGGCTCATCCGACGTAGCCTGCGCACTCTCCGGCTGGGTAAACAGGCCGGCCAGCACAATGACCGTACCCAACAGCAACACGGCAGAAGCAAAACCGGCTGCGGCCTGCAGCAGGAAGGGCCCCATGGTATTTCTCCAGGCCAGATTCAAATCGTGGGCGAGGGTATGGCGGCTGCGGGCCCGCTCCTGGCTGATCGCCACGCGAATGCGCAGCAGCATATCTGGAGGCTCAGGCGCCGGACCCAGCGCGGTCAGCAAGGACTGTGTCTCTTCCAAGGCTGTCCATTCGCCGGCACACTCCTTGCAATGCTCCAGGTGGGCGGAGATACTCTGCATTTCTCGTCCGGTCAAACGGCCATCCAAGTACTCGGTAAACTTTGTCTTCATTTCATTGCAGCCGCTCATCGCGCCTCCTCTCCCAGGGCCATCTCGAATCCCGCTCGTTCCGGGGAAAGGGCGCTTTGCGCCGGAGCCATCAGAATCGCCTTCAAGGCTGCGCGTCCACGCACCAGCCGCGACTTGACCGTCCCCAGATTCACGTCCTGTATCTCCGCAACTTCCTCGTAGACAAAACCCTCGATGTCGCGCAGGATGAGAGTGGTCCGGAACGGTTCCGGCACCTGGCTCAAGGCCGCCTCAACGCGCGCCCGGTTCTCCTCGTGCAACGCCATCTCGTAGGGCGACTCCGCCCGGTCCACCAACATATCCTTCAACTGCACCGGCTGCCCGGCATGGGTCTCGCCCATCTCCTGCTCAATGGGAATCTCTGCTTGCCTATGCCGCGTCCACCAACGCCGCTGGTTGGAGGCCTCATGGAGTGCAATGCGGTAAATCCACGTTCGCAGCGATGAGTCGCCTTGAAATCCACCCACTCCCCGGAAGACCTTCACGAAGACTTCCTGGGTGAGGTCAGCGGCGTCAGCGCGGTCCTGCACAGAGCGGGCCAGCAGCGAGTAAATCGGTTGGTGGTAGCGCGTGATCAGCCACGCAAAAGCTTCCTCGGAGCCGGCTTGAAGTTCCGCGATCAGAGCTGCCTCTTCGGATTTAAAGGTCAGCGCACTGGCAAGATTGCCCATGGTGAGGTCCGCCTGCAATTCAGAGTCCTCCCACCTAACCGCAACTGAAGCAAGTCTGGCGCCCGCCAAATACGCGCGGACTACGGCCGGATTTCCTGTAACGGCCATTCGCTCCAACGGCTGAAAAGGCGCCGCAGGAAATTTGGTGCTGCCTCGGAGTGCGCGGGAGACGGACACTGGCTTCTTACGCCAGTGTCCCACGGCCCCTATTGTCTTAGACACCGGATGCCCCCTGAAGTGTTCCCGGTCACTCAAGTTTTTATTTTTTGGAGGGGGAACGCGGCGGAAATTGCCGGACTCACGGGACCCGGCGGGTGTTCCTGGAGGGAGTTCATCCACATCCGGAAGCAAGCGGGGTCCGAGACCGGCTGCAGGCGAGTGACATTGGCGTTTGAGGCTCCAATCGTTTACTCTCAGAAGTTCCCCCGATGCCCACAGCCGCCGCCCAAGCCCGCTATCCCTTGACCCAGGGCGTGAACCCATGGCTGGTAACGGTCTCGGTGATGCTGCCCGCGTTTATGGAGTTGCTGGACACGGCCATCGCCTCGGTGGCCCTGCCCTACATTGCAGGCTCGCTCTCTTCCTCGAACTCCGAGGCCACGTGGGTGCTGACCAGCTACCTGGTGGCCAACGCGGTGATTCTGCCTACCTCGAACTGGTTCGCCCGCCGCTTTGGGCGCAAGCGCTTCCTGCTGACCTGCGTCATTCTCTTCACCATCGCCTCGTTCTTTTGCGGCGCGGCGCCCTCGCTGGGCGTAATTCTGCTGGCCCGGGTGCTGCAAGGCGCGGGCGGCGGCGCGTTGCAGCCCCTCTCGCAATCCATTCTGCTGGAAAGCTTTCCGGTATCGAAGCGGTCAATGTCCATGGCCGCCTTCGGCCTGGGCGTGGTGGTGGCGCCCGTGCTGGGACCGACGCTGGGCGGCTGGCTGACCGATACCTTCAGTTGGCGCTACGCCTTCTATATCAACATTCCCATCGGCATTCTGGCGGTGATCCTGATCAGCCGCTTCGTCCACGACCCGCCCTACATCAAGAACGCCAAGGTCGGCCCTTTTGACAACATAGGCTTTGGGCTGTTGGTTGTGTGGAGCGGCTGCCTGCAAATCGTGCTCGACAAAGGCCAGGAGGACGACTGGTTCGGCGCCACCTGGGTCCGCTGGACGGTTGCGACGCTCGTGGTTTCGCTTGTGCTCTGGCTCTGGCACTCCTGGACCCACCGCGACGGGCTGGTCGATCTGCATATCCTCAAAGATCCGAACTTCCGCACCGGCTGCTTCCTGTTCGCCTTGCTGGGAATGTGCATTTACATCACCATCGCCATCCTGCCCCTCTACTACCAGGAGATTCTGGGCTATACGGCCTTTACTGCTGGCATGGTAGTTGCTCCGCGAGGGTTGGGGTCCATTGTCGGCTCGCCGATCATCGGCATCCTCGGCTCCCACATCGACAACCGCAAGCTGCTCTGCTTCGGCTTTCTGGGTTTTGGCATTTGCGCGCTGACGTTCGGCATGGTGAACCTGGACATCGGGCCATTCACGCTGCTGATTCCCATCACGCTGACCGGCATTGCCCTGAGCTTTTGTTTTGTTCCCCTAGCCACCCTGAGTATGTCCACCATCAGCAACCGGGAGATTGGCAATGCCGCCGGCCTCTACGCGATGCTGCGCAACATCGGAGGATCCATCGGCATCGCCATGGCCTCCACAGCGCTGGTGCGGCGCGCGGCGTTCCACCAGACCAACATCGGCGCCAACGTAACCTCGTCAACCTGGGTGCTGCAACAGAAATCGGCGGCGATTGCCGGCTACCTGGGCCATAGGCTCGGCCCCGCCCAAGCCCGCCCTGGCGCCATGGGGCTGATGTACGGGCTGATGGAGCAGCAGGCCGCCCTCAAGGCCTATGTTGACGTCTTCCGCTGGACGGCGCTGCTGGCGTTCTTCTGCGCTGGCGCGGCGTGGCTCTTCAAAAAGCCCGCCAAGGTTGGCGCCCCACCGTCGGGAGTGCATTGAAAACCGGCGCGATCCACTCGTTCGCATCAGTTACACGGAAGGCTCATTTTATTTCGGTTCGGTGCGGCTGGTGAGGGTGTTCGGGCGCAGCTACTCGCCGCGGCCTGGCCTGATACCTTAGTCGGTGTTGGTTTTTTGAGCGCGCGACGGCGCGAAGGAGATTTGCTTCGATGAAAGATCTGAAGAGAGTTCTGGTTTGCACGGGCTTTTTGGCTATGGCGCTGGCTCCGGTGGCCGCTCAGGCGCAGACAATCAATGCGCTGGACCCTGCCCTGCGCAGCCGCGTTGACCGCATCGCTACGCAGGTGCTGGAGCAGACCGGCGTTCCCTCGGCCTCAGTGGCCGTGGTCAAGGGCGGCAAGGTGGTTTACACCCACGCCTACGGCAAGGCGCGGCTGGCCAGCGAAAACTCCCCCGCGATAGTCGCGACGCCGGAGATGCGTTACTCCATCGGGTCAATCTCAAAGCAATTCACGGCGGCGGCCATTCTGATGCTCCAGGAAGAAGGCAAGCTCTCGCTCGACGATCCGGTGGGCAAGTATCTTCCCGGCCTGACGCGCGGGAACGAGGTGACCATCCGGCAAATTCTCTCGCACACCTCCGGCTACCAGGACTACTGGCCAGAGGACTACGTGATGACCACCATGCTGCATCCCGAGACGGCCCAGCAGATCATCGACACGTGGGGCAAGAAGCCGCTGGATTTTGAGCCGGGAACGCAGTGGCAATACTCGAACTCCAACTTTGCCATCGCCGGGCGCATCGTGGAAGTCGCCGGCGGAGAGCCGCTCTGGAACCTGCTCACCCGGCGCATCTTCCGCCCGCTGGGGATGCAATCGGTGTGGAACTCCGACGAGGTCAAGCTGGGGCAGGACGACGCTACTCCCTACTATCGCCACGCCCTTGGACCGCTGCGCCCAGCGCCCAAGGAGGGCCGCGGCTGGATGTTCGCCGCCGGCGAGTTGGCCATGACCGCGCATGATCTGGCCCTGTGGGATGAGAGCCTGATTGCGCAAACCATCCTCAAGCCGGAGAGCTACAAGCAGATGTTCACTGAGGTGAAGCTCAAGGACGGCAAAGGGACAAAGTACGGCCTGGGCGTCGATGTGCTGGACCTCGACGGTCACCGGGCCATTGAACACTCCGGCGAGGTTTCCGGCTTTGTTTCCGACAATGAAGTGCTGGTGGATGACGGCGTGGCTGTGGCCGTGCTGACCAACCAGGACGCGGTGGACGCGGCCATCACCATCGCACGCCTGGCCGCCCCGGTGGTGGCTGAGTATCCGCTCTCTGACGCCGAAAAACAGGCCGTCGCTATCTTCCACGATCTGCAACAGGGGCGCATTGACCGGAGTCTTCTGGCGCCCAACCTCAGCGACTACTTTACCGCCGAGGCCCTGGCCGACATCCGCGCGAGCATGGCGCCGTTGGGCGAACCGCTCACCTTCCACCAGACCAGCACCGAGCAGCGCGGCGGCATGACCTTCCGCGCCTTTCAGGTCGTCTTCCCCGGCAAGCAACTGAAGCTCACCACCTACACCTATCCCGACGGCAAGCTGGAACAGTACCTCATCGCGCCGGCGGAGTGAGCATCGCGTTTTGAGAGGGCACGGCTCAGGACGTGCCCTTTCAACGCAAACCCGCTATGCCGTCTCACACGGCCTGCAATACCCCTCCAAAAGCCTGCCACCCGCAGGGTACACTTGAAGTTGACCTATGTTTGAAAACCTCACAGACAAACTGCAACGCGCCTTCAAGACCCTTCGCGGCCAAGGCACGCTCACTGAAGAGAACATCGCCGACGCTCTCAGCGAAATTCGCGTGGCGCTGCTCGAAGCCGACGTCAACCTCAACGTGGTCCGCGACCTGATCGAGCAGATTCGCGTCAAGGCGGTAGGCACTGAAGTGCTCACCGCGCTTTCGCCCTCCGAGCAGGTCATCAAGATCGTCCGCGACGAGTTGGTTGCGCTGCTGGGCAAAGACACGGCCCGCTTCAAATTCGCCTCGCAGCCGCCCTCGGTGATTCTGATGGCCGGCCTGCAAGGCTCAGGCAAAACCACCACCGCCGGCAAGCTGGCGGCCTGGCTCAAAAAAGGCGGACACCGGCCGATGCTCGTCTCCGTCGACGTTTATCGTCCCGCCGCGCGCGAGCAGCTCAAGGTGGTCGCCAAATCCATTGACGCCAAGCTCTACGAGGGCGACCAGAAGGGCGAGCCAGCCGGTTCCGCCCTGGTGGAGCGGCTGGCCGCCGAAGCCCGCCGCGAGGCCCGCAACATGGGCTGCGACACGCTGATTGTGGACACCGCCGGACGCTTGCACGTCGACGAGCAGTTGATGGATGAGATGGAGCATCTCAAGAAGCTCCTCAACCCCTCTGAGATTTTGTTCATCGCCGACGCCATGACCGGCCAGGATGCCGTCAACTCGGCCCAGGAGTTTCATTCGCGCCTTGGCCTCACCGGCGTTGTACTGACCAAAATGGATGGCGACGCACGCGGCGGCGCTGCGCTGTCGATTCGCCACGTCACCGGTCAGCCCATCAAGTTCATCGGCGTAGGCGAAAAGCCGGACGCTTTCGAGCCCTTCCACCCGGATCGCATCGTGGGCCGCATCCTGGGCATGGGCGACATGATGTCACTTATCGAGAAGGCCGAATCCACCCTCGACCGCAAAAAGAGCGAGGATTTCGCCAAAAAAGCTCTGCTCGGCGACGGCTTCTCGCTGGAAGATTTTCGCGATCAATTGCGGCAGATTAAGAAACTCGGGTCGATGGAGAGCATCTTGAAGATGCTGCCCTCCGTCGGCCCCTTTGCCGGGATGCAGCAGGCCGCCAAGAACGTGGATGAAAAGCAGTTCGTCCGCCTGGAGGCCATCATCAACTCGATGACCGCCAAGGAGCGCCGCAACCACGAAATCATCTCCGGCACGCGGCGAAAGCGCATCGCCAGCGGCTCCGGGACGACGGTGCAGGATGTGAATCAGCTTCTGCGCCAGTACGCGCAGATGGCCAAGATGTTCAAGCAGATGGGCAAAGGCGGACTGGCTCGGAATATGATGCGCGGCGGCATGGGCGCCATGGGCATGGGCGGCAAACAACGGTTTGGACGGTAAGGGCAGTGGCTCTCGGCTGCAAATCTCTCTAACGCGCATCCCTACCGAGGCGCAAGCATGACCACCCTTCAGGACCAACTCGACGAGATCACAGCGCGCACGCGGGAACTGGTACAGGCGGAGCGGCTGGCTGTGGGCGAGCGTGCGGCTGAAGAGCTGTTCGCTACCGGAATCGAGGAGCGGATTCTGCCGGTCGGTGCGCTGGCCCCGGAGTTCGCCCTGAACGACGCCACGGGACAGCTGGTGCGCTCAGCGGAACTGCTCGCCCTGGGCCCCCTGGTCATCAAATTCTTTCGCGGGCGCTGGTGCTCCTACTGCGTCACCGAGTTGGAAGCCTGGCGCAATCTCTACGGGCAGCTTCGCGAGCGCGAGGCGCTCATGGTGGCCATCAGTCCTCAAACGGAGCGGCAGAGCGACTTCATGGCCGGCCAGCACGGGCTTCCCTTCCCTTTGCTCTCCGATCCTGTGTGCGCACTGGCGGAAAAGTTTGGCTTGGTCTATACCGTTCCCCAGTACCTGCGCGAGTACTACCTCTCGATCATGGTCAACGTGCCCTTTATGAACGGCGACCCGAGCTGGCGGCTACCTCTGCCAGCAACCTATGTGATCGCAAAAGACCGGAAGATTCTCTTCGCCGAGGCCCACGCCGACTTCCGCGTTCGCCCCGAGCCGGAAGAAGCGCTTGCGGCTCTGTTGAACGAACACGCCCGATAAAGCGCTCCCAAAGAACAACCGCATTTCCCTCAACCTTTGTGGTGTACCACCTTTGCGCCAGTAGAGCATTTCTAGAGATCGTGTAAGGTCCTGGGTGCCCCATCCTTGCCGCGTTTTTGTTCTCGCGGCAAGGGTGGGATACCACGACTCTGGCATTGCAGAAACATTAAAAATGCTCTAACTTGCCGCAAGGATGGGGCATGGTGCTTTTGCTGGTCGAACGGGATTGAACCGGCTATGCTGGGTTGCTGCGATCTACTCCGACCAGACGCCCAGCAGGTTGCCCGCGCCATCGGAGAAGTGGAAGCGGCGTCCGCCGGGAAACTCGAAAGTGGGTACAATGATGGCGCCGCCGGCGGCCACAATTGCGGCTTCGGTGGCCTTCAGGTCCGAGGAGTAGAGAATGACCAGCGGCGCGGACTTGGCTTGCGCTTCGTGCGGATCGCCCTTGGCAAAGCCGCCATCAATGCCGGCGCCTTCAAAGCCGATATACTGCGGACCCCAGTCCTGAAAGCTCCAGCCGAAGACAGTCGAGTAGAACTTCCGGGTCTGTTCAATGTCCGTGGTCGTGAACTCGATGTAAGTGATCTTGTGGTGCAGCGCTGCATTGCTCATGGACTTTCTCCTTGGCTTTGAGTTGCTGGAGTTGAAGGAAAAACGGCGCGGGGCCGCCGAGATACACATCAACCCTTCAGGGCTCTCTGCACTGACCCATTTTCGCAGAAAAAAGCTGTTGGCGGAGAATGCTTTTCGGCTCGCATGCTTTTCTGGCGGCGCAGAAGGCCGGCGCGTCGGCACGGGCTCCGATGCCCTATATCTCCGACAAGGCGTGGCGGGCGGAGCGAACCTCGGCGGCCAGCACTTTCAGCATCTTGAGCGCCAGCAGCGGGCTAGCGTGCATGAGGCTGACGAACTCGCCGCGGGGAATGAAGCTGAGCTGTGCGCCGTTGCGGGCAATGGCCGAGAGCGTGCAGGACTCGTTGCCGATCAGTGAAGGCAGGCCCAACAGAGCGCCTCTGTGCGCCTGGATCGACATGATCTGCTCGCCGTTCGGCGAAGTCATGGTAAGGGTGGTCTGGCCCTGGTTGAGGATATAGAGCCCAACGGGGATTTCTCCCTGCTTGAAGAGAACGCGATCCTCGCTACAGGAGATTGCGGTGGCGCAGTTTTTGAGCGCCAGGATCAACTTCGGATCGGCGAGGAATGCTGAGGGGTCTAGTTTCACTTGCAGCCTCCATGAATAAACGCAGGGAAAGAACGGGAAAAAGTGGATTTATGGCCTATGAAGCAATGATTTCATCTGGAAAGGCCGGTTTTATGTGATTAGCGTCACGTATTGGCGGTTAACCCGGGAGGGCGACGGCGATCTGCCTGGGAATGGAAGCAGGGATTGGGACGGAAATTGGACGGAGTCCCAGGTCTCAGAAGCGAGATCGGGGGCCGCTGCTATTTGATAAAAGCAAATCTCAACTTACCTGAGCCTTCGCCGGATGAGGTCGAGGGCTTGCTGGGTGGCGTACTCGCGGATGCGCTCGCGGTCGCCGCGGAAGGTGCGCTCCACGGACTCGGTTTTCCCGGCGTCGCTCAATGCGATGTGGACCAGGCCTACGGGCTTGGCTTCCGTGCCGCCGGAGGGTCCGGCGATGCCGGTCACGCCAAGTCCCAGAGTCGCGCCGGTGCGCTGGCGAATGCCAGTTGCGAGGGCTTCAGCCACTTCCTTTGAGACCGCGCCGTGCTGGGCGATGAGCTCGGGAGGAACACCAGCGAAGGCGGTCTTCAATTCATTCGAGTAGACGATAGCCCCGCCCAGGAAGGAGCGCGAGCTGTCAGGGACGCTGGTGATGCGCTGAGCGATCATGCCGCCGGTGCAGCTTTCGGCCACGGCGAGCGTAGCAGAGCGAAGGCCTAGATAGTAGAGGACGATCTGCTCCAGAGAGTCGGCCGAGTTGCCGCCTGAGGAGTAGAGCCAGTCTTCAAGAGCCTCTTCCAGCAGGCCCGCCAGTTCGTCGACGCGCTGCTGGGCGGTGGCGGCGTTAGCATTTGCGCAGACCAAGGTGAGCTGGATGTCGCCGGCGTGAGCCAGGATGGTGGTTTCCACGTCGGTATACGGGGTGTAGATGGGGGCCAGTAGCTTGTCGGCCTGCGACTCGGGGATCATGGCGGCGCGGAGGGTGCGCTTGGCGATGGCACGTGCAGGAAGAATTTCGCGCAGGCGGGACAGGCACTCTGCGTCGAAGAGCGGGAGGCACTCGTTGGGCGGGCCGGGAATAATCATCAGCAGCTTGCGATAGCCCTGCCATGTGAAGTCGAGCCATTGGCCGGGAGCGCTGCCGTTGGAGTTGGGCAGAATGGTTGCGCCTTCCAGAACATCGGCCTGCTTGAGGTTGTTCTGGGGCATGGGTGTGCGCCAGGTGGCTGCGCGGGCTGCCAGAACAGCTACCTGATCGGCGTTGCGGCGCAGCGTAAGCGAGAGAGCTTCGGCCACCGCCTCACGGGTGAGGTCGTCTTCAGTAGGGCCAAGCCCCCCCATGATGGCCACAATGTCTACGCGGCCAAGAGCGGTGCCGATGGCGTTCACCAGATCCCTGCGGCGGTCGCCGACGATGGTCTTGAAGACTACGGTGACGCCCAACTCGTTGAGTTTTTCAGTCAGATGAAGGGAGTTCGTATCCTGACGGAAAGGAGTAAGCATCTCCGAGCCGACAGCGATGATTTCAGATTTCATAAAGGCAGCTTCCAGCTCACAGCTTACAGCTTACAACTCCGCGTGGCGCGAGATGAAGCCGGATGCGCTGTGTCCGGGCCTTTTCCGCAAGAAACATTCCCTCGCGAGAAGGGTAAACAGGTTGCGGGAAAATTTTTGGCGGATGGGCTAAAATAGGCGCCTGCTCTTGCGAGCAGGCGCTATGGAGGCTACTTCAACAACACTCATTGGTCAGACGCGGGCCAGGCTACGTTTGGCGTGTGCCGCTGGCGGGCTTGACACCATGTTTAAAGTTGCGAACTCCGGTAGCAAAGCAGGTGGGGAGCGTCGCGCACCTTGATTACTGGCCCGCAGTTTCTAGCCATTATTCTGCCTTCCCGATGCTTTCTTCCTTGTAAGCCTTTTGCAGAACGTAGAACGCCTTCTTTTTCTCGCCTTGATCCGATATCAGGCCCTTGCGATTGAAGCCATCCTGAATGCCAGGAAGCTGCCGGCGGGGAGAGCGGAAATCCATCAGAACCCACGGGCTAATTCCGCGCAGTTGAGGAATGCGGTTCAGCATGGGAAGCTGATGCTGGAAGATGCTGGCCTGGAATTCCTCGGTCCAGCGCTCGGTTTCCGGGCCGTGTAGGCCAGCCTTGGCGTCTCCGCCAAATTCGCTGATGATGAGCGGCTTATCGTAGGCGATCTTCCACTCAGTGGTGTCGGCCCCATCTGGTTTCTGTTCATACCAGCCGATGTACTCGTTTGCTCCAATGACGTCGAGAGCTTCGCCCAGGGCATCATCGACATACTTTATGTGCCCTTCAGAACGAACAAGAAGCGCCGCCGTCACCAGCCGTGTCGAATCGAGCGCGCGAACATCCTTCGCCAGCGTCTTAAGGAATTGCGTTCGCTCGGGAGTGTTCGGCGTCTCATTCGCAATCGACCAGAGCAAGATCGAGGCCTTATCGCGATCGCGGCGAATCTCTTCGGTCAGTTGCTGCTCGGCCTTTTTGAGAACTGCGGGATCGCCAAAGTGTTCAGCCCAATAGACCGGGATTTCCGACCAGACCATGATGCCCATCTTATCGGTGGCGCGCGTCATGCGCTGATCGTGCGGATAATGCGCGAGCCTGACATAGTTGCACCCCAGTTCATGGGCCCATCCGAGCAGCGTCGCTACGTCCTCATCATTGTTGGCGCGTCCGCCTCGATAGGGGGCCTCGGCATGAATTGAAATTCCCCGCAGAAAGATTGGCTTCCCATTTAACAGAATCTTCGTACCACTCACTTCGACCGTGCGAAAGCCCATCTGGTCTTGCAGCGTATCTTCGCCGGATTGCAGCACTACTCGATACAATTTGGGTTGCTCGGGGGACCAGAACTGCATTCCGGAAACATTCAGCTTAATCGCCGCGCGTCCTTGGCTGTCCACGGCGGCATCAGTTTCCAGCTTGAGCTCTGGAATGGCGACGCTTACGCTGGCGCCGGGAACTGCGTCTTGAATATGCACCCAGCCTTCGACCGCTGTGCGGCCATGATTCAGGTGCAGGTCATAGTCGTCGATGAACTTCTCCGGCACATCCACGAGCGACACATCGCGGGTGAGTCCGCCGTAGTTGAACCAATCCGTATTCAGGGTCGGAACGCCGTCCGCCTGCCGCGTATCGTCTACCGCGACCACCGCGAAGTTTTTCCCAGGATGCAGGAGTTTGGTGACTTCACAATCGAATGGAGTGAAGCCGCCTTCGTGCTGGCATACCTGACTTCCGTTGACCCAAAGGATCGCTGTGTAGTTCGCCGCGCCAATATGGAAAAAAGTGCGGTGATGTTCACGAGGCTGGTAGTCGAAGTCGCGCTGATACCAGATCAGCCCTTCGTAGTAGTAGAGCGACTCGCGTTGCGTGTTCCAGTCGCCCGGCACCTTCAGTGTTGGCGATTTGCTGAAGTCATATTCCACGAGCTTGTTGCTCCCAGGAAGTGGAGCCTCGTTCAAAAAGTATCCGTCATTGCGAATTTTATGATGGAAGGTGTACAGGCCGTCAGAATACGGATCGATCATCACGTGCCAATCGCCATTCAGACTGATGTTTTGGCGGTGATCCACGTCGACCAGAATTGTGGGGCTTGACTGCGCATTTGCCTGAATACTTCCCAATATGCAAAGAACAGTGATTGCGAGAAAACAACGGTTCCAAATTGCGGATGTCACAAAAATATCCTCCGATCGCGGTGGAAGGAGGAACCGGCGGGCAATCTCTTGCCCGCCGGCCCGGTGAAAGAACAACAATGAGTTAGAAGGTCAACCGGCCGCCCAACTGAATGATGCGCTGGGTGCCGGCGGCTCCAGTGATGTTGCCCTGATTGCCATTCGTGATGTTACCGGCAGCTGGGTTGTTGAGATTCACCCAGTTCATGACGTTGGTCACTTCGGCACGGAACTGGAACGTGGTATCACGATAAAACTTAATGTTCCGTAACAGGCCCGCATCCATATCCTTGAGGCCCGGTCCGATCAGGGAATCGCGTCCCACGTTGCCGTCTGCGCCGCCTGGTCCGATGCCCCCGACCGCGCCTGGTCCGTTGGCCGCGAACGCGGCTCCAGAGCCAGTTGTGCCGTTGAACCATTGCGTCAATACGCTATTTGGGCTCTGGCCAGCGAAACCGCATACACGGCAGCGGTGCGGATCGAGTTTGGGGCTAACGCCAGGAACGCCGTTGGGGCGGCTCTGGCCCGCACTGTCAAGGTTCTTGTTGGAGCCCGTGCTCACCGAGAACGGCCCGCCGCTGACCAGATAGATCACCGGTGAGATCGTCCAGCCATTGACAAATCCCTTCACGATCTTGTTCGATCCGCGGTAGTAGTCGATGTTCCATATGCCAGAGAAGGCCGCATTGTTGTCATGGTTTTGGTCCATCAGGCCACGTTCTTCCTGAAGGCCTCCGCCGACAATGGGTGCACCGTTTTGATCGAGCATGCCGTGGTCGTTAGCCGCGGTGAAGGGCTTGCCAAGAACGCCGGGATTCTGCATGTTCATCCCGCCATTCTCCACAGGGTTGGAACTTTCCAGCGCGCGGCTCCAGACATAGAAACCGCTGATTGAGAAGCCGTGTGACAGCGTCTTGGTCGCCGAGATTTGAAGCCCGTTATAGTTGGAGGTCTGGTCTGAGATCAGATAGGTAATCCCGCTCAGGGTGCCAGACGCAAGGTTGAGGCCGGCATCCCATTGACGACGTTGCATCTGGCTTTGCGTTGAAGTGCAAAGCCCAGTCACAGTACCAGCCGTACCACCAACATTAGTTGAACAATTGGGGGCAGTATGGGCGGGGGGGACGATGGGATTGAGTAACGGAGTGCCGCCATTGGCGACAGTTGAGAAAGGCGCGTAGTTGGCGTCAAGGAAGGATGACAGGTGACGGCCAAGGGTGCCTACATAAGCTGTCGTCAAGCTGACCCTGTAAGGCAATTGCCGCTGTACGCTGAGGTTGAACTGATAGACCGACGAATCCTTAAAACCCGACGGGATAGCTTCAATGCTTTGGCTCGGATAGAATTGCGGCTTGGCCGGCGTATAGGTGTACGGGAATATGCCGCCGCCGGGAACGTCTGCTGTTGGGAAATTGAGATGGTAAACGTTGGTCAAGGATGTTTCGTTGCCAAAGGTGTTGCGAATGGCGAACGGCATGGAGTTGCCGGGCTGGTTCCACTCATTGCCGCTGGGCAGTCCGTAGAAGATGCCCGCCGCGGCGCGAACCGAGGTCTTGCCATCCCCAAACGGGTCCCATGCAATACCGAGCCGAGGCGAAATGTGGCCGTACTGCGTGTTGACGAGGCTGCGACTGACGCCGGCGTCCCCTGGGAACAAAATGCCCTTAGGAACAACCGAAGTAGGCGTACTGATAGCTATTGTGGATTGCACGCCGGAAACAAACGTCGCCGTCCTGTTATGGGCATCGACGGGAAACGGATCAATGTCCCAACGGACTCCAAGGTTGACCGTTAAACGGGGCGTGAGGCGGTAGTTGTCCTGCGCAAACACCGCGTAGTGCCACGAGCTCAGATGCGTGGCATATGGCGAGTCCTGCTCCATAGAGTTGACTTGGCCGGTGGCAAGATCTGCGATCGTAACACCCGTGCTCGTGGGTCCGGAGGTCGAGAAGTTAAAGGTGCCATAATTATCCAGATTGGCAGCGAACATGGTCTTATCGAGAGCGTACTCACCGCCAAGGGAAAGGTTGTGTTTGCCCTTGGTAATGGTGACCATATCGCGGAACTCATAGTTGTCGGAACCCGTGATCGGGCCGGCATTCGGTGCGCCGTTGTCCGTTTGAAAGCCAGCACCGTTGATAAAGGGCATTCCGGTCGGTCCCTGGAGGAGGAAGTTCGAGCCGAAACTGGCGAGGGTTTGGTTGGCTGGGCCGGTTACAGGGAGGAAAATGCGCCCGCCCATGGCCCGCGTGAACGTGAGCCAGGCCTGATTGGCCGTGCTGGCGCTGAAAGTGTGAACGTCGCTGATGTTGGCATTCGTCTGTTTCGAACGGGACTGAACGCCTCTCCAATTGATCTGGCCGCCACCGCTGGGAGTTGTCGCGGTATTGGCATAAAAGTAGGTCACTCCCACGTGGTCCTTGCTGCCGATGTTCTCGTCAAACTTGCCCAGGTATTCGTCTTCGTCTGTCGGTTGGGTGTACATGCCGACGTAATTGCCGCCGCCGGTTTTTGCAACTTGGGTGCCGGTGGGCAACGGAATGGAAACACCGATTGTGTTGCTTACGTTCAAGAGTTTTGCAGCAACCGCGTCCAAACTGGCGGTCGGGAGGCAATACCCGGCGGTAGCAGCGGATATCAGGGTTGCCGAGCAACCGGGGCCTGCGTTTACTCCATTCGCCAAATTTGCTGCAACGTGCGTAGTGCCCGGCATGTAAACAAGGGTGGTGAGGGTCGTGTCCGCGGTAAAGTCGCCCAAGCGCTCGGCAGCCGTTGGAACAACACCGCCTGTGACCGGCGATCCTTGTACCTGGCGCAGACCGGCATAGCTGAAGAAGAAGAAGGCCTTGTCGTGCTTGATGGGGCCGCCGACCGTGCCGCCAAAGTTGTTGCGGTGATAGGGGGATTTTAAAATTCCTCCGGTAACAAAGGGGTTGGTGACCTTAGCCCAACCATAAGCGTTGAAATCGGTGTTGCGGTTGAACTCGAACAAGCCGCCGTGGAATTTATTAGTTCCCGACTTCGTGATAACCGAAATGACAGCGGCAGAGAATTGGCCGTATTGCGCCGAGAATGCGCTGGTCTCTACGCGGAACTCTTCGATTGCGTCAGGGTTGGGCGCCGGGTTGCCATAGTTACGCATACCGGTAATGTTGTTGCCGCCATCAAGATAAAATGCGACCGTTCCGTTGCCGGAGTCGAGCGAGCCGTTGACTTGGACAGCAGTGGACGCAATTCCAACGGTCATTTGGGGCGAACCGGTAGGGTTCGTGGTGGGGCTTTGGTTATTGGCCATCACACCCGGTACAAGCGAGAGTTCGGAATATACATTGCGATTGACCAGCGGCAGACCGATGATTTCGTCCGGCTCAACGGTCCTGCCCAATACCGCGTCAGCCGTATTGATCGCCGGGGGAGCCTCACTGACCGTGATGGTCTGAGTCTGCGCGCCCACGGTCAATGTGGCATCAACCGTCAGCGTCTGGTCCACGTTGAGGGCTAGATTCTGTTGCACAAAACGTTGAAAGCCTGCCGCCTGCGCCTCGACGGAGTACTTGCCCACGGGAAGGAAATCGATGCGGTACTGCCCATATTCGTTTGCCGGCGCTGAGCGCGAGAATCCGGTATCCACGTTGATTGCCTTCACGGTGGCCGTGGTGACCAACGCGCCCTGCTGATCCTTCACCGTACCGACGATGGACCCGGTAATCTGCTGTCCAAACGCGATAATACTGCTGGTGAGAATGAATACGAGCGCCGCGAGGATTCGCGCGCTCGGACATAGCCGCATGCACCTTGCAAAACTGTGTGTGTTCATATTTGAAGCCTCCGAATATTGCCTTTTCGTGACCAAATCGCCTCCCACTACTCTGTGGCGCGTTCCCATTTTCCGCCTCAATCAACTGCGATGCGGAACACTGAGCTTCTGGGGCTTGAATCGTCGAGAGTGAGCGTAGCAACCCATTTCCGAAGTTGTCATGTAAATTAGAAGTGAAAAAACTCGGGGTCAACGTGAATTTTTCCTGAAGCCCGGAACATATTGAAAGATATGGGGGCAAATGATGCTTCTGAGGTATATTTTTCGAACTGTTAATATTGTTAAAGTTACGGCGATCATCTTGTTAATGAAGGAGTTAGAGATATGCAGACCACTCGCACCCAACGTTAAAATATGGTTCCAGGTTTGGCCTGGAGCGGGGGCAGTTGCCTGATCAGGCGGAATGTAATTCAACTTTCAACGATGACCGGGACGCCCTCCGCAATGTGTGGCCATCCTGAATGCGAGACTGCGCAGCGGGATCCTCAACACGATGAATGGCCATACCCGTATCGAACCGGCTCTCGATCAGCGCGAAGGCTCAGGGAGAATTTCGATTGCGTTGACCAAGGGGTAGTTGACCACCGGTATGAATGAGAGTTCGATCTTGCCTTGGGTACTCGCCGGAATATTGTCAAATGTCTTTGCGACGGGGTTGGTTCCACCCTCAGCCATGATGTCGAAGTTTTCCAAAATCATTTTTCCGTTGCAGGAGACATCGAATATCCGGCTGCCGGGTCCTCCGTTTCCCCAATTGTGTTTGCCAAACCATGGCTCGGAGAAAAACAACGTGACACGATACATTCCTGGTGAAGCGACAGGAATGTCATAGTGGAATCGTCCGATTCGATGGTTACTATATATGCTTCGGTTCGTGGTCATTGCTGATTCGGAAAGCAGACCTCTCCGACCTCCTCTGAAGTATCGATCGGAGAGCCATAGCTGATTGGCGGAGTCTGTGATTGAAAAGGGACTTGTAGCGATTCGAACCGGCAACGGTTTTCCGGAGTCCGCAGGCAGAATCTCGACCGCATTGAGCAAAGAAACTTCGCTTGTGTAGTCCAGATGGATTGCACCATCGTTTTCGGGACGAATTCCTGTCAAGACGTAGGACGTCGCAATGCCATCTCCACCCGCATTGTCGACCACATCGAAGTTGATATCAGTCCCCGCATTGATTGAGAGGACGACGGGGTGAGTTGCCGTTTGCATATCGGAGGTCTCCGCAAAGTGGAAGTGAATCTCGTACGCTCCCGGTTTGACAGGGAAGATGCAGTGGGCAATTCCACGTATGCCGCCTAAATAGAGGTAGGGATCCTCAGTCCCGACAATATTTTGGGCGGCCACTGTGATGTTGTCGCCGCCAGAGCAGTACTTGCCCGGCGTCCAGGTAGATCCGGAGTGATCGACATATGTCTTGCGGCCGGTTCCCATCAAGGCGCGGATGGCGTTCGTGGGTTGCGGCAGAGCTGCCGGTGAGCCCTGGGGCGTGACCAAGGCCGCTTTTTTGGCGTTTCGGTACATTAAGACGAAGAAGCCGCACAACAGGGAGAGGGCCGCCAAGAATGCGACGGCCACAAGCCATCGTGAGAGATGCTTTGGCAAATGCGTCACGGCGGGAAGATGGGCGTCAGGAAGAACGTTCTCCGGCACTGAAGAGGCTGGCGGTGGAGTGTCCTGCAAGTCCGGGGTGCGGTCCGCTCCTATATGGACGAAGGACGGCATATAATGGCCCAGCGGCATCTGGATATGGACTGGCCGATTTACCCCGTCCGTCTGGTAAATCTCCTGCAGGCGCTTCCGAAGCGAATGGGCGGTTACCCGGACGATGGTATCGGTCTGCGGGTCGAAATCATCGCGTCTCCCCAGCGCTTCGGCCGCGATCGAGTATTCCGTGGCCAAGTCATCCAAACCCAGAAAATGCTTCTCGCAGACAAAAGTGAGCATTCGGGCTAGATTGCTGGATCGGCCCAGTACCCCGGAGGTCAGCAGCCAATTCAGCTCATCTTTTTCAGCTTGAAGTCTATCGGGAGCCACCGGCGTTAGCACACAAATCTCCGATTTGACCGGAACTTCCATTGTATTTCCCGGCTAACAGGCACTATACCACCTGCTGTCTCTGCTTGCAGTCTCCTCGCGTTTGTCCTAGGGCCAAAGCCCGGAACCTGCGGCAGAGCCATTGCCGGGAACAGAAAGCCAAAAATGCCCAATTTCGATACGATTTCTCGGTCAATCGACGGGTGCCAGCGGCTGGCGCGGATGGAGCCGGCAATTGTCAGCGCGCATCTCCAATTCACGATACCGGATAACGATATAGAACATGTCGAGAAAATTGGATGGCTGGTCTTCGATACTTCACACCGAACGAGTTGCCACAGCGCCTTGAATCGCTTTTCATCTCTATTCTCTAACTTTTTTCTATTCTATCCATTGCAAGTGATAGTCGATTGAACACTCGCAATCTGATCGCATCCGCTGCAAACTTCGGGGCAACCTTCATGCCGGCGCATCAGAAGCGCCTAGCCCGAGATCCTCCAATTTGGCCTATTGCGCAGGGGCGCTCTAGATGTGAAGTTTCAAGGCGAGGCGAGGTTCCCAGCGGCCGCTGCACCCGACGCCCGTTTTCGTAGTATTCAAGGTAGAATGTCCCGGTCGTGGAGCGGACCGGTTGGCCGTCGATCAGGACCGTGCCCGGGTCAGGCACTCCGTTCTGTTTCATCACCGGCACGAATCGCCACTTGCCGGCAACTTTGATATACTTTTTCAGGTTCGTCCTGATGCTGTTCGTACTATCCATCATGGTACCGCGAGCGGCCGAATCTGGCGAAACCGGCCAGTTCGCGTGCAGCAAAACGAGGATCTGGATAGTAAATTGGATAGTAAATTCAAATTGTTGCTGCAAGTTATTGATTGTAAATGGCGGGAGTAGTTCAGTGGCAGAACGTCAGCTTCCCAAGCTGAATGTCGCCGGTTCGATCCCGGTCTCCCGCTCCAACATAATCAGTATTATGATTTCAGCCTGCTGAACCCACTCCTGCCCATCTCTATCGTTCGATCTCTCCGGCCTTCAGTTGGAGCGGGGTCCATCGTAAGCCTGCAACAGAATCTCTACAGGATGGATGGCCTTGACGGCGGTTCCGTGTTCGATCTGCATCTGGCATGTGGCACACTCGGTGGCCACCATCTCTGCCTGCGACGCATCGATGCTTTTGAATAACTCCTTGCCGATCGCCATGGAAACTTCGTACTTTTCCTGTTTGAAACCATAGGTGCCAGACATGCCACAACATCCAGCATCCATATCCTCAACCGTGACCCCTGGAATCAGGCGCAACAAGTGATACCACGGGCGTCCGATGCCCTGCGACTTCTGATGGCACGGTGCGTGGTAGGCCAGCCGAAGGTTGGTCTGCTGGAAGTTCGTGTTGAGCTTTCCTGCATCCAACTGCGCCATGAGCAATTCAGCAAGGTCAACCGTATTGTTTGCGATTCTTTGGGCCGCACCTGCGAACTTCTTGTCGTCTTCGAGCAAGCCGCCAAATCCAGTCTTGAGCATATGTCCGCAACTCGAGCAGGCAGTAACGATGCGCAGCCCGGAATCGACCTGTGCAGCCAGGGCTCTGACGTTCGCGCGAGCGAGAGAGCGCGCCACCGCAACATCGCCATTTGCCAAGGCTGGAACTCCGCAGCACTCCGCCGAGGCAACTTCCGCGGCAAAGCCGTTCCGCTCGAGAAGATCAATCACCTTCCGTCCCAGATCAGGCTGGTTATAGCGGATGAAACATCCCGGAAAGAAGACGATGCGCTGCCCCTCCTTGCCGGTGGTTGCGGGCGTGCGCAAATCAGGCCGCGTGTACTTGGGAAATGTGCGTTCCGGCGTGATCCGCATGAACAACGACATGACGAAGCGGGCCGGCTTCATGGAGAGCGCAAAGTTGGAGAGCACGGGCACGATTGTAGTCAGCTTGCCCAGCAGGCCAGGACGCGCAAACCACCAGTCGCGCAAACCGCGGATTAGCGGCTTGCGGTGCGCCGCCTTGGCGCGTGCGATCATCTCCGAAACATTCACCTGATGAGGGCACACTAGATCGCAACGATGACAACCCAGGCAATATTCCACCCACTCTGTGTCCGTGGAAACGCCTTCGCGGCGCAGGCGCTCAAACTCCGGGCCAAGGCGCTTGGGACCTGGATACTGTGGATGAACGGCCAGCACCGGGCACACCGTGTTGCACAGTGAACATTTCAGACAGTTGTCGATGGCAAGGTCATCTGGCCGCATAAGTTCCTTTTGTAGACGCAGCGAGCTTCCCCGCGCAGTAGCCTGTGAGAATGTGCAGGACGTCGCCGTCATCGCCGTCACCGCTGTCCAGCAGCGACCCGGCAACGAAGAGGTTCGGCGCCATCACTGAGCCGGTCGAGGTAAGCGGCCGCATCTGCTGATCGTGGCCTGCATATGTCCCGCCCAGCAGACTGCTAGAGTGCCGTCCAGTTGCCAGAACCACGCTGTCGCAGCGCAGATTCAGCGGGTGCCCCGGACTGGCAATACGCAGCCCAAGGCTCGCCCCACCTTGAATCTCCAACTTCTCAACGGGAAATCCGCGAAAGAGCTCCACGCCAATCTTGTGAAGGTAGCTCTCCAGGCGATGGAAGATACGCAGACCGGGAATAGATGGCGGCAAGGTAGGAATTTCGCAAATGGTGCAACCAAGCTCGCGCTCAAACTGAGCAATCTGATCCGCGGATGAATCCAGTCCCAAGATGCCGGGTACAAGGATGCGCTCAAATCCAGGTGCCGCCAGCCGCAAGACGTCGATAAGTTCCGCGCGGAAGTTCGCATCGCGATCAAAGCACTGTGCGATGCGCAAGGTGGTCACGGGAATCCCCAGGTCGCGCGGAAAAGAGATTTTCCGCGCCGTGTAAGTGCAGCCGGAACCCATCACGCGTGCGCGCTCACTGAGCCGTTCGGCCATGAAGTTCTCATCGAAGCTGGACAGTCCTCGAATGCCAACAATTGCGGTCGAAACTCCGTCGCGAGGCTCGGCATTCCAAAGAGGAAGGGGCGCGAAGGCCACGCTCTGAAAGTCACCCAGAAGAGACGGCAGAGAACGCGATGCAGAAATATCTCCCACGTACGGGCAGCCTGCACGGTGCGCCATCTCGCAAAAGAACGCGATGGACTCGCTAAGTTCAGGCGATGTGGAGGCGCGCAGAATCTCTTGCGCCTTCAGCCATCCGGGCCCGGAGACAAACGATCCGGGCCCAGTGGCAACCAGCGCAACCTTCAGGTTCCGGTCAGCGGCCGCCCCGGCCGCGGTAAGGCCGGCGATTCCCGCGCCCACAACAACAACGTCGTAGCGATTAGTTTCCATCTTGCTCACCCGAATCACCGCAGAACGACCGACCCGCGCCGTAGAGATTGTGGCTGAGGTCCATTTGCTCGACCTGCATGCCCTGGTGGATGAATGCCTGCCCCTTCGAGCGCTCATGAAGATAGGCGGAGAATTCCGTGGCCGCTTGCGAAGCCGTCCAGCGGTGAGTCTCAAAGCCGGCGAGCATCGCTTTGTATCCGCAGAATGTACCCTGACAAGGTCCGAAGCCGAGACGCGTTCGCCGTCCAACGTCGGCAATGGTGTAAGTGGGAGCCGGGGTGGAGTCGCCGAGAACATATTCCAGCTCTCCACGGGTGACAAGCTCGCATTCGCAGACCACTTCGGCCAGCTCTGGCCGCGATTCGATGGCCTGGATCACTCGAGCCGCTTCAGGGCCCAGGCGGCGCTCCATCTTTTCCGCAACCGGAAGCGGCAGCAAATGAGTTGCGCGATGCAGTATCTTGCGATCGGTGGCGGGCCGCAGAGGCGTCTTATCGGTCGTGCATTCCGCGGTTACTCCAAGCTTCTTCGATATACGGTCGCACGTCGCAGCAGCCATCAGGCGGTAGGTAGTAAGCTTGCCGCCGACAATCGAAACAAAACCGCTCACCCCGTCCCGTGTCTCATGATCGAGCAGCGCAAAACCGCGGCTGATCTCGCGGCCTTTCGCGACCTCGGCGGTCTTTGGTGCGTACAACGGCCGAACCCCGCAAAAGATGCGCAGCAACCGCGCGTCCGCAAGTCCCGGTATTAGTTCGTTGCCTAACTGCAGCAGGTGGTCAACCTCCTCTGCGGAGGCGGTCAATCCTTCCGGGCTGGGCACGCGAATTGAAGATGTACCCAGAATGCACACGGGGCCTGCGGGCACCAGAATGTCGGCATCGCTGGACTTGCGGCAGCGGTTGATGACGCGATGATTCAGCCGATGATTGATGACCAGAAGCGTTCCCTTGTCGCAGTACACAGGCACATCGACTCCGGCCAGAGCGGCGATGTTCTGCGCCCAGCCTCCGGCGGCGTTGATCACCACTTCGCAGGGGATCTCGTCTTCCTCGCCGCTTCGCATGTTGCGATAGCGAACTCCGCGTATGCGCCCGTTGACGGTGTGAATGGAAGTTACCTTGCTGTAGGTTTGGAATCGCCCGCCGCGGGCAACAGCAGCTTCAAGATTCGCAAGCACCAGTTGGAATACATCAACGTGCGCGTCTGGACAGGTGAATGCGCCGAGGATGTTCGTTGCCAGGTTCGGCTCCATCGCGCGCGCTTCTTCCGGACCTAGGCGGCTACTGCGAATGCCGGCCGCCTCTGCGGCGCGCCACCACTGTTCGAAGAAGGCCGGGTCATCCTGAGCGCACTCAACGAAGAGCCCGCCAACGTCATCCACGCAATGAGGAGCAATGGCCTTGATGATGCGGTTCTCAGCGGCACACTCGCGAGCTGTATCAGGATCCTTGACGGCATAACGGCCACCGGAATGCAGCAGGCCGTGGCAACGCCCCGTGGCCCCATTGGCGATGTCGCCTTGCTCCAGCAGCGTGGCGGAGATGCCGCGCAAACTCAAGTCCCAAAGGATGCCGGCTCCCGTAGCTCCACCACCGATAATGACAACCTGCGTCGGTTCCATGCCTTGCCGCCTTGCCTTTCGAGTTGAGTGCGCACGCATTGCATCGCTTAACACGCAGCGATGCGAGAGAATCTTTGCGCCGCAAGCACGAATGCCTGGACGCTGTCTGAATTGGATCTGTGGGAGAAAAACAGGAGAGTAGCAGGCAATGAAACACGCCGCGCGTTGACGGTGCCCCGACGAATTCGCATACCTGGGAAAGGCAACAAGAAGCGAATTCAATGCAGGCTGTTCCGGCAAAATCCATGCCGGCAATACGTCAACAAACTTTACCCAGTGCTGATTGAGGCGCGTGCCTGAAAATCTGGATGCGCTTCAGAAAGGAAGGAGTCTAAACCTTGAGAGAAAATCCGAAAGACTAGAGCAAGGATTGGACCGCAGCCACTCTGAACGCAAAACCAGTTGCCCATGCAGCACTTGGGCCCTGACTTCTTCAGCAGCATCCAATTACCCGCTCGTGCTGTCTCAGGCACTCTTCACGAAACGGCTTAGGACTAATGAACACTAGAGTATCTCGCGATTCAACAAGTGCTGTCAAGCCGCCAATATCTCAATCCATTGCACGGCAAGCGTATCTGAATTGCAACTAACGATTGAAGAGCACAGGTTTTAGTTCAAAGATAAGCCGTGGCGTATCAGCGCGCCGCCCTGGGCTGGGAACGCTGTTTCTTGCTTATGCCGCTTCGCAATGCTTATAATCAGTTACTTGGCGAAGAAACTGATAGAAGCCGTCCTCCAGGTATCGATCTTCGCGGCGTACACATTTTGATATCCCATCATTCCTGGAGCCTGAAGGTGAGCGTAAAAGGCATTATGCAGACACAACTAACACCCCTACGGATGTTCTTTCGCGATACTCCCATCATTCCCTCCGTTCGTAATGTCGATTATCTAGACCAGGCGATTGCCGCGCACGGCAAGATGGTCTATCTGCTAACGGGCGATCTGGAGAACTGCGAGGCTATGATCCAGAGAATCCTGGCCGGCGGCAAACTTCCTATTGTCAACCTGGACCTGCTCAATGGCTTCTCGCGCGACAAATATGCCGTGAACTACCTGAAACACTGCGGCGCGCGCGGAATCATATCTACACATTTAGACCCTCTGCGCCACGCGCACACAATCGATCTTTATGCTATTCAGCGGACCTTTTTGCTGGATAGCGGTGCGAAGAATACCATCACAAATCAGTTGAGAAATTCGCCTGTGGATGCGCTTGAAGTCCTGCCTGCCCCGGTTGCTCCGAAGCTGCTGAATAGCGTGCGAGCCATCTCGGCGGATATCCCGGTTGTGGGTGGAGGACTGATCTGGACCATGAAAGAGGCCGAAGAGCTTTTGTCGCAAGGCCTCGACGCCGTCTCTATCAGCAATCCCGAGATGTGGCTCAACTAGAGCCTATGACCACTTGAAGTCGTACCAATGCTGGGTGCCCCATCCTTGCCGGGTTTTTGTTCTTGCGGCAAGGGTGGGATACCACGACCCTGGCATTACAGAAACATTAAAAATGCTCTAGATTCGCGCATCATTCAATTCTCTCCGCGGTGTGCGGTGAGAGTTTCCACGTCATCGAGAGCAGCACAATTCCCAGCACGCACGATACCATAATCGCGTAAAGCGCGGCATTCCATCCATATCGGTCAACCAGCGAACCTATACCCTTGCCCTCTACCACACGCCCCAGGTAACCAAACAGCCCGATAAATCCAGCCGCGGTGCCCACAGCTTTCTTCGAGGTGAAATCCAGCGCGCTGACAACCAGCAACAAAATTGTCGGATAGACAAAGAACCCGATAACTCCGAATAAGACAAGGTCCAGCCATAACTTATTGTCGGGACTATATAAAAGCCCAACATAGGCAAAGAAAACAGGAATCATGCAGAGCATGCCGATCATTCCCCGGCGCCCCTTCATCTTATCGGACAGCCAGCCCATCAGAATCGTACTGAAGATTGCGGAAAACTCCAATGCCGCGGTGCTGACCCCTCCTTCGCCAAGGCTGGCGTGCTTGACCTCCTTCAGATAGGTCGGTCCCCAGTCGAGCATGCCGTATCTGGCGATGTATACAAAGAAATTTGCGAAGGCAAAAAGCCAGAGATATTTATTCTTCAAAATGTAGTTGACCAGCAAATCGCGAGTGCCCAGTTCCTTTTCGCAATCCGTATTGTCGCCGCTCGGGTAATCGTTGTGGTATTCCTCGATTGACGGAAGCCCTACCGATTGTGGTGTGTCCCTAAGTCGTATGAGGAGATAAATTGCGCAAATCATTGCCAGGATACCCGGAACGTAGAATGCCGAACGCCATCCGAGCATCACTGTGCTGTATGCGACAATAAGGCCTGTCAGTCCGCCTCCAACGTTCTGTGCGACGTTCCAGAATGCGAACTTGGTTCCTCTCTCGCCGATGCTGTACCAGTGGCCCAGGGAGCGGCCACAAGGCGCCCACCCCATGCTTTGCACCAACCCGTTCAAGCCCCACAAGGCCAGGTGCATCGGATAACTATGTACGCTCGCAAAAGCAAAATTGCATAAGGCGGTCAGCAGTAACCCCAAAGGCATAAAGTATCGCGGGTTACTCCGGTCAGACCATGCTCCCATAATGAATTTGCCAACGCCATAAGAGATTGCCGTAATGGCCAGCAGGTCACCAACCTGCCCTTTACTATAGCCAAGCGACTGTGCCATCTCCTTGGAGACCACAGGGAGATTGTTCCTGACGAGATAGAAAATGGCGTAACCAATAAAGGTGGATTCCATAATCTGCCAGCGCATTTTAGGATATAACTGTTTAACTTGTGCTTCGGGTAGCCTGGCAATATGCGGAGCCGGCTTAAGAAAAGGAAGGTTCCAACTCATGAATAACACCTCTGCATCTTCTGATGTTGCGATTGGATCAGAAAGAACTAAATGGCCGAGCGCTCAGGCTATCCCCGACAGTCATGGCTTCCCATGGACTCGCAGGCTCTCTGGCGTGAAGTCGCTATTCAGCAGGTTTGGAGATGAAGTGAGATAATAAGTCCGAATTCCAGGGTATCTTTCCTGCACTAGCAGCAGCGTGCGGAAATCAAAACTCTGGACATCAGCGCGCTCCTCCATGTGATAAGCCTGAATAAAGCCACATAGCGTCTCAACGAACTCCTCCGGGCTCACTGTTTTGTTGGGCGTAAAGTCCGACGGCAGAAGCTTCCCGGCCGCCTGCAACTCGGTCTCGGTCTGCGCCCTCTCCCTAGCCTCCATCTTTGCAACAGAGTAGCCCACGGGCAATATCTTTGTTTCAAGGTTGAAGTGGACCCGCTCTGCCGTGCGTGCGCGCGCAGCAGCATCCGGGGATGACTTCCCCGCACCGCTCCTGTACCAGCGCGCGTAAAAGTCTACGAAGCGAAACAGTTGCGCCACATTGGTTGGCGCATAGGGGCTGATCATATGTTCCTGTGCTGCAAAGGCAACACTGACCGGCGATAGCGCCAGATCGTTCTTCTGGTCCGGGCCGAAGTGCAGTTTATCGCAGATGAACTGCCGCTGCGCATAGGCCATGGAGATGTCTTGAGTATAGACGCGATTCTCAAGCGTATACGGTTGACCGTCGGCGCGACGACAGGATTGCGGATTGAGGAACTGGTCATGCCAAATCAAGGACTGGTGGTCGTTCGTCACTCCAGTGTCGGTCTCGATTGAGTTGATCCCGTTGTCCAAACCCGCTTCAAACGCGGGCAGGGTGTTCTCCGGACGCAATCCACGCCCACCGCGGTGACCTTCCGCGTCGATGCCGTTCAAATACGCGAGTTGCACTGCATCGCCGGCAGCCTTCTTTCGCGCTTCTTTCAGCACTGCGGCCAGAAGATCAGGACGGTCTGAAATGATTCCATCCACATGCTGAGCGAGAAGCGCACGCATGGTGTCCGTGTCGTCAACCGTCCAAGGCACTACGGCAAACCCGGCGGTCTGCATGGACTTGACATTCACAATCGCCGTCGGCTCCAGCAATGTTTCCTTTGCTGGAGAAAGCGCCGGGATGAATCGGTTCTTATGCTGTTTGGCATGGGCGGCGGCTCGCGTCATCAAGACAAGAAAGGGGTCTTTCGTCATCGGAGAAACACTGGCCTCCTGCGCAATACAACCCAACTCACACAGCAGGAAGAACGCGCAGAGAATCGCCGTCAGGCGACAGATTCTGGACATCGCCTTTTCGCTGAACGTGTTCACTGAGCAGTTGTTACTAATCATTTTCTCAAGCATGAGAATATCTCCATTGATACGAAAGATAGAACACAAAATGCGGAACGCTGTCACGGCCAGAGCAAGACAACTTGTTCATGCCGTTTCGCCTTCCTCATACACATAGCCTTTTGCAAGTTCCACGAAGCTGGCCAAATCCTTTGCCTTCCAGTCTTCGCTTCTCTGTAATTCCCTGGCCAAAAGATTCGCTACCACAGGCGCAGCTTCAATTGCTGCTCGCGCATCAAGAAAAAGAGCGCGCGTGCGCCGGGCGAGAACATCCTCCACGGTTTGCGCCATTTCATAGCGCGCCGACCACACAACCTCGCGCAGGTGAAAAGGAAGGCGCGGGTGAAGAACCGCATCCAGGCTGGCATCCTCGCTTGAAAGCGCGTGAAGCATGGGCAGATCCGATCCATACACGCATTCCCACGCGGATGTCGTTGCGGCGGAATCAGCAGCCCATCCGTGCAGCTTCAACTCCAGCGTCCGCGATGGCCGTATGGGAAGCGAAGCAACCTCGCAAGCACGATCGATGGTGTCCTGCCCCATGCGCCGGTAGGTAGTCCACTTTCCTCCTGTAACTGTGACCAGCCCGGATTGCGAAACCAGGATTGTGTGGTCTCTGGACAACTGCGACGTTTTACCGCCGCCTTTGCGAACCAAAGGCCGCAGGCCGGACCAGACGCTCAGTATCTCCGCGGCTTCAGGCTTACGGCCAAAGTAGCGGGTAATATGATCAAGAAGAAATTTCTTTTCCGACAGAAGCGCCCGCGGTTCGGTGGACGCGTGATCAACGGACTCATCCGTGGTCCCAACGATGGTGGCGCCGTGCCAAGGGATCGCGAAGAGCACCCGGCCATCAGCCGTCTTGGGAATCATGAGCGCGGTATCTCCGGCCAGGAAGGAATGAGGCAGGACAAAATGCGTTCCCTGACTCATCGCGATCAAAGAGCCATGCGCAGCGCCATCCATGGCAAGAATATCCTCGGAGCAGACTCCGCAGGCATTAATCAGCACCTTTGCCTGCAGGTCAAAGACAGCGCCGTCTTCCCGGTCTTGCGCCTGAATGCCGATCACCTTGCCGCCGTGCCGCAGAAGGCCAGTTGCTTTTACATAGTTGATTGCGGTGCCGCCAAGGTCCTGAAAGGTGCGCAACAGAGAGATAGCATAGCGAGCATCGTCAAACTGCCCATCGTGATAGAGAATGCCTCCGCGAAGGTCGTCTGCAATAAGTCCCGGCAGCCTTTCCAGAGTGTTTTTCCTGGATAGAAACTCTGACCGTCCAAGCGACAACCTGCCTGAGAGCAGTTCATAAACCTTGAGACCAAAACCATAGTACGGGAGCGAGAGGTAGCTGTAGGCCGGGACGACGAAGGATAAGTCGTGGCACAGGTGCGGCGCGTTCCTCAACATATGGCCGCGCTCCCGCAAGGCATCCACAACAAGCGTGATATTAAGCTGCTCGAGATAGCGAACGCCGCCATGCACGAGCTTTGTGCTGCGGCTTGAGGTTCCCTTGGCAAAGTCGAATCGCTCGACCAGAAGTGTGCGATAGCCACGCGAGGCAGCTTCAACCGCGGCGCCCAAGCCGCTTGCGCCACCGCCGATCACCAGCACATCCCACGGCTCCGTTTGCTGGCCAAGCCGATGCAGAATCTCCGCTCTCATTGTCATGTCTGTAACTCTCCGCTCGCTTCCCAGCCTTTGCAGAATGAAGAAGGATGGGGCTTGGCATCTCAGTAACTGTGAAAAATCTCTTGAAGGATATGTTTTCCGGCCAAATTTCTCCCCTGCACGCCTTTTAGGGCGTGCTTCCATGATCTGAATCGTTGTGAGTCCAATTTCGTGGCTGAACAGCCCGGGCCGCCTTGAAGGCGAAAGAACTGAATTAAAAGTGTGCCAGCCACTCAGAGTGGCTGGCACATAAGTTTCGTGCAAGTTAGTAAATGATCTTCAATCCAAACTGAACGATGCGCGGCTCAAAGGTGCCGGTCATTGTTCCGCCACCGATGCTGGTGGGCGCGGAAGTGTTGTTGTCAGTACCGGAAACGGTGCCGCCGCCCGAGCCGCCCGGCAAGTACAGGTTGGTATGGTTGAAGATGTTATAGAGCTCTGAGCGGAACTCCACCTTAACCCTCTCGATGGGAGTGTTGAACTTCTTGTTGAAGTCCAAATCCGTCTCGTAGAAAGGCATCGTGCGACCATAGTTCTTGGGCAAGTTGCCAAACGGACTCGAGATAGTGCCGCCGGCGAGAAGGGCGCTGCCGGTGGTATAGGTTGAAGGCAGCGTCAAGGCATTCGCGTTGACATATTGAACGTATCCGTTGGCGAGCTTCACCTTCCCCTGGGTATAATGTGCTCCGGGAACGAGGTTGGGGCGGTAGAGACTCATGCCGCGCCAGTTCTGGCTAAGCATCGGCGACACTTGATTCACCGAATTCGGCGAATACGTCAGATTGAAAGGCGTACCACCCTGAACGGTGTTGATGCCGCTGATCTGCCATCCACCAATCAGGACATTTACCAGGCTGTTGCTTCCGGCCAGATAGCGTTGTCCCTTTCCAACCGGCAGTTCATAAACAAAGCTGGTTACATTGGCGATCGGCAGGTTGTAGTCCGATTGGCCGTAGTCGGCGTTGAGGTCATATCCGTTCTGCGGGTCTGGCGTGTTGGCCTCGAGAGTAGACGAGGCATTATCCAGCGCGTGCGACCATGTGAAGGAGTTCAGCAAGGTCAAGCCGGCCACAAAACGCTGCTCGTAGCGAGCCTGCAGCGAGTGGTAGTGCGACTTGAAGCCATTCAAAGCCTCGGTAATATCGCCGTTGTTAAAGGAGTTTGCGGGATTGTTGAGCAGTGTTCCTCCCCAGTTCGGGAAAGGACGAGCCCAATTGTTGGCCGGGTTCTTTTGGTTGGCGTTGATGAAGCCCTGCAGATGAACGCCATGGTTGCCCACATAGGCAATGTCAATCAGTATGTTCTTGGCCAAGGTCTTCTGTACGCTCAGGAAGTAGCTCTCGGCGTAGCCATCCTTGGTGTCTTTGGGGATATAGTCGATGTTGTCGGTGCCTGCGCTGAAGGTCGTGGCCAGCCCCGTGGGATAGCCAGCCGACAGTCTCTGGAAGCCAGTAGTGGCCGTGGACGACGGGTTGGTTACCGAAGTAAACATCGCGTTGGGAGCGTTGATGGCCAGCATGTTGCCCGAACCAGCGCGCCAGTAGTGGATAAAGCTACTGCCGTAGCCGCCGCGGATTGCAATGTTAGGCGTCAGCGCATAGGCAAAGCCAAGGCGCGGAGCATAGTCGCCGAGCGCGGGATTGACCAGAGTCTTGCCGTAAACGCCGCTGCCGCTATAGGGAGCAATGCACGGAGCTGTGCCGCACAGCGGGGAGGATGAGGAATTGTACCCCGGTGTCAGCGTCAACATGGTTCCCGTTGACGGGTTGAAGTTGGAGAGGGCGTTGTTCCGTTCCGAGTAAGGCGAACCATACTCCCAGCGCACACCTAGATTCAGGGTCAGCTTGGAGTTGATCTTCCAGTCGTCCTGAGCGTACATGCTTTCCATGTTTTGGTGCAGGTGAGTGATCCAGTAGGTCGACAGCGAATAGGCGCTGCTTGTTCCGAAGAGGAAGTCAGCCCAGTATGTGTCGGCGACTGCGCTTGTGCCGGTGGGGCAATTGGCAGCGTTGGAAACTCCTCCGACCGTCCCGGGGCAAACGCTGTAGCCTTTACCGAAGGTGAAGGAACCATAGAGCGGGTTCGAGTCCTCCACTTCCATCCAGATGTACTCATACTCATAGCCGAACTTGAGCGAGTGCTTGCCCTTGACCCAGGAGAAGTTGACCTTGGGGTCCATCACCGACGGGTTCTGCCACTGCGGATTGGTGCTCTGACGGCCGAAGGAGCTAAAGCCGCCCGAGATGGCCATCGAAGGCAGGCCGCCCGAAACGCCGGCAATGGTTGGCAGGCCCGGAATCGCGCCTGATGGGAACGAACTGTCGCCGATTGCGAACGTCCACTTGCCGGCCTTGGTGCCGGATAGCGCAAAGCGGGCATCGACAACCTTGTTGCTGCCCATGGCATGGGTGTAGCCGAGCGAAGCCTGCCGATCGTGAATCAGGATTTCGCCGTTGGTCTGCATATCTATCGGCTCGGGCAGGAGGTTAAAGTTCTTGCCTGTCTCCTTGCGATCGCTGATTTTCAGGAACCAGGAGGTCCTGTCGCTCTGTTGGAAATCCATGCGAAGGTCGCCCTTGTCTGCGTGATCGGTGAAGGGCTGATTCAAAGCGCAGTTGCTCGTGGCCACGCCTGATCCGGCTAAGCCGGCTGTCACCGTGCAATTGCCAGGCAGAGCGGTCGCGTACAACCCAGCGATTTTCTTGGCAGTCGGGTCAATGTCAGGATTGTTGAGAATCGACGTACCCGCCGGCAGGTAGGTGCCCGGTGCCCACGGATCCTGCACAGCAACGGCCAAAATTCCATTGAGCTCGTTGGTGGTGGGAACTGTATCAACCACGGTAGGCGTGAGCGTCTGGCGGAATCCCTCGTAATCGAGGAAGTAGAAGAACTTGTTCTTGATGATCGGCCCGCCGAAATCCGCGCCGAACTGATTGCGATTGAAGGCCGGCTTGAAAAACGGGTACTGCTTGCCAGTGATGGCATTGATGGAAACTGGCTTGATGTAGCCGAACGCGTTCAGATCTGTATTGCGAAGGAACTCATAGAGAGTGGTGTGGAATTGATTGCTGCCGCTCTTGGTAGCAACGTTGATGGTGGCGCCGGAGGAGCGGCCGTACTCGGCGCTCTCATTGTTGGTCACCACTTCAAACTGGGCGATGGAATCGGGCGGAGGCGCGATGATCTGGTTGTCGAAACCCTGGTTGCTCTCGCCGTAGGCATTGTTGTCCATGCCGTCCAGCATAAAGTTGTTGAACATGCTGCGCTGGCCGTTGACGTTAAACGATCCGGCGCGCGTCAGGCTGGTGACCGCGGTGGTCGTCGCATCGGCTGGCGCAGGACGCGCGCCGGTGACGTAATCCACCAAGTCGGAATAGTTTCTGCTAACCAGTGGCAGAGCTTCAGTTTGGGCCTCGGTGACCGTCTGGCCACGCTGGCTGGATTCGGTTTCAAGTTGGAGCGTAACACCTGTGACTTCGACTGTGGTCTGTGCTGTGCCGATCCTCATGATCAGGTCGATGCGGACACGCGAGCCGACCGAGATGGTGATCTCTTTGGCAACGGCATCGGCAAAACCGGTAGCCTTCGCTGCCACTGTATAGGTGCCAAAGCGAAGGGACGGGACTTCATAGTCGCCCGCGCCATTCGACGTAACGTTGGTGACAATTCCGGTCGCATTGTTGGTGACCGCGACGTTCACGTTGGGGATCGCGGCTCCACTGGAGTCGTGAATGGTTCCCACCAGGCTTCCATTCTCATACTGGGCAAAGGCTCCCAGCGCCGGGAGAAACAACAAGAGCGCCAAGCCCAGGCGTATCCACCCGGAAAGGCTCGCTCGTTGTCCCATATACCTATTCATCGAAATCATATTGCCTCCCAAAGATTCTGTATCACAATTGCCTTCCAAACATTCTTAACCATCGCAGTTAAGGCTCTGTTAAGGCTCTGTTAAAGCTCCCCAAGAATACGGTCAAGGCTTCTAAAAAAGAAAAATCCACCCCCAAATAGTTACCAGCAGTCCCCCCGGCGAGCGTTGGCACTCAACGGACAGGCGTGGTTTCGCATTTGGCGGTGGATTTCTCTTGTTCCTCTTCCGCGTAAGCAACCTAGCAATTCTGCACTACGAGTGTCAAGGAAAAACTGGCTTGGTTCGGGCCTTCCCGGGAAACTGGCCGTCAATCGGAAACAGCCAGCTCTCCGGCGACAGGCTGCAACTGTCTCTGCATCTATGGTTTCCGACATCCTTGATGTCCACGACTTGGATTCCACGGTGCTCAACTCACTGCTCCTTCACTGTTTGAGCTATCTCACTGCTTCTCAGCCCTGTTATCGATCTATCTTCGGGTAACAAAGAGACCGTCCCGGAAATGCTCCAATTGCCACGCTATGCGTTCTGCACTCCAAGGCGATTGTCCATACTCCGCGTCTCTATTCCGTATCGGGATTGGGCAGGATGATGTCGCGAACCATGCCATTCATCTCGGCGCAGGAGGCGATAAAGCCGCGCAAAGTCCTCCGGGTGGCGCCAAAGCTGTCAAACTCCTCATGGGATAACCCGTTCTCGGTGTAGGCGCGCTCGAAGTCGGGAAACTTCTTCAGCAATGTTTCCACGATCCGGGCGCCGACCGGCTTGTCCACCCGCGGCGTCACTTCAATATCGCTGGCGTTGAAGCGCCGCTGCCAGGCGC
>Ga0182027_10001950_pt1 | contig 33668 bp, 32 predicted proteins | sample 712E1DmetaG_FD_121300 | JGI IMG/M metagenome (GOLD analysis project Ga0182027, IMG submission 121300) | Permafrost microbial communities from Stordalen Mire, Sweden - 712E1D metaG (Illumina Assembly) | ecosystem: Environmental > Terrestrial > Soil > Wetlands > Permafrost | place: Sweden...
CCTGGTTGATGTCGCCTTTGCAAAGGATAAGTTGGCATGTTATCAAAAAGTGGCTTGCTTGATAGAAGCTATGGCGGGAGACTAATTTAAATGAAAAGCGGACATTAACTCAAAAACGCGCCGATCCACCTATTTCAAATATGCCATCTTTGTCAACATCTCCAAAAATCACAGCTGTAGTGTTTCCTGTAATGCCCAAAATCCCAACACTGTCTTTTGTAGCTTTTAATATCAAGAATCGTGGTGGTAAGGGCCTCTCGTTTATAGTTAAAATATAGACATAATCTTTTCCGCTTCGTCCTTCGGTAAAAATATGCCCAGGACTTCCTTCTAATTCCAGTTCTTTATCGCTATATTGAAGAATTAATTTACCTTGTCTGTAAACTTCTGCTTTATTCCAATAAGGTACTTCGGGATCCGGCGTACCAGATAGCACCACCGAATCCTTACTGATTTTGCCATGGTAAAAACTATTTTGGAAAATTCGTTGACTATCATTTGCTAATGTAAGACAAACTAAAATTAAGAGAAATTCTAAACAATTTAATATTCGCATCATTTTTATTCTTTCAACCTTTTTAAAATTACTGATCATCCGCATCCGCTGGTGTTGAAAATATATTTACAATTGTATTCCATTTTCAATAGTCTTATTTAATGCAAGTAATGGACAACAATGTGTGGAACTATTTCACAAAAAATTAAAAATAAAAACAAAGTAGCTCCTTCAAAAAAAGAAAAATCTCGATCAATTTTATCCCATAAGACTCTGGATACTAAGTATAACCCAATCAATAAAAATAGGCTCGCATTTAAATATGCTTCTAATCCAGAAGGATGAAAAATGAAACCGCCTGTTTTACCTAAAATAAAAGTTCGTATGCTTGTAATTATTCCTAAAAGTCCCAAACAAAACCCCGGAATATTTCCTCGATGCCAATACAACTTCATTTAATTCTCTTTAGTTAAAAATTGACTCGTTTGATCTTTTTTTTCTAATTATTTGCCGGCAAAGTATTTGTTAAAGTTTGATCTGGAACTGCAAAATTTGACACGTTTGGCATTTGCAATAAGAGCGGTTTGGGAGAACTACTAAATGAAGAAAAATCCAATCCATTTTCTCCAATTTCATGAATAGCTTCCAAACTTTTTTCACCAAAATCAATTCCAGATGAAAAAATATCCATTCCAGGAATAGTTGTCATTGCTATTGATAGCATTGAGACATCAATCCATCTAGATAGAATATTGCCTGTAAAAGTCCCTAAAAAGAATGATTGTATTGGATGTTCTTCAAACTTCGCGACCCAGTTTCCCGCTGCATCATAAAACATATCGACTTCCGAAACAAGCGTTCCTCTGTCGGGTGCGGTAGGATCAGTAACAAGCGATTCCAATTCGTTCCATTTTGTCGGATCGTATCCGGTAAGGGCCGATTGCGAGATCTTGTTTTTTGTCAAAATAAAAGGCTTTTGAATTGTTCTTTTTGTGTCTGAATTAAAATAGGAAAACCCGTTTTCATTGTCAACACTTTTTAGTAATTATTTTTTATTTAAACTTGATTTTCGCTAAAAACCACCTAGTATATGATCCGGCGCAACCGCCAAAAAAAGCCATTCTTCCTCTTCAAGAATTTTTTGAAAGGAAGAATGGCTACAAAGCTTACAATAAAACGGTTGCTTACTTCACCATGCACATCGTTGCATACGCATTGCCGCCGATGCGCCCGGAAACCATGTATAGTCCCGCGTGAAGCTGGGTCCTACCCAAAGACAGGTAATTCTTTCCCGCGGCCAATTTGCCGCTTGAGCGACCGGCGCGCGCGCCTTTCAAGTCGAATACGCTTAAATCGTAGTCGGCCGCGGACGCAAACGTCAGCGCAATGCCCATGGCCCCCCCCTGGCGCACGATTGACATCGGACAGGTCATGGAGGAAACGGTCTCCAATGAGCCGTCCGTCGACCTGGCCTGGATAACGCCGACGATTCCCGAACACACCGACACGGTTTTACTCAATGTCAAGGCAGAACTGTCCGACGAGCCGCCCACCAGGACTTGGATGTTCCCGTTTTCCGCCACCCAAGTGGACTGCGTGGAGTCCCAATAGGCAATGTCCTTATAGAGCAGCGGTATGGTAACGGTGGTCGTCGCGCCGGCAGCGATATTTACCCGGCTGAACCCGCGAAGCTGCTTATTGGGCCGGGGGACCGCAGAGCCCGGATACTTCACGTAGAGCTGCACCACTTCGTCTCCGGCGAGCGTGCCGTTATTGGTGACGTCGACGCTTACGTTCATTGAGCCCTGGCACAGGTTGGCGGAGCTTGTCGTGAGATTTGCGTAAGTAAATGTGCTGTAGCTTAAACCATAGCCGAAGGGAAATAGCGGCGTACCCGTGAAATACATATAGGTCCGGCCTTTAGTAATATCATAGTCCGTCATCGTGGGAAGATCGGTAAGCGACCGAACCCAGGTCTGGGTGAGCCTGCCCGCGGGATTATAGTCGCCGAACAAAACGTCGGCCAGGGCGTCTCCGGTTTCCTCGCTGCAATGGGTCATGTGAAGGATAGCGGGAAGGCTGTCCTTTTCCCAGGTAATTGCATAGGGAAAGCTGCTGATGAGCACGAGAACGGTTTTAGGGTTCGCGGCATGGACCTGCTCGATCAAGGTCTCTTGGGCCGGGTTGAGAGTGATCTTTTTTCTGTCAATGCCTTCCTTGCCTTCGCTGGAATCCGTACATACTCCCCAGCCGGCGGCGCAGGTCGGATGGTTCCCCGCGAAAACGATGGCCACGTCCGACGCCTTCGCCGCATTGACCGCCGCGCTATTGGTATTGTCCGCCGCATAGGTCACGGTGACGCCCGTTCCTACCTTGGATACGATTCCGGCGTGCGGAGTAATTTTGTACGGAGGAGTTCCGCCATACCAATCGATGGTTACCGAGTCGGCGATCGCGCCGATGACCGCGATGGATTTTATGGTGGCTTTATTGAGGGGAAGCGTGCTGTTCGTATTCTTAAGGAGAACAATGGATTTCTGCGTGACTAGCCTGGCGATTGCCTTGGCCGAATCGCTTGTCCAGGGAGTTCCAGTGATTGACTTATAGGGTACGCTTCCCGCGGGATCGAAATCACCCAAGCGGGCGCGAATGCGCATGGTATTTCGTATAACGGTATCGACGTCGGTTATCGTCATGTTCCCGCCCGAGAGCGCGTCGGCCGGGGAAGTCCCGAAAGAAGAGCCGTCGTCGAAGGCGCTTATGGTCCCGATCTTTATGGCTGCGGCGCATTTTTGGGCCATGGTGGTAAGAGTGCCTGTGGGCGACGCCGACGACATGGACAGATCCATGTTGTCCGAACACACGGCGCCGTCCCACTTCCAATCTTGCCGGGTCATTTTGTGTATCGCGGAGCTAAAAATGCAATCAAAGCCGTTGACCCTGTTGTAGGCGGTCATGTAGCATTGGGCAGGTCCTTCCAAAAGCGCTATTTCAAAAGATTTGCCGTAATACTCCCTCATAAGCCGCATATTGAAATTTGAGGAGGAATTCATTCGATTGTCTTCATTGCTGTTTGCCATCACGTGTTTGCACATGGACTCAAGCATAAAATACTTTGGGTTAGTCCCGCGAAAACCCTGGATCAGCGCCGCGGCCATTTTCCCTACCAGAAAAGGCTCCTCGCCGTAGCATTCCTCGGTCCGGCCCCATCGCGGATCGCGGCCGATATCCGCATTCGGGGCCCTAATCAGAAGTCCGAACTTGCCTGCATTATTACTGGCCCGCGCTTCGAGTCCGATCTCAGCGCCCGCTTGCTGCATGATGTTCACGTCCCATGTTTCTCCTAATCCATAGGCCTGACAAAATTGCGTAGCGGTATAGGATCCCCCGCCATTTCCCCCCGAACCAAGACCGTGCAGCCCTTCGGAATAATAAGTAAATGCGTTTAGTTGTAACCGGGAAATGGCCGGCTCGCGTTCAGGAAGTAGTGAGATCTTCTCAGCCTGGGTCAGCAAAGAGTCGATGTTATTGACCCTCGTTTCAATCGGCAAGTTGGGGTTTTGAAACGGGTATTGATAGGTCTGGGCAGTAGTTCTTAGAGGCAGGAATAATGCGAAACCAATGAAAACCCATAAAAACCGACTGCTCGCGATAAAACGAAAAGCTGTTTTGTCCACGATATTTTCCCTCCTGTAAATGAAAAAGGATGTTTAATCGATTAAATTGAAAAGATTTCAAATTCGGAATATTGGCAAAAGAAATTTTTTACTAAACAAACATTCACTATGATAATATAACACTTTTTTTTGATCATGGGGCTTTTTTTACTAAACTCGATAGTGGATAATAAGATAAATCGGTTTTTGGCCGCTATTTTTGTATATATTTATAGAAAGACGCATGAATAGTAATTGAATTAAAACACTCCGTATGAATTTGAACATGAAACAATTTTCTCAAAAAAACGCACTCCCCTTTGCACTAAGGCTTTTAATTGGAACTCTGCTCTCCCTTTCGTGCTTGGTCGTTCCAACGTGGGCCATGGTTGGGGGCTGGCAATTTTCCTGGAGTGATGAATTTAACGGCCCTTCGGTCGATACCTCGGTTTGGGGCTACGAAACCGGGTATAGCATCCGAAACCAGGAATTGGAAAATTATACGACCAGGCCCGATAATTCCCGCATCGATAATGGCAGCCTTCTGATCCAGGCGCTGCGCGACAATTATAACGGACATGAATATTCCTCCGCAAGCCGAAGGACCATGAATAAAAAATCCTGGCTCTATGGAAAATTCGAAATGCGGGCCCAAATAGACATTCGACAGGGTAGTTGGCCCGCATGGTGGTGGCTTCCCAATACGGGAGGGTGGCCCAAGGGCGGGGAAATCGACATGATGGAGTTTTATCAGGGCAAATGCCTTTTTAACGTCATGGACGGTAACGGAAAGTGGCAATCGCCGACACGGACCGTTGAATCGCTTGGTGGAAGCCTTTGGGCCTCTAATTTCCACGTTTGGACCTGGGTGTGGGACTCCACGAAAATCGATTTGTCGCTCGACACGACGCTCATAAACCACTACCCCTTGTCTAATGCCGACGGCACCGGTCCGGGCGGCGCAAATCCGTTTCGCAGCCCCGGCTATATGCTTGTCAATCAGGCCATAGGCGGAATAAACGGCGGAGACCCTTCGGGAACCACTTTTCCCATCAATTACCGCATCGATTGGATCCGCGTGCATACCTGGAGTAACGCCGCCGCCTATACGCTGACGGTCAATGGCGGTGTGGGAAGCGGCCCGTATGTGCCCGGAACGAAGGCCTCCATTGTCGCCATGCCTCCGGCGGGGCAGGTATTTGACAAATGGGTAGTAGGCACGGGCGCCCCCGCTATCGACAGCGTAAACGCAGAGTCGGCGATTTTGACCATGCCCGCTTCCGACGCGAGTATTACCGCGACATACAAATCGTCGGGAAATATGGTCATGTATTCGGCCGGACAGCTTTCGGACGTCACCCAAAGGTCCCGCGAAGGGACCGTGGATATTTTCAGCGCGAGCGGATCGCTTGTAAAAAAAGTCACGGCGACCGATGTTTACGAAAACAAGAAGGTCTTAGCTTCGCTTTCATCGGGAATATATTTTTTCCGTGTTTCGGATGTGCCTTCCAAAAACCCGCGTTACGTGACGGGTACACTACTATGGCGAGGGAAGTAAAAAAAAGAGGATAATATAATGCATTCTATTCCAAGCAACCGGCCGAAGGTTTCCATCGTTGTTTTTTCGTTCCTCATTATCGCAACGGTAAACGGCGTTTTTGCCCAGAGCTTTCCGCGCAAGGACCTTCGCTTCACCGATAACTGGAAGTTTTACCTCGGCGACGCCGCCGGAGCGCAGGCCACAAGCTTTAGCGACGCCTCATGGACGCCCGTATGCCTGCCGCACACCGCGCGCATCGAATCGGCGATATCCCACGGCAGTTGGGACTATTACCAGGGTTACTATTGGTACCGAAAATCCTTCTTGCCCGACACTTCATGGAAAGGGAAAAAAGTTTTCCTGGAAGTGGAAGCCGCCATGCAAGTAAGCCAAGTCTACGTAAACGGCGTCCTTAAAATGACCTACTATGGCGGATACAACCCGTTTACCCTCGATCTCACCGGAAATCTCGTTTACGGGCAGACCAATGTCATCGCCATGCGCATCAACAACGCCGCAAGCACGCAATGCTCGCCCGGGGCGGAACATCGCGATTTTTACTATTACGGCGGATTGTACCGATATGTCAATATTCACGTGACCGATTCGTTGCATATAACCGACGCCGTATACGCGAACATCCCCGGGGGCGGCGGCGTGTTCGTGACGTATCCGGCGGCAACCGCTTCATCAGCGACGGTCCAGGTAAAGACCCATGTCCTTAATGAGTCCGCGTCGGCCCGCGCCTGCATGCTAACGACTTCGATCATCGACTCAAACGGGGCCATAGTTCAAACCCTCTCCGCGACACAAAGCATTGCCGCCGGAGCGGATTATTCCTTTACCCAGAGTTTTACGGTGAGTAGTCCGCGGCTGTGGAGTCCCCCGGCGCCTAATCTCTATACGGTACGCTCCCAGGTTTTCGATAATACGCGTCCCGCCGATCAGGTAAGTACCACCATCGGCATCCGCAGGATCGCCTTTTCACGAACGAGCGGTCTGCAAATCAACGGGGTTAAACTCACGAGCATCGGGGCTAACCATCACCAGGACTATGGGGCCATCGGCGGCGCGGTCCCGGTTTCGGGCCAATACCGCGACGCGCTACGGCTTAAGGAGGCGGGAGTAAATTTCGTCCGGCTCTCGCACTACCTCCAAAACCCGGCTTTTCTTGACGCGTGCGACAAACTCGGCATCACGGTCCAGGCAAGCCTCGTGGGCTGGCAATGGACCCCCGGCTACGACAGCGCGACTTTCACGGCCAATTTGAAACGCGATTTACGCACCATGGTCCATTATTACCGCAATCATCCCTGCGTCGTCATGTGGGAAAGCGCCATGAACGAGAGCGTTCCTCCGGCGCCCTGGTGCGATTCGGCGCAGGCAATAGCCCACGCGGAATACCCGGGCGACCAAATGTATACGTGCGGCCAGGAAAGCAACCATATCTTCGATATCTGGCAGGCCGCGGTGCAACAGAGCGGCCGCACGGACCAGGGAAACGCTAAGCCGCAGGCGATTTCGGAATTCGGTCACTGGGAATACGGCGGATTTACCTACGACAGCACCTCCAGTAACCAACCGCGCGCGATCGGCGAAGAAGGCATGCTGCAGCTCGGAAGCAACCAGGCCGACGCCATGAGCAAAGACCATGCGCTGTCGTGGCTTTCGGTCGACGCTCTGTGGGTGTACAATGAAACGTTCGGGTTCGATTCGTATCACAATTCCTTGTGCGGCGGGGGCATGGTCGACGTATTCCGCATCCCGAAATTCAACTATTATTTTTTCCAAAGTCAACGCGACCCGACCGTTATCGTTCCGGGAATAAGCTCGGGACCCATGGTGTTTATCGCCAATTTCTGGACATCCTCGTCGCCACGGTCGGTCAGGGTCTACAGTAACTGCGCGCTGGTGTCGCTGTATCGAAACGGCGCCCTGGTCGCAACACAGTCGCCGGACAACACGTATCCCAACATACCGCATCCGCCGTTTACGTTTACCGTTCCCACATTCTCGGCCACCGACAGTTTGCGGGCGAATGGATTGATCGGCGGCGTGGTTAAAGCAACCCACCTGGTGAAAGCTCCAGGAACCGCGGCCTGCGTGGCGATGCGCCTCGACACGGCCAATATGCCGCTTTTGGCCGACGGCGCGGACCTCGCCATAGCCTATGCCTCGATCGTCGACGCGAACGGGACGGTAGCGCCGACGGCCGTCAACCCCGTGACCTTTACCGTGAGCGGGCCGGGCAAAATCATCAGCGGCGACGGCAATCCCACGGCCGCCGTGGCCGGCATTGCCACGGTATATGTCCAGACGCAGTACAATATGCCCGGAACAATCATCGTCACCGGATCGGCCGCAGGCCTCTGCCCCGGCTCGGATACGATGCGGTCCATCGCGCCGCCATCCGATATTTCCACGGCGGCCCGTTTCCCTGCCGTCTTTACGGCGCAAAAGCGCCATGGCGTGACCCTGGCCCAGTACGGCAATCAAATCGCCGTTTCCGTTTCGGCCGAACCGGCGGAAAGGGCGGCAAAACCGCGACTGTATCTTTACACTATGCAAGGAAGGCTCGTTCATGGCTTTGACGTCAGGCCCGGAGTTAAAACCCTGGTGTCGGTTAACAATTACGCATCGGGAATATATTTCGGGAAGTTATCGGTCGGCGAAGAAGAATACTGCCTGCGCATCGTTTCGGTCAGGCCTTAGGAACGCCATTTTTCTCGGGGGATTCGACCTATGCGCTTTAATCCGGTTCTCGCGATTGCAATGGCGCTCTGCGGGGGCGCTCTGTTTCAGGCCTTTCCGGCCGCCGCAAACCTCCAGCGGCTTGAGCTCCAGGACTCCTTAAAAATTGCGAATGTCTGGTCGGGCGATCCGGTCGATTTTTCGTTTGTCGAGCGGGGCGACAGCCAGTACGTGGCCTATTACGACACGCTTCGGCGCATGACCGTGGCGCTCCGGGCAGTGCAATCAAAATCAGTGCGACAGGTCAACCTTCCTTCGACCGTGGGCTGGGACAGCCATAATTACATTGCAATGGCCCTGGATAGTCTTGGGTTTATCCACGTCAGCGGCAATATGCATGCCGCGCCCCTGGTATACTTCCGTTCCACCGTGCCTTTTACTATCGACAGCATCAAGACCGCAAGCATGGTGGGTTCTCAGGAAACCAGCGTTACGTATCCGGTTTTTTTCAACGGGCCCTCCAAGCAACTAGTGTTCATGTACCGCGACGGTTCGAGCGGCAACGGCAATCAAATATTCGACACGTGGACAATGTCCACTAAAAAATGGTCACGGCTCTTCGACCAGCCCCTTTTCGACGGCCAGGGCCTGCGAAACGCCTACATGGGCGGCCCGATTCCCGGGCCCGACGGTTATTATCATGTTTACTGGATGTGGCGGGAAACCGCCGACGCGGCCACGACCCACGACGTGAGCTACATCCGAAGCAAGGACCTTGTCAACTGGGAAACGGTCAAGGGCGTAAAGCTTACGCTTCCCATAACGCTGTCAACGCCGGGCGTTCTCGTGGACTCGATACCGCAGCATGGCGGGCTGATTAACCGGGGGGCGATCGGGTTCGATTCGCAAAACCGGCTCATTATAACGTATCACAAATTCGACGCGAGCGGCTACACGCAACTTTACAATGCCCGGTGGGAAAGCACGCAATGGAAAATTTATCAAACCAGTAACTGGGCCTATCGCTGGGACTTCGGCGGCACGGGCACGCTCGTCATGAATATTACCTTCGGCCCCGTCGTTTTAGAACCCAATGGCAGCCTGACGCAATCGTATTATCATATCCAATACGGCACGGGCATTTGGCAACTTGACGAGACAACCTTAAAGCCGATATCGGTCATAGGAACAAGCCTGTGGCCCGCATCCCTTGAGCCTGCGCAGCATACGGGCATGGATGTGCACTGGCTCAAAAGCTCCGGCGTCATCAGCCTTGCCGGGTCTTTCTTCGTTTCCACTTCTACCCCGAGTAAAGACCCTTCCGTGGTCTACGCTCTGCGTTGGGAAACGATGCCCGAAAACCAGGACCAACCCCGATCGCCGATTCCCGCGCCCACGCCTTTGATGCTGTATAAATTTAAAGATCCGAATGTCGTCACGTCAATCACGGAGATGGTTGGCGGCAATCGGTCGGACGGACCTCTCATGACAACCGTTGCGTTCGGCAAGGGTTTTTCGTTGAGTGTTCCCGAATCGTGGTTGGATGAAAAAAACGTTCGCGCCGAGATCATCGATCTCCACGGCGGCGTTCTGCAAGCCCTGAACATCGCCGTCTTCAATAACCGCGCCATTGAAGGTTTCCGAAATGTTAAGCCGGGGCGCTATATCGTCCGGCTCAAGGCGGAAAACCGCCGCTATGAAACCGCGGCGTTGCGGCTGCCTTGAAGCACTTCGCAATTTTCTTCAATGTTCTTTCTAAAGCGCTCCGGGAGAATATTCCAATCCAAGACGTCTATGCTGAACGTCAGGTTCGATTCGTCAAACGCCTCTTTAAGCGCGATCATTTTTTCAAAAGGCACTTTTTCCTTGTCTTTAACGACCAAATCCAAATCGCTTCCCTGGTGCGATCCTCCCCTCACCCTGCTTCCGTAAGCCAAAACCGTACAATGCGGAACGATCAGGCGTAGAATATCGCCGACAATCCTTCTCTCGGTTTCCGAAATATCAAGCATTGCCGAATTTCTCCCGCAGGGTTTTTTCGAGCGCCTGAACGTCGCTCAGAAAGGACGGAAGCATCGAAAGGGTGTCTCGCGCGAATGAAATACCGTAGTCATGGGCGGTGTCGTTACGATTGTCCCGATACGCGAACCACCGTTCGACTGTTTGCGCGTTGTCAAGAAGATCATGTTTCAGCGCGTCCCTGAGAACTTCCTTAAATGACAAGGCGTCAATTGACCGAGGCGATCCCGCGTATTGTTTGAGCGCCTTTCTGAGCAGCTTTCCTGAAGTTTCAAGCGCCAGTTCGTAGCCTTTGACCACGGCATTTCGGAAAATCTCGTATTCCATGCTTTCCTCTTGGGCGCCATTAAGCATGTCAAGCGAGGATTTCAGGGTTTCTATGCAGCGGGCGAGATGATCGGTATTTAATTCCATGGGTCTTTTGGCCAATCGTTTTAATTTCTGCCCATAGGCAAGTTAGAGGTTTTCGATAAAAATTTAACAACCTCGGTTACAATAGCCCGCGGTGTAAAGCGAACGGAAAAAGCCATCAACCGGTTCATAAGCCCATGAACATAAACCCGGTTACCGCGTTTCATGGCGCGATAGCCCGCGGCGGCGACCTCTTCCGAGCTCGGCAGCTTTTTGTTTTTGAACAATCCCGATTTGCCCATATCGGCCCGCTTTTCGAATCCCGACGCCGTAGGGCCGGGGCAAAGCGCCGTGACGGTTACACCGGTCTCCGCAAGTTCCGCGCCAAGGGCCTCGGAAAAGCTCAAGACAAAAGCCTTGGTTGCGGCGTAAACCGCCAAAAAAGGACCCGGTTGAAACGAGGCCGTGGAAGCGGTGTTAAGGAGCTTTCCCTTCGTAGCAAGCAGGTCGGGAAGAAACAGCTTGGCGAGCGCCACGACCGCGTTCATGTTGAGGCGCATCATGGAAAGCAGTTGTTCCAAGTCCGCGTCTTTGAATTCACCGAACGCGCCGAAACCCGCATTGTTGACAAGCGCGCTGATCACCATGCCGCGTTTTTTTACCTCCGCGTATAATCGTTCGGGACCGTTCGGCGACTCCAGGTCCGCCATAGCGGCGATCGCCGTAACGCCGAAACGGCGGCGAAGATTTTCGGCCAAAATTTCCAGTTTATTTTCGCTTCGCGCGGTGAGAATAACGGCATAGCCGTCCCGCGCGAAGTTTTCCGCGAGCGCTTTTCCGATCCCCGAAGAAGCGCCCGTTATCAACGCGGTTTTTTTGCCCGTATCCATGGTAAAACTCCTGTGCTTTAACAAAATTCCACTAGTAGAGCGCACGGCGGCCGCGCTCGGCTCGGCTTTTCCCGAAAACCGCGGTCCTGCTCAAAAAAACCTTAGGCCTCGACACGACCGTAAGCCCCGCGGCCAGCCATCGTCTGAAGACATTGTCGAGGCCATACGATCGCTCGACCGGGCAAACACGGTTTTTATCATTCATGCCGTTTTCTCCACTAAAGAGCTTTTTGATAAATCCGGAATCTTTTGATGAGATGCGCGTCGTAACGGGTCATAATGGCCATCATATCGTTGTTCTTTTCCATAACGACGTGCGTGTCCACGCTTTTCATGTCGGCTTTTTTCGCGGCCTTGAGCGTAGAAAGCCCTAAGAACACGTCAAGTCCCTGTTTTTGGTACTTCGGGCTGACCGCGCCGAGCATCGTATTAATTGACTCCGCATGCTTGAGCGCGTGCAAAATGTGAAAAAGCCCGAAGGGAAACAAGCGGCCCTTGGCTTTTTGGATGCCTTTATACGGGTTGGGCATGCTGACGAGCATGGCGACCACGTCGGAATCCTTGACCACGATTTTAACGAACCGCGGGTCCAATAGCGGCAGATAGCGCTTTGCCAAGTCGAACATTTCATCTTCTTCCATGGGAACAAACCCGTAAATGTCGGAAAACGATTCATTGACAAGCCGTAGCACGGGGACGATATAGGGTTTCATTTGCTTTCTGGAAGTAAACTCCATGAATTGGAATGTTTTTTTCGCCACCACGCGCTCATACATGCGGGTGAAGATTTCGGGCAAATCGGCCGTAAGCGGATGGCGGTGAATGACGCAATCGATGTCCTTGACATAGCCTTCGCGCTCGACAAGCGGGGGCAAATACTCGGGATTGCAAGCGCTATCCACCACGGGTTCGTAATTAAACCCTTCGATTAAAAGGCCCTGGATATCCCGGTCGGAGAAGCCGAACGGCCCAACGATTTTGTTCATACCTTTGGCTTTCCCCCACTCCTCGATGTCGCGGATGAGCGCATGGGAAACCTCGGGATCGTTATAGCAATCTAAAAAACTAAACCGGACATTTTTTATCGAGAACATTTCATTGTGTTTGCGGTTAATGATCCCCATGATCCTGCCGAAGGGCTTTCCGTCCTTTTCGGCCAATACCATCCGGTAATCGCAGGTTTTAAACGAAGGGTTTTTTTGGGAGTCAAAATATTTTTTTTCATCGGCATAGAGCGGGGGGAGCCAATGTGCGTCCCCTTTATGGATTTTTTCAGGAAGAAAAATAAAAATTTTACGGTCTTTTGGCGTAGTAACTTCGCGTAAAGTGACGGGCATGCCTTTTGCTCCTTATAGTTTTAAAACGTATTTCTAAAATAGGGCCTTTTCGATATAAAAAGCAAGGAGTATTTATGACGCGACTGTAAGATTCGGTTTGTTTTATTACGGCTTTATAATTATTTTTTTTACATTTTAATTTTAAGCTTTTTCAATAATTAAACACCTTTTAGAAGGGAAATTTTATGTTTCGTAACCTGTTAGCTTCAGCCTTGCTTGTATCTTTTAGCCTTGCAAACGTTTCATCCGCAACGGAAAGTTGCTATGCGAAGGGAAATAGCCTCGTCAATCTCGGATTAGGATTGGTTATGGAAGGCCCGTTCGGTGTTGTGGCAAGTTATGAGTACGGAGTGCATGATTTAGTGTCAGTGGGAGGGGAAATAGGCTTTTCCGGTTGGTCGAACGGATATTGGTCATATAGTGAAATCCCTTTTGCCGTACGCGGAGCGTTTCATCCATTCAATCTCCCTTCACTGGTCGATAAAATTAAAGTCCGTGATAAATTCGACGTTTACGGCGGCCTTTCAATGGGCTATGATATTGTAACATCTTCATGGTCCGGCCCCTATGCCGGAACAGATGCAACGGGGAGCCATGTTATTGCCAGTTTGTTTATCGGCGGTCGCTATTACATGAACCCGAACTTCGGTTTTTACGCCGAAGAAACCGGAGGTTCATTCGGATGGCTTAACGGCGGTGTTGTTTTCAAATTTTAATTTTAGAAATAAATGGTTGAAAGAAACCTCAGCGCCTTTCTCCTCTGGGAATATCGGAGTAGGCGCTGAGGCTATTTTTATTTATTTTTGACAAACAACTTTTTTTAGCATATATTATTACATTAACGATAATGTAACGCTTATGCCGTGATTTACTCCCTATTTAAGATGGTTAACCGAAAGGACGCATGGTGAAAAAGTTATTTTTCTTCGCTTCGCTTCTCGCGGCTTTGTCCGCATCCTCCAGTCGTGTGCACGCCGCAACGCCCCACGCGGGCATGGCCCTTATCCACGCGGCGAATGATTCTTTCCAAATGGGCTTTGATAAAGGGGTGCAGAATTGGGCCTGCATTACGGGAAAACACAAAGTCTCGTTTACCTATGATTTTTACGTCGACACCACGCTCATAACGCAAGACGACTATAACACGATCATGAAGAATAACCCGTCAAGCCATAAGATAACCGGCAATTTGCGGCTTCCCGTCGAGCGGGTCTCGTGGTATGACGCGGCTTTGTACTGCAACGCCCGAAGCAAACGGGACGGTCTTGATACGGTCTATTCATACACGTCGGTCACGATGTCAGGAACTTCCGCAAGCAAACTTGTCGGTTTGACATTTACAGCCAGTAATCTCAAAAAAAGCGGCTATAGGCTTCTGACCAATGCCGAGGCCGAATATTGCGTGCGGGCCCACACCACGGGATTATGGTGGTGGACAAATACGACGGACGCCAATCAAGCGACGACGGACGCGGCCAACTATGTTGTTTGGAGCGGCAATGACGGAGGAACAACGCAGCCCGTTGCAAGCAAAAAACCAAATCCGTTCGGCCTTTACGATATGACGGGGAATCTTTTTGAGTGGAACAACGACTGGGAAGCGCCGTATGATACCACTCCGGAAGTCGACCCTATCGGGGCCTCGGCAAGCAACGCCCCGGCATGCACGCTTTGGGATGCAACGGCAAATATGAAGATGGCCAAAGGCGGCGGGTTTCAAAATGACTGCAACTACCATGGAAGGACCCCATACCATTTTAAATGGAACGATAACACGCAGGACCCGCAAATCGGGTTCCGCTGCGCCGCGACCGCGACGACCGTTGGGACAATCGGCCGCGCGAACCGATCACCGGATTTTCAATGGTCGACGATTATCCCCGGCCGCTCGTCGATAAAAATCGAATATGTTCTTGAGAATCAAGGCCCCGTTAGAATCGCGATATTCGATTGCGCGGGAAATACTATTCGTACGCTCGTGTCCGGCGGTCAATCCGCCGGAAACCATGCAACGTCATGGGACGGCAAAAACGCCTTCGGCGCAAAGGTCGCGGCGGGGTCGTATATCGTTTACGTTGGCGCCGGACAGCGGTCCATTTCGAGGACCGTTTTTTGGGCGAATTGAAAGGGTGAAGTAAAATAATTGCAGCAGGCATTGTTCTCAATGCGAATTGCCTTGGCGTATTCAATGATCGGGTATAAAAAGAGCTTGCGAAAAACCCTAACTACGATAATCGTTCAATAAGAGGCTTTAATGATTGCAAATCATGAGTAATTATTTCCCAAATAAGTTCCAAATCGATACCCACATAATCATGGACTATTCTGTTTCGTAAACCAACAATCTGCGCCCAAGGAATTTCAGAATGTTTAGATGTAAATTCCAAGGGAAGTTGGCGACCGGCTTCCCCGATAATTTCTAAATTGCGCACAACAGCGTCGACCGTTTTTTCGTCAAGAACAAACTGTTTAAATTCAACATCTTTAATAAATCGGCTGATTTTGTCTATAGCGGATAAAATATCTTCTATAAGAAGCCCAACATCCCGTTTAGGCATCAACAATCTCCCGTTCTACCAGTTCCCGTAAACGTGGGCGCAATCCTCGCTGAGAAACAAGATCGACCTTACCTCCTAAAGCTTTCTCAAGGTCCTCCGCTAAAGAGACAAATCGTAACCCAATGGATGGATCAACATCGGCAAGAATATCTATGTCGCTAAGTTCGGTCTGTTCGCCCCGGGCCCATGAACCAAAAAGCGCCAGGCGGTGCAAAGGATATTTGCACATGAGAAACGGTTTCTGTTCACGGAGCGTTTTAAGCAATTGGTCTTTATTCACAATTAGTCCAGTGAAATCGATTAATTACCCCTTGTTTGTGGCTCTATTAATAATATAATAAAAAACGCCGTAAGCTTTCAGTTTTAGCGACTTTTTGATTATAATAATAAAAAACGTCGCGTTGTCGATAGTCGCAACTGTTGGGGCGTAAAGCAGAGGCGATGCAAGCTCGTTGAAACTTATGGCGCATGCATGGCTAACATCAACAAAGTTTTTAATCCCCGCGAAGGGGGTTTTCGGACAGATACTAATTTACTGGTTTTTATTTAAACTTTTAGTAGTTTGAAAACTCTTCAATAATACCGAGCAAAATAATAATAATATTTATTCCTCCGCCACCAAATAGTATGATCATCCAACCAATATTTAGCCCTTTTCTAACTCCTATTTTAAATTGGGATAAATTATAAAAGCCAGCTTGGAAAAAGGCAATTGCAATTATTAAATATTCAATTGAACGTGGCTTAACCCCATGAATATCATTAAGCATATTAGTTTTTTGTGCAATGTAAACAAGAATTAAAGGAATTACCCACCAAAGATTACCAATAATAACTTTTCTCATATTTATTTGCATTGCTAAGGTGCCTTATTAATTATTGTTTCTTGCTTGCTATGCGGTCTTTCTGACCACGAGACCAACGTCGATGACGGTATTACAGGGGGGGATTTTTTTATCGCTTTGGATTTTTGCCATGAGGATTTTAACGGCGGCCTCCGACATGCGGCCGTTTATCGTGCCGATGGTCGTGAGGGGAATGGGAAAGAACAGTTTGGATTGAATGTCATCGAACCCGACGATGGCAATGTCCTCCGGAACGTTCAAACCCCGGTTGTTGAGCGCATAAATTGTTTCCCAGGCAATAAGATCGCTAAAGGCGAAAATAGCGGAAAATCGAATGCCGTCGTCGATGATTTTATTGATATATTCCTGGAGGTCTTCACCGGTAACCACAATTTCACGGACCAAGTCGGGAATAAGCGGGATTGCATAGTCCTGAAGCGCTTTTATATAACCATCGCCCCGGTCTTTGGCGCTTGATATATACGCGGGGCCGTTTAAGAGCAAGACGTCCTTGTGCCCCCGGCGTATTAAATGCTGCGTTGCCAAATAGCCGCCCTTAACGTCGTCGACAATGACGCTGTCGACGCGAGGGTCCTGGGTTCGCCTCCCGATAACAACGAACGGCAACGCCGTTTGCCGCAGAAAAGCGACGTTTTCACTACTCCTTTGACAAGGGCATAAAATAATGCCGTCGACTTTTTTACCGAGCGCCGAATAAATCGCCCGCTTTTCAATGTCCTCGTTTTCATTGGTGTTGATGATGATCGTGGCGTACTCAAAGGCGCTTGCCGCGCATTCGATTTCCTTTGCCATGATGGCAAAGTGCGGGTTTGATATGTCCCCTAAAATGACCGCTATCGTTTTTGTAAAGCCCGACCGCAAGGCCCCGGCAACCGAATTGTTGATGTAGCCGATTTCCTTGGCCACGTCCTTGATTAATTTCTGGGTCTCAAGGGAAATGTCCGGTTTGCCTTTTAAGGCCCGGGACACGGTATTAATGGTAAAACCGGTCCGAACAGCAATGTCCTTAAGTCTGACGCTTCTCGACTTCATGCATCCGCTTCGCTTGAATGGGCCGCCTTTTTTAATGACACAATAACAATATACTCTTTTTTTGCTATTTCTCTTCAAATATATTTACATGGTGTTTTTGTTCGGCAAACCATGAACGGACAAACGAATTCCCATGGATTTTCTCGTTTCAAACTCCGGAGCGGGCCAAAAGATCGTCAAATATCTGCTTAAAAACTCCGACGGCACGAAAGTTTTTTTATTTAAGCTTTTTCGTAAAGGCCTTATCACGGTCAACGGTCTCAAGGCCGATCAAGCTCAGGCGCTTCGTGAAGGCGACGTCATAGCTTCCCCCCAACTGACCCGACCGGCCCCCCGGCGAAAATTCCCCGGCGTTTCGCGTAAAATTTCCGTGGTTTTTGAAAACGAAAACCTTATCGTCGTTGACAAAGACAATGCCACCGTGGTCCATGCGGGCGAATCGGATTACCGCGGCTCCCTGCTCGAAATGGTCAAGGCCTATTTGCATGGGAAAAACGAACCGTATGACGCCGTGGTCCCCGTGCACCGAATAGACCGCAATACGAAAGGCGTTGTTATTTTCGCAAAAAATAGCGCATTCGGCAAGAAATTGCATGCGCTTTTTAAATACGGCCTTGTCGATAAAACCTATCAGGCGCTCCTCATCGGCGCCCTGGAAAAAACGCTGTTCATTGAAGCGGACGTCATTGTGGCGGGCGAGTCAAGGCCGGTAACGGTAAAAAACCTGAAATGTTCGGAAACGGTTCCCGATAAAAAGGCGTGGCTGGAAAACACTTATCGTAATTCAACGACCCTTTCCGCCACCATACTTAAGCCGCTAGGTCGGGACGACGCTACGAGCCACACATTGGCCGACATTACTATTTGGACCGGTCGACATCATCAAATCCGCGCCGTCGCCGCCGCCGCGGGTTTTCCCGTGGCGGGCGATAAAAAGTATTTAGGGCGCAAACACGTCGCGGCTTCGGGCATGGCAGGGCAGGAACTGATTTGTAAAAGGATCGCCATCGAAGAGCTCGGCTTGACATTCGAGAGCAAATACTCCCTCTTTTAGGGCCTGTCGCCGGGAGGGGCCAATTCCTTATGGATTGAATCGACCACCCCATTGACGAATTTTCCCGATTCGTCGGTCCCGTAAATCTTGGCGAGTTCGACCGCCTCGTCGATAACGACCTTAAAGGGAATGTCCTTGAAAAAAAGAAGCTCGGCCACGGCCATGCGAAGGATGTTGCGGTCGATGACCGTCATACGCTTGAGGTCCCAATTCGCCGCGTGTTTGGCGAGCAAGTCGTCGATCTCGGATTTGGCTTCCAGGGTTTTTTCCACCAATTGTCTTCCGTAAAGAGACACCGCGGGGCCGCGGGCGGCCTCATCCACGATGGATTCGAACACCGGCGCGAACGACGCGTCCTTGCCCACTTCGCACGCATACAGCGTTTGAAGGGCGAGTTCCCGGGATTTTCTTCGATTGGTATTGATCATGGGCGCGTCAAATCTTCGCCATCAAATCGACCATTTCAATGGCCGTGAGCGCCGCGTCCCATCCCTTGTTTCCTGATTTCGTCCCGGCCCGTTCAACGGCCTGTTCGATGGAATCGGTGGTCAGCACCCCGAAAATAACCGGCAGTTCCTGCTCGAGCCCCACGCTGGCCACTCCCTTTGAAACTTCCGCGGCGATGTAATCGAAATGCGGCGTGCCCCCGCGGATGACCGCGCCAAGACAAATAACGGCGTCATACTTTCCTGATTTCGCCATTTTTTTCGCCACAACCGGAATTTCAAAGGCCCCCGGCGCCCAAACCACGGAAATATCGTCGCCGCCCGCGTTGTGCCGTATCAGACAATCAATCGCGCCTTCGAGCAATTTTTTCGTGATCAATTCGTTAAAGCGGCCCACGACGATCCCAAAACGTTTTCCCGAGGCATTCAAGATGCCTTCCGTTACGGTTGACATAAATATCCTCCTTCAAACAGGTGGCCCATTTTTTCCTTTTTCGTCGAAAGGTACTTGAGGTTTTCTTTTCGGGCGGGAATTTGGAGCGGAACGCGTTCCGTAATGGTTATTCCATACCCGTTAAGCCCGATTATTTTTTTCGGGTTATTGGTCATCAATTTCATTTTGCGGACGCCCAAATCGAGCAAGATCTGCGCCCCGATGCCATAGTCCCTTCGGTCGGCGGGGAAACCCAAAAACTCGTTGGCTTCCACGGTGTCCATGCCCTGGTCCTGGAGCGCATACGCCTTGAGCTTGTTGACAAGCCCGATGCCCCTGCCTTCTTGCCGCAAATAGAGGATAAGTCCGCCCGTCTTCTCGATTTCTTCCATGGACTTGTGCAATTGTTCCCCGCACTCGCAGCGAAACGAACCGAGAACGTCTCCCGTAAAACATTCGGAATGGACCCGCACGAGCGTCGGTTTCTCGGGATCGACGTCCCCTTTTTGGATGACCAGATGAACGGCCCGCGTAATGGAATCTTCGTAACTTTTAAGCTTGAAATGGCCGAATTTCGTGGGCAAATCGGCCGTTGAAATGCATTGGACCATTCGCTCATGCGACAGGCGATAGCGGATCAGATCGGCGATGGTGACGATTTTTACGCCGTGGGTTTCGGCGAATTTTTTAAGCTGCGCCATGCGCGCCATGGTCCCGTCTTCGTTCATGATTTCGCAGATGACCCCCGCCGCCACAACGCCCGCAAGCCTGGCCAAATCCACGGCGGCCTCGGTTTGCCCGCTTCGAAAAAGAACGCCGCCTTCATGCGCCCTGAGCGGAAACATATGGCCCGGTTTGGCGAAGTCTGCCGCGGTCGCGGACGGGTCGGCAAGTTTTACGACCGTCGCGGCCCGGTCGGAAGCGGAAATGCCGGTCGTGGTCCCTTCCCTTGCGTCAACCGTTTCGGTAAAGGCCGTGCCGAAGTGCGAGGTGTTCTCGCGGACCATGAGCGGAAGTTTTAGCTCGTCAAGCCGCTTTCCCTCCATGGCAATGCAGATCAGCCCCCTGGCTTCCTTGGCCATGAAATTTATTTTTTCGGCCGTGCACGTATGGGCGGCAAAGGCAAGGTCGCCTTCGTTTTCGCGGTCCTCGTCGTCCACGATAATGATGAACCGGCCTTTTCGATAATCATCGATGACGGATTCGATATGTTCGAATGTTTTCAAAATCCCGACCTTTCCAATGCATCAAGAAGCGCTGAGCTTGATCGCAGCGTCGCACCGGCCCCGTTTTCCGTTTGCCATGAAGGAAAGCTTAGCATTCGAGCGATATAGCGCGCCAAAACATCGCATTCGATGTTGACCCGGTCTCCCGCCGTTTTTCGTCCCATCGTCGTTGTCTTTAACGTATGGGGTATAAGCGAGATCTCGATGACGTCGCCGACGATTCGGGCAATCGTCAAGCTCATGCCGTCCACGGCGATCGACCCCTTTTCAGCCGCCAGGGGAAGAAGGCCTTCGGGAAGGGCGATGCTTCTGATAAGGCCGGTATCGTCTTGACGGTCGCTTGTAATCGTCCCCACGCCGTCGATATGGCCTAGCACCATATGCCCGTCGAACCTGCCCGAAGCGCTGAGCGCCCGTTCGAGATTAACGATATTTCCGACGCGGGCGCTTGCGAGCGTGGTTCGACCAACGGTTTCCGGCACGGCCATGAAATAAAAACTATTGCCGGAACGTGACTCGAGCGTTAGACAAGCCCCGTCAATTGAAACCGATTCCCCGATCGCCACGTCAAAGGGGGCCGTTTTCGGCGCAATTCCAAGAAGCATGGATTTACCGGCATGCCGGATTTCCTGAAGAACCCCCGTTGTTTCGATGAGACCGGTAAACATTTCGCGCTCTCTTCCGAAAAAAAATTCCAACCGCTATTTCCAAACAGGAATTCCCGTTACCATTAAATCGGGCCCGAAAACTTTTGTCGCCGCTTGCTTAAGCAAAATCGGGTTTTTTATCGGCAGGCCTTTTTGGAAAGAAAACGCGTCCAGGCCCGTCCCCAGTATTTTATTCGCGTAAAAGAGATATAATCGGTTTACATGGCGATATTCCAGGAACGCCGACGCGACTTTTTGCCCGCCTTCAATGAAAATGCTCGTGATACCCTCTTTATAGGCCATCGGCAAAAATTTTTCCACGGTTTTCCGAAGCGACCGCCCGCCCGTAAACCATATTTCAACGCCGTTTCCAAGGCAGCGCTTTTGGCCCTTCGCCCCAACCACGATAATGCTTCTGGTTTCGCGCGCGTTCTTCATAAAATAACTCGCGCCGGGGATGTTTGCGTTCGAAGAAAATACGATCCTTATCGGATCCGTGCCCTTGACGGCGCGAACAGTAAGCCGTGCGTCGTCCTTTTCAATCGTCGCGCCCCCAACGGCAACGGCATGATGACGCCGACGCAATTCATGAACAAAACGACGCGAACCCGGTGACGTTATCCATCGGGATTTACCCGACCTATCGGCAATCTTTCCGTCGAGCGTCATGGCAAGTTTTAGGGTGATCCAGGGGATTTTTCTGGTGATGGACCAAAAAAAATCTTCATTAAGTAAGAGCGCTTCTTCCCGTAAAAGTCCCCGTTCGACCACGATTCCGTTTTCCCTGAGACGGCGTATACCCTTGCCGCACACCAAGGGATTAGGGTCCGCCACCGACATAACGACCCTTTTAATCCCCGCTGCAATGATCGCTTCCGTGCAGGGCGGGGATTTACCGTAATGATTGCAGGGCTCGAGCGTCACGTACAGGACCGCCCCAAATGCGCGATTTCCCGCTTGAGTAAGGGCGATTATTTCGGCATGGGGTACGCCGCCAGGCGCTGTCGCTCCTTTTCCGGCGACCCTGCCGTTTTTTACGACCACGGCGCCCACCGCCGGGTTAGGAAACGTCGATCCCTTGGCCCGTCGGGCGCATTCCAGGGCCATTTCCATAAAACTATTGTCTTTTTCAGTAAATTTCATCGCAGGTAAAAAATAGTAATTTTTCAGAAGGGTAAGATTATTTTTCCTAAAATGTTCTTGAAAATAGTTTCCGCAAATTTATTTTAAAGTATATGAGCACCGTACAAAATCACGAACAACTCCTGCTGCATCTGGCGGGAAGCGGCGATCCATCGGCCTTTTATACGCTTATCGCCCCTTTTGCGAACATTGCGTACATTTCCGAAAGAAATTCCGGAAAGGGTCACAGCGAGACCCTTACGGCCCTTATTCCCCACTTTAAAAAAATTTACAAGTCCTTTGTTGAGCATCCGGCGCCAAACGATTTTGGGGGTTGGTATAAAGAACATGAAAAAAAAGTGTTTTCCGGCCCCCAGGAAGTATCGATCGAAAGCCTGAACGGTCAAAATATCTCGGGGGTGCTTACGTCCGATCTATCGCATTTTGATTGGGCGCTTGGCCTTGTGTTCCAAAGACAATACGGGAAATTAAAACGGACGAAAAAACAACGTCGTTTTCTTTTTTCAGGAGCGCAAAATACTCGTCTGTCAAGACTTCAATCGGCGCTGTTACTGCTCGGAATACTCGGTATCGCCGTCGCGGGATTTATGGCATATTTGTCTTTTTCGAAGACCCGATTGGAAGTCGTTCTTGTTTCCAACGATTCGAAACGCTCGACGGTATCTATCAACAACGTTTTCGGCCCCCGTGGCAGTAACTTCGTCAACGATTCCATGACATCGGCGCGACCCAAACCGATGGCCGTAGTCGATACCGTTCGCATCCATGATACCGTCAGATTGTTTAATCGTCCAAAACCCCACCCGCTGACCTCAACTCTTAATGAGCTTGATCAAGGTAATAATTCTTTTTCACCTCCTTTAAAAACCGTTGATACATCATCTTTAAAAATATCAACGCTTAAACAGTCATCGGTCCAGCCAAGCGCCCAAAAATCGCCCCACACGACAAGCCCTATGAAATTAAATACATCGGGTGGGCCGTCCTCAGAAAAAAAATCTTCCGATACCATTCGATAGTACCGCTTACTGCGGAGAAGCGGTGCACGGCATATAGTTCTTGAAAGTCACGCGTCAATAACTTATAATTAAATAACTTATATTAATTATAAGAAAAGCCCGCATCTTTATTTTAACAAGCGATTATTTCATAATAATTGCTTAGAATTTAGGCCCGTTACATATTTATCTCCGCATTTTGTCGATAACACCTAAATTATGAAAATATTTCTCTCGATTATTTCCCTTTTATTCTTCAGCGCTGTGTGTTTTGGGGAAGCGGAAGAATACATTCTCCAGCCCGGCGACGTCATATCAATTTCCGTGGTCGAGCACCCTGAATTCTCGGGGCGGCATAAAATAAGGCCCGACGGAAGGGTAAACTATCCCGTTATCGGGGAAATTGAAGTCGCCTCGTTGACCTGCGCGCAGCTCGTTAAAATAATGCAGGGAAAACTCTCTTCATATGTAAACAATCCCGTGGTGTCTATTTCCATTGAAGATTATTACTCGAATAAAATTTACGTCCTTGGCGCCGTGCGGCAATCGGGCCAGTTTCAAATATATGAACCCATCGACATAATGAAAGCGGTTGCCATGTGCGGGGGCCTGAACAATCCGAAAACCAAATTTCTCAAGATCATCCGGGCCGATGGAACAACCATCAACGTGGAAACAAGCAAACTTTGGGGGGTCGAAGGCAAACGAGACACGAAACTCTATGTGTTATATCCGGGAGACACCATGTACGTTCCGGAAGCCTTTGAGGTCCCCTGGACCCTGATTTTAACTGTATTGAGTGTGGTGGCCTTATCACTCACCGTTTTCCTAGACATTAATTCGCTGGGCAAATAAAAGTGGGACATCTTGATCATTGGCGCCTCAATGAAAAACCCTTTGAGGAACTATGCGATGCGCGTTTTTTTTTCGAAAGCGACGACCATCGCGAAGCTCTCGACAGAATGCTGTACGTGGTCAATGACCGCAATATGCACATGGGACTTCTGACCGGCGAAGTCGGATCGGGAAAAACAATAACCAAAACGGTGTTCCAGGGTTCCCTTACCAAAAACAGCTTCGACGTCGTCGGATTTGAAAATTCAAATTTTTCTTTTAACGATATTCTCTTCGACATTGTTTCGCGCATAACGCTTCGAGACGTCCGCTCCGGGGCGGACGGCGCTTCATCCATTCCGCCGCGGCATGACAAATACCTGCTGATGAGCGTCTTTAAGAACAAGCTTGAAACGCTGCTCTTCGCGGAAAAACGCCACCTCGTCCTCATTTTCGACGAGGCCCAACAAATGGAAGACGGCGTGCTTGACGAAGTTAAGAACCTGACCAATATCTCGTCCCAGACCCAGAACTACCTTACTATCTTTTTTGTCGGTCAACCGGAATTGCGCGAAAAAATCAAACGGCTCAAACAAGTGGACCAGCGCATTTTCCTGCGGTTCCATTTGAACAACCTCGACTTTGTCAACACGACGAAATACATCCATCATCGCCTTCGCATCGGGGGCGTTGAAAATTCAAGTATCTTTTCGCCCCAGGCCATTGAAATGATTTTTCGCATGACCGGCGGAGTGCCCCGGGAAATCAACCGCCTTTGCAAATTGGCCCTCACCAACGGTTTTGCCCAAAACCGCTCGGAAATCTCGGCCGAAGACATCGACGTTATTGTTGACGACATGCAAAGGCACGGGTGATCATGAGCGATGGCAAAAGGCAAAAATTAAGTCTCAGCGACATCATCAAGAAACTAAACGAGGAAAAACCCGACCCGGCGGCGCCCGCTACGGCGGACGATTCTCCATTAAATCCGAATCCCGATGCCGTCGGCGACATCGTCCCTCAGTCCTTGATCGAGCGGCCCTTGCCGGCCGAATCGACCCGCGGCGAGCCTTCCGTCTCGCCGCTTCCCAATACATCGCAATCGGCGCAGTCCGCTCAAGGACCAAACGACCTGCAAAAAAACGAGGGCCCTGAGCGTTCGGCCGCACCATATCCCGACCGCATTTCGGGCGTCGCCGCCTTTCCCCAAAAAGACAACCTCCATGCAAAGCTTGACGTTCCGCTTTATTCAAACGATTCGGAGGGAAACGACGAAACCGGCGATTTCGACTTAATGCGCTATATCGGCATTGTGCTCCGCAGGAAAAACATTATCATCGCCGCCGTTCTTGTGGCCTCGGTTTTTTCCATTATGTCGTATGTTAAAGCGGTAAAATATTTCACCGCCCATACCCGGATGCTTTTCACCATGGGCGGCGACAAAGACATCATGGGAAATACCTCCGACATGAATGTGTATTGGGATTCCCGCGAGGAGAGGCTCAATACCCACCTTGAACTTATCAAATCCCAAATTGTGCTGAAACGCGTTGCGGAAAATCTTCAAAACGCCGTTTCCCCCGGAGAAATATCGGGCGCTCTTATCATTAATTGCGGCGGGAAAGAAGGGGAAAGGACCGACATCATCGACGTCGCCTTCAGCCACTCAAACGCCGAAACGGCCCGAAACGTGGCAAATGAACTGTGCAAGTGCTATATGGAGTATATAAAAGAAGTCAATGTCCAGGACGTTACGCGGCTTATCGACAAGCTCGACGAGGAAATCGAAAAAGTCGACAAAGACCTCTCGCAAAAAGAAAATACGCTCCGCGTTTTTAAGGAGAACAACCGAACGGTCGAACTTTCTTCCGAAACGAACATGACCATTTCCAAACTCTCCCAAATGGAACTCGCCATGCAACAGACCGAGCTCGACATGCTCGAGAGCAGGGAAAAATTCACTGGGCTTAAAAAAGAAATCGACCAGCAGCAGGTTGACGTCATCCAATCCATGACCTATCAAAACCCCTATCAAAGCAAGCTGGCCGAATTGGAACTGCAACTCAATACGCTCTCGGCCGAATATAGCCCCGAGCACTTTAAGGTCCGCATGGTCCGGGCTGAAATCGACAAAATTAAAAACGCGATGAAGTCCGATATTTCCAGGGAAGCGGCGTCGCAGACGTTCGTTAAAAACCCGATTCGCGAGTCCCTGCTGCAGTCTCTTGTCAATGTGACCATAGAAAAATCGGCACTCGAATCAAAAAGGGCCGCCCAGGAACAATTAATTAAACAACTCGACGTCGATCTTTCAAAACTACCCTCCGTTGAACTGCAATATGCGCAATTGACGCGAGAGACCGAATCTCTTTTACAAGTGCTCAAGCTGCTAAAAAACAGGTTTGAGGAAGCGAAAATCAAGCGCGATTCCCAGGAATCCGACCTTAAAATCCTTGAATGGGCCCAAACGCCTTCGGCGGCCATATCAAATGTTAAGTCATCGAAAATATTAATCGGCATGTTTATCGGTTTAATCATCGGAATAGCCCTTGCGCTCCTCCTGGAATATCTCGATCAAAGCATCAAAGAACCGCCGGACGTTGAAAAAACATTGGAACTGCCGCTCCTGGGGATCGTACCGACCATTGAAACCGAAAAAGCAATCATAGAAATTTCAAAGGACCATGGGAAAACCATTTTGGAGCCTTTTCGGGCGCTTCGGGCCAACCTCAAGCATATTGCGCTCAGCCGCCATATAAAAACCATCATTATCTCCAGCGCCGTCAAAGGCGAGGGAAAAACCACGCTCGCCGCCAACATCGCCATTACCTTTGCAATGGACGGTAAGAAGGTCATTTTAGTTGACGGCGACATGCGGCGAGCACAAATCCACGGGCTTTTTCACATCCCTAAAAAAGACGGCCTGTGCGATTACTTATATGGCGCTTCCGAAGTGCGGGACATATTAAAACCCACGGTCCATCAGAATCTTTTTGTGATCACAACCGGCGAACATCCCCAAAACCCCGCTGAACTTTTAGGGTCTTTCAGGTTCGATCAATTGATAAAAGAGCTTCGCTCGCTTGCGGATTTTATTATTTTCGATTCGCCCGCGCTCCTGCCGGTAAGCGACGGTATAACCATGGCCCCTAAAATGGACGCTTGCATCATGGTTGTTCGGGCGCTGTGGACGCCGATAAAAGCCGCCCGGCAGGCCAAGAACCAGCTTAATCGAATCGGGTGCACGATAATCGGCGCGATTTTAAATGGCATTTCGCACTCTCGAGGTTATTACCCTTATTACTATGGATATTATCGATACTATGCTTACAAATACTCATATGACGAAGAACCCAATCGCAAATTCTCCATGCGTAAGTTCGGTTTGGGCGTTGAATCATTCATAAAAGGCCTCCTTCAAACCGTCCGGCTGTCATTGCCGCATTGGATGGCTTCCTTTCAAAAGTTCGCCGGCCTTCTTTTAAAACGGAAAATTTTTTGGCTGCTGCTCTTCATCGCAACCGGCCTGGTCGTCCTTAATACGGTAAAGGAGCGAGGGGGCTACGGAGTTTCGCCCAGGCAGTCAATATCGTTTCTGGGAAAAGGGGGCGTGGAAAAAACATCGGCGAAAGAAATTTATCCCGACGCCAACCGTCAGGCGCCGATTACCGCCCGAGATACCGGAATCGCCTCGTTCGCGGATAGTCTGGCCCTTTGGCAACAGGCATTTAACGACAAAAACGGCCCTCGCTACCTGTCGTTTTATGACCCTGAACGTTTTCATTACCCCGGGGGAGATTTTTCGTCATGGGAAGCGAACGTTACCGCCGACCTGTTGCATAATCAAAAACCTAATAGTATTATTCATATTGACAGCCTGTGGAATGTTCCGATCGGTTTTCCGTATTACACCACGCGCCTCAATGCGACGAGAGGATTTTCGCAAGGGACCGAATCCGTTCAAATTACCATTATGTGGCAAAACATAAACAACCGCTGGCGCATCATCGGTCAAAAAGAGCGTCCGATAACGCCATGACCCCTCTTCTGAAAAAACGCGCCCTGTTGTCCGTGGTTTACTTTTCCATGACAGGTATTATTATATGGCAAGCGGTAAAGCTGCTTACCGGCGTTATGACTCCGCCGTCCGAAGACAGTTTTATTGATATTGAAGGGAATGTTCTACGGCCCGGTTCCTATCGGGTTGGACCGGGCGTAACGCAGTTTGAAATTTTAAAAGTCGCGGGAATCAGGCCGACCTCCGATATATCCCTTTTTGACTTGACAAAACAAATTTCCGGCAATCAACAAATGGACGTCGGGACAATGCCTAACCCCGTTTCGCTAAAAACCCCTTTGTCGAATGTTCGCCTGGAATTTTCGCTCGGTCAAATTAGCGTGGTCGCAACCGACGGAAAAAGTCGGGCCGCCGAGGAAGGCATGGAACTTTCAGCCGGCGACCGGATGCTTACGGAAGAAAAATCGCAGGCGGAATTATCGGCGGGCGCCTACTCTCGAATCGACCTAGACGAATTCTCGGAACTCGCCGTCGACAAGGTCAATGCCGAGGAAAAGGGCAAGAAACTCATCGCGACCTCCCAAAAAACCGGGACGTGCTGGTATAAAATCGTATATACGGGAAAAACGGAACTCTTCAAGACGGCCACCCCTCTTGTCAATATCACCGCCGCGGGGACCGGGGGTGATTTCATGGTAACGGTCAAGCAGGACGAAGTCGACGTCCACGACATGGACGGCCTGCTTCTTATCGAGCGTCCGTCGGGGACCGAGGCCATCAACATGATTTCCGGTCAAACCGCGGTCATATTCAACGACAACCGGCCTTTCCAAGTGACCCAACTAGCTTCGGAGGCAAATCCGACCGACCGGTTTTCAATGTTGACTAAGGAAAAATCAAACGTCATTTTGCGTCATATGCCGCTCAATTTTGTTTTCTGCGCGGTCCCTAACGTTTACATTTTTATTTCAATGCAATTTGAAGGCGGGAAACTCCATTTGGTCCATATTCCCGGAAATGTATCGGTTGATGAATTCGTGCAAGGCTGCACGACGCTCGACCAGGCGTTCCTTTATGGGGGCGGCGTTTTCGTCAGCACCCTCATCGAGCAGATCATGGACGCCCGAATATCCAAATATTGCGTTTTCGATAAAGAAAAGGTCATCCGCGTTGCCGGGGCCGTGGGCGGAGTAAGCCTCAATGTCGATGAAAAATCGGCGTCGGCGCTTAAAATATCCACCGGCATGCAAAAGCTCAGCGCAACGCAATTGATCACCTATCTTAAGCCGGGAAGTTCTTCATCGGACGACTATGAGACGCGGCAAACCAAAGTAATAAAAGCCCTTTTCGAAGGGCTTCGATCGAAGAATATCGTCTTAACGGGGCTCCTTACCGAACAGCTCATCGCGAACATCGAAACCAATTTTACCACAAGCGAAATAATGGACGATTATTCAAAATTCCTTGAAGTGAAAAACTGGACCACGAAAGATTATATGCTGCCGGTAAAAAAAATCACTCAAAACGGTCGCGTGCGGGTGGACCCCGTTTTGGAAGAATGCAAAAATCTTTTAAGTCAATAGGAAGCCCCGCTTATACCTATGCAAAAAATCCTTGTTTTAGGCTCCCGCGGCCAACTCGGACGCGATATGACCGACCTGGCAACCGCCTCGGGAAACGATGTCGTGGAGCTGGATTTTCCTGAAATCGACATAACCGATCCCGACGCGGTCAACAAAATCGTGGCCCTCCACGCCCCTCAAACCATTATCAATTGCTGTGCCTATACGGCAGTTGACGCTTGCGAGTCCCATGAACGGGATGCGTTCGCCGTTAATTCGGACGGAATAGCCGCTATAGCCGAAGCGGCGCGTAAAACAGGCTCGCTCGTGGTCCATTTCAGCACGGATTACGTCTATGACGGCCTGAAAAACTCACCCTATATCGAAACCGACGCGCCAAACCCAAAAAGCGTTTACGGTAAATCGAAGCTGGCTGGGGACCGACGCCTGGAACGGACCCTTCCCAACCATATTATTTTAAAGGTATCGTGGCTCTATGGAATTCACGGGAAGCATTTTATCGGCAAAATCAGGGACCTGGCCTTGAAAATTAAAGACTCCGGTCAGGCGCTTAAAGTGGTAACCGACGAAATCGGCACGCCCACTTATACCATCGACGTTTGCCGGCAAACCCTTAAGCTCATCGACACTTCTTATCGAGGGACGTTTCACTGCACTAATGAAGGTTATTGCTCGCGGTATGAGTTCGCACGGGAAATACTTTCAACCTACGCCATCGATGTTCCGCTTATGCCATGCACCTCGCATGATTTTGTCTTGCCCGCGCCAAGACCCGCCTACAGCGTCCTGGAAAATGCCCGCTTGAAAGAACTGGGGCTCAATATCATGCGCGACTGGAAGGTCGCCTTCAGGGAGTATGTGCAAGAGGACAAGAATAAAAAGCAAACCACTTCATGATCCGTGTTCCCATTTGGTCAGGTTATCCACCGCCGGTCCGACGTCCCCTCCACGCCCCTTACCTTAAGCTCAAAATCATCGGGGTTGCTCGCGTTTTGCTTGGCAACAGGGAATGTGATCATGTCGTCCCTAAGCAGTTGAAGCAGCGATTGGTCGAACGACTGCGAACCGTACTGGGTGTTCCCTTCGCAAATCGCGTCCATAATACGGTAGGATTTTTCCGAATCGCGCAGATATTCGGCGATGGTGGCGTTATTGATCATGATTTCCACCGCCGGGACCTGGCCGCTGCCGTCTTTTTTCGGCAGGAGCCGAAGGGAAATTACCGCCACCAGAACGCTTGACAAAACAAGTCTGATTTGCTGGTGTTGGTGCGGGGGAAAAAAGGAAATAATGCGCGATACGGTTTCAAGCGCGTTCATGGTGTGCAGCGTGCTTACCACCAAATGCCCCGTATCGGCGGCGCTCATCGCGGTTTCCATGGTATCGGTATCGCGGATCTCGCCGATGAGGATGACGTCGGGATCTTGCCTGAACGAGGCGCGAAGAGCGGCGGCGAAATCGTGGGTGTCAAGCCCTATTTCCCGCTGGGCGATGATGCTTTTATTGTCGCGGTACAGAAATTCGATGGGGTCTTCTATGGTGACCACGTTGACGGCGGCATTATTGTTGATATGGTCGATCATCGACGCCAAGAGCGTCGATTTACCGCTTCCGGTGGTCCCGGTCACCAAAATAAGCCCGCGTTTTTTCATGGCAATGTCCAAAATCACGACCGGCAAATTCAGTTCGGTGAAAGCGGGGATTTTCGTTCGAATGGACCGTATGGCCAGGGACACCGAACCTCGTTGCCGAAACGCATTTATTCTGAAGCGTCCGACCCCTTTAAGCCCGATGGCGAAATCCAGTTCATGCTTTTCATGGAATGTTTTTCGCTGCTCCTCGCTCATGAGTTCGTGGGCGATTTGGCTTAATTCCTCCGGCGTCGGCGCTTCGATTTGCGCGCGAAAAAGGCCGCCGTTTATTCGCAAAGCCGGTGCGGTGCCCGAACGCAAATGAATGTCGGAGGCGTTTTTGTCCATCATGGCTTTAAGCAGTGCGTTTATGTTGATCATGGCGCCACTTCAATGAGGTTTCTAGGCGCGTTTGTCAGCGTCCGGGCGCCGGTAGACCCAACAACGACCATGTCTTCGACGCGAACGCCCCCGAATCCCGGAATGTAAATACCCGGTTCGACGGTTATGACCATGTTCTTTTTCAACGGGCCCGTATTCGTACGGGATATTCGCGGCGGTTCATGGATCCTCCTGCCCACGCCATGCCCTGTGGCATGTCCGAACAAATCCGCATATCCCGCCTTACCGATCAAATCGCGCGCGCATTTATCGACGTCGCGCGCGGCCGCGCCCTCCCGAACGAAGTCTTTCGCATGTTTCTGGGCGTCCAAAACGATCCCATGGATTTCTTTTTGTCGCCGACCGGCCTTTCCGAATACGACCGTGCGGGTCATGTCGGAGGCGAACCCATTGACCGTACAACCGAAATCGCAGAGCACGAAATCGCCGTTTTTAAGTCGCGCATCGGACGGTTTTCCGTGAGGAAGGGCGCTACGCGCCCCGAAGAGCACGATCGTGTCGAATGACGGTTTTTCGGAGCCGCCCAGGCGGCACTCAAGTTCCAAGCGCTCGGCGACCGTTTTTTCGCTAACGCCGGTTTTTAAATGCCGAAGCGTTCGCCTCAAAGCTCCGTCGCCGATATGGGCGGCCTTTTGCATGGAGTCAATTTCAAATTTTTCCTTGACGGCGAAAATGTTTTCCAGGGAATCGGCCAGTTTGACGAATTTTCTTTTTTTCAGTTTTTTCCGGAGCGCGTCGAACCGGTCCACGGAAATCTCCGAGGATTCGAAACCGATAACGCTGCCGACCGGGCAAAGCCCCTGAAGAATTGAAAAATCGTTTTCCGCGGTCTGCATGAAACGCCATTGCGGATTGGCCGCGCAAAAGGCAAGGGCCGCCTCTTTATACCTGAAATCCGAAACGAGTATGTTTTCGCGGGTGGAAAGCAGCGCGAAGACGCTTGACGATCGAAACCCGCAGAGATATTCGACGTCGATGGAGTCGGTGACGAGAACATGGCTGCACTTTTTAAGGCGAAGAAGGCGCTTTACCGAGGTAAGCCGCGACGGTTGCATGGCGTGAGCGTGCATCTTTTTTTATGTGCGTTTCTTTTTCATGTTTTTTTTAATACGGACCCCGGCGAGCGGCTTCCCGCTTGTTTTCGCCTTGGAACCGCGCGCCCGCCCGGCCTGGGGCGTCTTCGGCTTCGGGAGGGTCGTCGCCCCGCTCGACGCGCCTTCCTCGGGGGGCATAGGGGCCAATCCTTCGGCGATTACACTTTGGATGTCCTGAAGCCGTCGGGCGATTTTTTCGTTGTCGGGATCGCGTTGCAAAAGGCGCGTGTAAATTTGGACCGCAAGGCGCGACTGCCCCTGTTGGAAATAAATATCGGCAAGCGTCGGCGTAAGTACATGATCGGGAATGGAACATTCTTGGTCATCTTTGACGACGGAAGGTCCCCCGGATTCTCCGATCGGTTGGCCTGCCGTGTCGACGTGATGTTCATCGGAGGGCATAACTGCCGGACCAGCGAAAATATCGGGCGCGTCGAATTCCTTTTCCTCGGAAGAACCGGTCGCGGGAACTTCAATTTCAACGTCATCGAGTTTTTCAAGGAGCGTCTCCTCCGATAGGGCGGTTTGAGCGTTTTCGCCGGACATGGTATAGAAACCGTCGTTGCCGTCTCCTGCCTCGACAGTTTCATCCGGATTGGAGTCAACCACCTCGAGCGATTCTTTCGGGAGCAGGTTGTCCGGAAAAATTTCCGTCAACCGCGTTACGACGTCGTCTCCCGACATCTCGGAATTTTCCTCTATAGTCAAGGTGTCGGCGTAAGG